>RCUJ01001606.1_pt1 | contig 11823 bp, 9 predicted proteins | sample 2166321 | NCBI WGS metagenome assembly RCUJ01 (sample SAMN09932808, study PRJNA488358) | compost metagenome | feature: garden; material: soil; isolation source: compost soil in an enriched community after 118 h of incubation | place: Germany: Experimental Botanical Garden Goettingen | collected... | reverse complement strand
CCTTCGATTCGATCTCCATCGAACTGCCGCAAGCCGACGAAAGCCTGCTGCTGGATGCCTTGACCCAACTGGTGGTCCAGCACGGCATCTTGCGGGTCAAGGGTTTCGCAGCGATCCCGAACAAGCCGATGCGATTGCTGATCCAGGGCGTGGGCACCCGTTTCGACAAGCACTTCGACCGCCAGTGGGGCGCCGATGAAGCGCGCACGACGCGCCTGGTGCTGATCGGCCAGGCGCTGGACGCGGCCTTGCTCGAAGCGCAACTGCGCGCCGCGCTCAGCGTTTAACCCATGCACCTGCTCAGGACCCAGCCTGGCGGTTTCGTCGCCGATGACAACATTGCCGACCTGGGCCAGACCCCGGCCGAGCTGGTGATCCTGTGCAGCGGTGATTCCAGCCTGGCACTGCTGGCCGAAGCGGCGCAGCAGCTGCCCGAGGACTACCCGAGCCTGCGCCTGGCCAACCCGATGCAGGTGCAGAATCATGCCTCGGTCGACCTGTATGTCGACCAGGTGCTGCGCCACGCCAAGGTGATTCTGCTCTCGTTGCACGGCGGCATCGCCTATTGGCGCTATGGCATTCAACGGTTGGTGGAACTGTCGCAGCGGGGCGTGCAGCTGATTCTGGTGCCGGGCGACGACCGTCCCGATCCGGAACTCAGCGACCTGAGTACGGTGCCAGTCGCCGACCGCGAGCGGCTTTGGCACTTCCTGCGCCAGGGCGGCAAAGACAACGCCCTGGACCTCTATCGTTGCCTGGCCAGTCGCTGGCTGGGCCGTGATTACCCGTGGGCCGAACCGCAGGTTCTGCCGCGCACCGCGCTTTACCATCCGCACAAGAGCAACGCCACCCTGGGCGATTGGCAAGCCGACTGGCAGGCCGGTCAGCCGGTGGCGGCGGTGCTGTTCTACCGTTCACATTTGCAGGCTGCCAATACTGCCTTCATCGATGTGTTCTGCCAGCGCTTGCAGGTGGCGGGGCTCAACCCGCTGCCGATCGCGCTGGCCAGCCTGAAAGAGCCCGGCTGCCTGACAGTGGTCGAAGACTGGCTGGACGAGGTGCAGGCCGCGGTGATCCTCAACACCACCGGGTTCGCCCAATCCAGTCCTGAAGCGCCGCACCTGCGGCCGTTTCGTCGCAACATCCCGGTGATCCAGGCCATCTGCGCCCAGGACAACGAGCCGGGCTGGCGGGACAGCGAGCAAGGCCTGGGCCCCCGGGACCTGGCCATGCACATCGCCTTGCCGGAACTCGACGGGCGGATCATCAGCCGCCCCATCAGTTTCAAGGACCTGGCCTGGCGCAGCGAGCGCAGCCAGTCGGACGTGGTCTGCTACCGCGCGCAGCCCGAGCGCATGGATTTCGTCGCCGAGCTGGCGCGGCGCTGGGTCGAGCTGGGACGGGTGGCCAATGGGCACAAACACATTGCGCTGATCCTCGCCAACTACCCGACCCGCGATGGACGGATCGGCAACGGGGTAGGGCTGGACACCCCGGCGGCAGCACTGAACATCTTGCGGGCGCTGCACGCCGAAGGCTACCCGCTGCCTGCCGACTTACCGCACAGCGGCACTGAGTTGATCCAGCAGTTGCTTGGCGGCGTCAGCAATGACCTGGAAGCGATCGACCTGCGCCCCTGCCAGCAAAGCCTGGCGCTGGACGACTACCACGCGATGTTCAACGCCTTGCCCGAGGCCAATCGCAACGCCGTGCTGGAACGCTGGGGCCCGCCGCAAAGCGATCCGATGTTCCGCGGTGGGCGCATGATGGTGGCCGGCCTGCGCTTTGGCCTGACCTTTGTCGGCATTCAACCGGCGCGCGGTTATCAGGTTGACCCGAGCGCGGTCTATCACGACCCGGACCTGGTGCCCCCCCATGGCTACCTGGCGTTCTATTTCTGGTTGCGCAAGGCCTACGGCGCCCATGCCCTGATCCATGTGGGCAAGCACGGCAACCTGGAATGGCTGCCGGGCAAGGGGGTGGGGTTGTCCGAAAGCTGCTGGCCGGATGCATTGCTGGGGCCGCTGCCGAATATCTACCCGTTCATCGTCAACGACCCGGGCGAAGGTGCCCAGGCCAAGCGCCGTACCCAGGCGGTGATCATCGATCACTTGATGCCGCCCCTGACCCGTGCCGAAACCTACGGCCCGCTGCGCAATCTGGAACTGTTGGCCGACGAGTATTACGAAGCCCAGCTGCTCGACCCGCGTCGCGCGCGGGAACTGCAACGGGACATCCTCAAGCTGGTGCGTGAAACCCATATCGACCGCGAACTGCAACTGGACGAGCGACTCGACAGCGAGGCGGATGCCGCAATCTGGTTACCGCGCCTGGACACCTACTTGTGCGACCTGAAAGAGTCGCAGATTCGCGATGGCCTGCATGTGTTCGGCGAGTCGCCGGGCGGGCGTCTGCGGATCGACACCTTGTTGGCCTTGCTGCGCATTCCGCGCGGCGACGGGCGGGGGGCGCAGTCGAGTCTGTTGCGCGCCCTGGCCAAGGCCTTCGCCCTGGGTTTTGACCCACTCGATTGCGAGTTGTCCGATCCGTGGACCGGTCCACGGCCGGCTGCCTTGCTGAGCCTGAGCGACGAGGTGTGGCGCACCGCGGGCGATACGCGCGAACGCCTCGAGTGGTTCGCTGCGCAGTTGATCGAACAGGCCCTGGGGGCTGACGTGCTGTCGTTGGATAAACCCGGATGGACGGAGGTCGCTGCAATCATCGACAGCCTGTGCCAGGTGGTCGCGCCGCGTCTGGATGCCTGCGGCCCGGCGGAAATGCGCGGTTTGCTGGATGCCCTGGCGGGGCGGTTTGTCCCGGCGGGCCCCAGCGGTGCCCCGAGTCGCGGGCGCCTGGATGTGCTACCCACCGGTCGCAACTTTTACTCGGTGGACGTGCGCAACCTGCCGACCACCACCGCCTGGCGTATCGGTTTTCAGTCCGCCAGCCTGATTCTCGAGCGGCACCTGCAGGACCACGGCGATCATTTGCGCCAGTTGGGGCTGTCAGTCTGGGGCACGGCGACCATGCGCACCGGGGGCGATGATATCGCCCAGGCGATGGCGCTGATGGGCGTACGCCCGGTGTGGGCCACGGGCAGCCAGCGGGTCGACGATTTCGAAATACTGCCCCTGAGCCTGCTGGACCGGCCACGGGTGGACGTGACCTTGCGGGTGTCCGGGTTCTTCCGCGATGCCTTCGCCAACCTGATCCGGCTGTTCGACGCCGCCGTGCAAGCGGTGGCCGCGCTGGATGAGCCCGACGACATGAATCCGCTGGCAGCCAAGGTGCGCGCCGAGCGTGAAGCCTTGATGGCATCGGGGCTGGCGGCAGCGGATGCTGCGCGGCAGGCCGGTTGGCGCATCTTCGGCGCCAAGCCCGGGGCGTATGGCGCAGGCGTGCAGGGCGCCATCGACGGGCGCTTGTGGCAAAGCCGCGATGATCTGGCCGAGGTCTACCTGAACTGGGGTGGCTACGCCTATGGCGGTGCCGATGAAGGCACGGCTGCCCGCCAGCAGTTTGCCCAGCGTTTGAGCCAGGTCCAGGCGGTATTGCAGAACCAGGACAACCGCGAGCATGACCTGCTCGATTCCAACGATTACTACCAGTTCCAGGGTGGCATGCTTGCCGCCGTGGAAAGCCTGAGCGGTGCAGCGGCGGCGAGTTATCACGGCGATCACAGCCAGCCGGACCTGCCGAAGATCCGCACGCTGAAGGAAGAGCTGAACCGGGTCATCCGTTCCCGTGCCGCCAACCCGAAATGGATCGAAGGGGTCAAGCGCCACGGCTACAAAGGTGCGTTTGAACTGGCGGCGACGGTGGACAATCTGTTCGCCTTCGACGCCACCACACAGCTGATCGACGACCATCAGTATGCCTTGCTGGCCGACGCCTATTTGCTCGATCCCTCGACCCGCGAGTTCGTCCGCCAGCATAATCCCCACGCCCTGCGCGACATGACCGAGCGCCTGCTGGAAGCCCAGCAGCGCGGGATGTGGCAGGAACCGGGCGAGTACCGCGAAGCGCTGGAGAATCTGCTGCTGGATATCGAGGAAGACGGCTAGCGAAAAAGCCCAAGCCGGAACACACCTGTGGCGAGGGAGCTTGCTCGCGCTGGGCTGCACAGCAGCCCCAAAAACCTGAGAACACACCGCAGATTCAGGTTTTACGACGGCGGACCGGCCGACGGGAGCAAGCTCCCTTGCCACCGTGACATTACCGACCATGAAGAGAAAACCCGACATGACCGACATCCCTCATTTTCCGCTGTCCGCCGTGGTCGGCGCCGATGCCCTGAAACTGGCGCTGTGCCTGACCGCCATCGACCCGAAGATCGGCGGTGTGCTGATCGAAGGGCCGCGAGGCATGGCCAAGTCCACCCTGGCGCGAGGCTTGGCGGATCTGCTGGCCAGTGGGCAGTTCGTCACCTTGCCGTTGGGCGCGACCGAGGAACGCCTGGTCGGCACCCTGGACCTGGACGCGGCGCTGGGCGAGGGCCGGGCACAGTTTTCCCCTGGCGTATTGGCCAAGGCCGACGGCGGCGTGTTGTACGTCGACGAAGTGAATTTGCTGCCCGACCATCTGGTGGACTTGTTGCTCGACGTGGCGGCCAGCGGCACCAACCTGATCGAGCGTGACGGCATTTCCCATCGGCATTCGGCGCGCTTCGTGCTGATCGGCACCATGAACCCGGAAGAAGGCGAGCTGCGTCCGCAATTGCTTGATCGATTCGGCCTGAACGTTGCCCTCAGCGGTCACACCGCGCCCCTTGAACGCGGACAGATCATTCGTCGTCGACTGGATTTTGACAGTGATCCCCAGGGCTTTTGCGCTCAGTGGGAAAGCCCGCAGCAGGCACTGCGTGAACGCTGCCAGCAGGCGCGCATGGCGCTGGCAACGATCCCGCTCGACGACCACGCGCTGGCGCAGATCACCGAGCGTTGTTTCGCCGCCGGGGTCGATGGCTTGCGCGCGGACCTGGTGTGGCTGCGCGCGGCGCGGGCCCATGCTGCGTGGCGGGGGGCGGCGACCATCAGCGAGGTCGACATCGACGCGGTCGCCGAGTTTGCCCTGCGTCATCGGCGTCGCGATACGCCGCCGTCTGCCCCGAGTCAGCATCACTCGCCAGACACCGCCACCGCGCCATTGCCCAATCCTGGTGAAGGTCAGGGGCAGTGGGGTGAAATGCCCGCCCAGGCATTGCCCACCGGTGCTCGTCGTGAAGTGCCGAGCTGGCCAAAAAAGCCTTAGGCATTCGCCCTCGATCTGACGCGGGGGCGAATGCCAGACCCCGGGCAGGGCGATTGAAAAACGGCCGGCAGGGGCAGCGTCGGGCAGCATGCAGTGGTGCGGTGAACTGGCCGGGGACGCTGCTTAACGGTCGGCCGCGTCACTACCAGGATCTGCTGTTTCATCTGCGCAGCCGTGCCCCCCATGAGGTGTGGCTGGTGATCGTCGATGCTTCGGCCTCCACTCGCCGCCATCAGGCGCTGAGCGATGCCAAAGGCCTGTTGGCGCAGTTGTTCGACGACGCTTACCGGCAGCGCGCGCGGTTGGCCTTGTTGACGGCCAGTGGTAGCGCACCCAAGTGGCAGGTACAAGGCCTGAAGGCCTCAGGCAGTTTGCGCGACTGGCTCCAGACGCTGGGTGCCGGCGGCGGCACGCCGTTGCTGGCTGCGCTGGAACAGGCCGCGCAGTGGTTGGCGCAACGTCAGAAACGCTTCGGGGCCGAGCAGCAGCGGCTATTGCTGTTGACCGACGGACGCCTCAGGCACTGGCCGGCGCTGCCCGTGTTCGACTGCCCGAGCCTGTTGGTCGACATCGAACGCGGCCCCATTCGGCTCGGGCGCGCCAAGGCCCTGGCCTGCGACCTGGATGCCGAGTATCGACACATCGATCAGCCTGACTAGGCACCTGGTGAGTCGGTGATGACCTGGGGCGGGGCGCAGGTTCAACTCTGGTCGATGCAGCCATCGCCAAAGGCCTGATAGCGCAATGTGCGCAACACACCTTGGTGATCCAGATAGGTCAATTCTCGCGGGCCGATGCCGCAGTAGTTGTAGTCGGACGTCGAGATGACTTCGGCGATATCCAGGCGGGTCGAGAAACTGTAGTCCTCCATGATCGGCGGGGTGCCGCTGGCGACGGTGTTGGCGGCAGCCGCGGTGCTCAGGGAGACCAGGGCCAGGGCAAGCAAGGCAGTTTTCATGATGGGGTGCTCGTGGTGGCGACTGAATGATTTCAGTGACCGTACGACGAACCCCGGGGCGGTTTATTCCTCGTGTACGCTCAGAAAACCTCCGCGCATTGATGAACGGCCCAGCGCTCTTTTAGTCGATCAACCGCCCAGCGCCGATTTCGTTCTCGCTCGTGATAAACAGTCGCAACTTTCGCACGTGCCGTTGATGTACCGACAGAACGATTGCGCTGGGATTTTCCCGTTGGGCTGTGGCACACTTCCGTCGTCTATTCCGCTATTGCATACAGTATTCCGCTATAGCGGAATGTGTCGTCAGGTGGCGACGGTGCCACGCTTGGCGAAACCACTGCGCAACGCCCGATTTGATTCTTTTCGAGCAGGAGATACACCATGAGCATTACTCGTTACGGCACCGGCAGCACCGCCGGTGGTGGTCAGCCCCGTCCTTTTGCCCGTGCCGTTGAAGCCGATGGCTGGCTGCATGTGTCCGGCCAGGTGCCGGCGGTGAATGGCGAAATCATTGTCGGTGGCATCGTCGAGCAGACCCACCAGACTATCCGCAACCTGATCGCTATCCTCGAAGAAGCCGGTTACGGTCTCGAAGACGTGGTGCGCACCGGCGTGTGGCTGGAAGACCCGCGGGATTTCTGGAGTTTCAACAAGGTGTTCTCCGAGTACTTCAGCCCCGAGCACGCCCCGGCCCGCGCCTGCGTGCAAGCGAGCATGATGGTCGACTGCAAGGTCGAGATCGACTGCGTTGCCTACAAGAAAAAGGCCTGAAGGCGGGAACTCACTGACATGACCGAAGACACCATCAAGCGCCGGGCTCGCGGCCTGGACCGGGCATTCGACATCCTCGATTTCCTCAAGGAAATCGGCCAGCCACTGCGCCCCAACGATATTGCCAGTGGTATCGGCAGCCCGAAATCCACGGTCTACGAGCTGGTCGCCGCTCTGCTGGAACGACGGATTCTCGAGCCGGTAGGCAAGGACGGTCATGTCTACCTGGGTCGTCAGCTGTACTTCCTCGGGCAGGCGCACTTGCGCCATTTCGATCTCACCCGCGAGGCTGACCAGGCCTTGCAGGAGATCGTCCGCCAGACCCGGGAGACCGCGCAGATGTGCCTGCTCAACGGGCGTAAATACACCGTGGCATTGATGAAAGAGGGCGAGCGGCACTTCCGTATCTCTTCGGATATCGGCGAGAACGCGCCGATCCCGTGGACGGCGTCCGGGCGTCTGTTGCTGGCGCACTTGAGCGACCAGCAAATCGTCGACCTGATCGACGAGGACGACTTCATCCTGCCCGATGGCGAACGCCTGCCGCTGGAGCGTTTTCTCGCCGAGATCCGTCAGGCCGGCGCCGAGGGTTTCTTCTCTTTCGACAGCGTCGCCGACACCTTTACCCATTGCTTCGCCGCACCGGTCAAAGATCCGTACGGGGTGGCCATCGCGACCCTGTGCATCGTCGCCCCACGGGTCGACGCCAAGAACAATTACCACGACTATCGCCGGGTGCTGATCGACAGCGCGAACAACCTGGCCCGTCGCATCAACGAATAGCGGCGCCGTGCGCGGCTGCCTGTGAGGAGTGAGAACATGCCTGGTACCTTGAATATCGCTGTCGTGGAAAAGGGCGCCGCCCAGCCCGGTGCTCATCTGGTGCGTGACGTCAGCCTGCCGGCGCTGGTGCTGCACCGCGATGCGCTGGAGCACAACATTCGCTGGATGCAGGCGTTCGTCAGCAACAGCGGTGCGCAACTGGCGCCCCATGGCAAGACCAGCATGACCCCGGCGCTGTTCCGCCGTCAGCTGGACGCGGGCGCCTGGGGGATCACCCTGGCCACGGCCGTGCAGACCCAGGCAGCCTATGCCCATGGTGTACGTCGGGTGTTGATGGCCAACCAGTTGGTGGGCGCGCCGAACATGGCGTTGATTGCCGGGTTGCTGGCCGACCCCACGTTCGAGTTCCATTGCATGGTCGACCACCCGGACAACGTGGCTGATCTCGGGGCCTTCTTCGCAGCAAGCGGTCGGCGCTTGAACGTGATGATCGAGTACGGCGTGGTCGGTGGCCGTTGCGGTTGCCGCAGCGAAGCCGAGGTGCTGGCGCTGGCCGAGGCCATCAAGGCTCAACCGGGCCTGGCACTGACCGGTATCGAAGGGTACGAAGGGGTGATCCACGGTGATCATGCGGTCAGTGGCATCCGTGAGTTCGCCGCTTCCCTGGTGCGCCTGGCGGTACAGCTGCAGGACAGTGGCGCGTTCGCCATCGACACGCCGATCATCACCGCGTCAGGTTCGGCCTGGTACGACCTGATCGCCGAGTCCTTCGAAGCACAGAATGCCGGTGGACGCTTCCTCAGCGTACTGCGCCCTGGCAGTTATGTGGCCCACGACCATGGCATTTATAAGGAGGCGCAGTGCTGCGTGCTGGACCGTCGCAGTGACTTGCACGAGGGCCTGCGTCCGGCGCTGGAAGTCTGGGCCCATGTGCAGTCGTTGCCGGAGCCTGGCTTTGCGGTGATTGCCCTGGGCAAGCGCGATGTGGCCTATGACGCGGGCCTGCCGGTGCCATTGCGGCGGTATCGGGCGGGTGTGGTGCCGGCGGTGGGTGATGATGTCGGAGCCTGCAAGGTCACGGCGGTGATGGACCAGCATGCGTTCATGAACGTCGCGCCGGGTGTCGAGTTGCGGGTGGGCGACATCATTTCCTTCGGTACGTCACACCCGTGCCTGACCTTCGACAAGTGGCGCACCGGGTTGCTGGTGGATGAGCAGTTGACTGTCATCGAAAGCATGGAAACCTGCTTCTAAGGCGCCGGATCGAGGTGCGGCTTTCGCGGGCGGCGCGCTGCTTGCCCGCGATGAGGCCCTGACAGATACCCGCTCATCACCGGAGAACTCATCCCCATGAACACCCCGAACCCATTGGGTCCGAAGGGCCCGTGCATCGCCCTGATCGGCGAATGCATGATCGAGTTGCAGCAGCGTGCCGACGGCAGTCTGCAACAAAGCTTTGGCGGCGACACCTTGAACACGGCGGTGTACCTGTCGCGCGCGTTGGGTGATCGAGCCAGGGTGGACTACGTCACCGCGCTGGGCGATGACAGTTTCAGCGATGCCATGTGCCAGGCCTGGTCTGACGAAGGCATCGGCCTCGACATGGTTCAGCGGTTGCCGGGGCGCTTGCCCGGTTTGTACTGTATCCAGACCGATGCAGCGGGCGAGCGGCGCTTTCTCTACTGGCGCAACGAAGCCGCCGTGCGCGACTGTTTTACCACGCCGGCAGCGGCGCCGATTCTGGCGGCATTGCCGGAGTACGACGTGTTGTATTTCAGTGGCATCACCCTGGCGGTGTTGGGCGAGGAGGGGCGCAAAAGGCTCATCGAAACCCTGGCCGAGGCGCGCTGGCGGGGAGCACACATTGTCTTCGACAACAACTACCGGCCACGTTTGTGGAGCACCGTGGAGCAGGCCCGGACGGCGTACCGTCAGGTACTGCCCTACGTGGATCTGGCGCTGCTGACGCTGAACGACGAGCAGGCGCTGTTTCATTTCTCCGGCAGTGAAGCGGTGTTTGCCGCCTACCAGCAGATCGGTACGCCGGAAGTGGTACTCAAGCGCGGCGCCGAGCCGTGCCTGATTGATTGTGCCGGTGAGCGGTTCGAGGTGCCGGCACAGCGTGTCCAGCGGGTGGTGGATACCACCGCCGCCGGGGATTCGTTCAGCGCCGCGTACCTGGCCCGTCGGCTCGGTGGTGGCACTGCGGCGCAGGCGGCAGAGGCCGGACACCAGTTGGCGGGCCGGGTGATTCAGGCGCCGGGGGCGCTGATCCCCAGGGACTGAACAGGGTCAATGCGGGGAGGTGGCACGGTCAGTCGCGGTAAAACACCTGCACCAGGTGATAGCCGAACTTGCTCTTGATCGGCCCGTGCACCACCCGCAGCGGCTTCTTGAAAATCACCGCGTCGATCACCCCGACCATTTGCCCGGGCCGCACTTCGCCCAGGTCGCCGCCGCGCTTGCCGGACGGGCAGGTGGAATACTTCTTGGCCAGCACATCAAAGGCTTCGCCCTTGGCGATGCGTTGTTTGAGCTGTTCGGCCTCTTCCGAGGTTTTCACCAGAATATGGCGGGCTTGAGCTTTCATGGGGCAAGTACCTTGGAACGGTGGTGTCGGCGGGGCGCGATTATGCCTGATATCCGTGTGGATGGCGGAGCATGTGGCGAATCTTGCCCGCCAACTGTTCGATGGAAAAGGGTTTGGCCAGCAGGTCCATGCCCTCATCGAGAAAGCCCTGGCGTTCGCCGGCTTTTTCCGCGTAGCCGGTCATGAACAGCACTTTGAGGCCGGGACGATACTGGCGAGCGATTTCCGCCAGCTGTCGACCGTTCATGCCAGGCAGTCCGACATCGGTCACCAGCAGGTCGATGCGCAGGTTCGACTCCAGCAGCGGCAGGGCGGTCTTGCCGTCCTGGGCTTCGTGGGTGGTGTAGCCCAGTTCATTCAGCACATTGAGCACCAGCATGCGCACGGCCGGGTCGTCTTCGACCAGCACCACCGATTCCCCCGCCGCGGCGAAAGTGCCGCCCAGGTTCTGGGACTCGGTCGCAGCCTGTTGGGGCGCGTTGTGCAGGCGGGGCAAATACAGGCGCACGGTGGTGCCCTGGCCCTGCTCGCTGCTGAGGGTCACGTGGCCACCCGATTGCTGGGCAAACCCATAAATCATCGACAACCCAAGCCCGGTGCCCTGGCCAATGGGTTTGGTGGTGAAGAAAGGGTCGAAGGCCTTGGCCAGCACCCGCGAAGACATGCCCGACCCATTGTCCCGCACCCCCAGCATCACGTAGTCGCCGGCCTTGACCGGTTCGAGGGTGCTGATGTCGCTGCCGTCGAGGTAACTGTTGGCGGTTTCGATCAGCAGTTTTCCGCCCTCCGGCATGGCATCGCGGGCGTTGATCACCAGGTTGAGCAGGGCGTTTTCCAGTTGCCCGGCATCGGTGTTGACGGGCCAGACCTCGGGGGCCAGGTCGAATGTCAGTTCGATGTGTTCGCCCTTGGTCCGGTGGATCAACTCTTCGAGCGAATGCACCAGGGTGTTGGGGTTCAGTGGCTGGCGGTCCAGCGATTGCCGGCGGGAGAATGCCAGCAGCCGGTGGGTCAGGGCCGCCGCGCGATTGGCCGACGAGACGGCGGCATCGGCAAACCGTCCGATCTCGTCGATGCGGCCGTCGGCGATGTAGCGCTGCATCAGGTCGAGGCTGCCGATGATCCCGGTGAGCATGTTGTTGAAGTCGTGGGCGATACCGCCGGTGAGCTGGCCGACGGCTTCCATTTTCTGCGCATGACGCAATGCGTCTTCGGCCCGTTCGCGCTCGAACATTTCGCTTTGCAGGCGCTGGTTGAGTTCGGCCAGGGCCTTGGTGCGCTTGTCGACCCGTTCCTCGAGGGTTTCATTGAGGTTGCGCAGGGCCTCCTCGGTCTGTCTGCGCTCGGTTTCGTCGATCACGAAAATGTAGAAACCGTTGACCGCGCCGTCGGGACCGAAGCGTGGCAGGTATTTCATCAGCGAGTAACGGGAGCGACCGTCGCGGTGCGGTGAGTAGGCCTCGAAACTGCA
>RCUJ01001605.1_pt1 | contig 11837 bp, 10 predicted proteins | sample 2166321 | NCBI WGS metagenome assembly RCUJ01 (sample SAMN09932808, study PRJNA488358) | compost metagenome | feature: garden; material: soil; isolation source: compost soil in an enriched community after 118 h of incubation | place: Germany: Experimental Botanical Garden Goettingen | collected... | reverse complement strand
TCAACTTCGACGAGAACGACGGCTACTTCGACCACGTGCCCTCGCCGTCGGCGCCTTCGCTCAACCCCGACAAGACACCGGCCGGCAAGACCACACTCGCCGCCGACGCCCTGAAGCACGAGTACTTCACGCAGCCGGCGCCCGACGGCAGCACCTCGCAGCCCAAGCCCGACAACCGCGTGTTCGGCCCCGGCCCGCGCGTGCCGCTGTACGTGATCTCGCCCTGGAGCCGCGGCGGCTGGGTCAACTCGCAGGCCTTCGACCACACCTCGGTGCTGCGCTTTCTCGAAACGCGCTTCGGCGTGAAGGAGCCCAACATCTCGCCGTTCCGACGCGCGGTGTGCGGCGACCTCACGAGCGCCTTCAACTTCGCCACGCCGAATACCGAGGCCCTGCCCACACTCGCGGGCAAACTGAGCCGGACCGACGCCGACAAGGTGCGCAACGACCAGCAGGCGCTGCCGCTGGTGCCTCTGCCGACCGATCCGCAGCTGCCGCGCCAGGCCACCGGCACGCGCCCGTCGCGCGCCCTGCCCTACGAGCTGCACACGAGCGCCAGGGCCGACACCCTCGCCGGCACCGTGAAGCTGGTCTTCTCGAACACCGGCAAGGCCGCCGCCGTGTTCCATGTGTACGACAAGCTCAACCTCGACCGCCTGCCGCGCCGCTACATGGTCGAGCCCGGCAAGACGCTCGACGACAGCTGGACCGCTGCGATCGACAACAGCGGCTTCTACGACCTCTGGGTGCTCGGCCCCAACGGCTACCACCGCCACTTCAAGGGCGACCTCAACCGCCTGCGCGCCGGCGGCGTGGCCGCGCCCGAGGTGCGTGTCTGCTACGACATCGCCAACGGCAACGTCTACCTGCAGATGCGCAACGACGGCAAGGCCGCCTGCAAGTTCACGGTGCGCGCCAAGGCCTACCGCGACGACGGCCCGTGGAACGCGACGGTGAACGGCGGGGCCCAGGCCGAGCAGCACTGGGAGCTCGCCGCCAGCGGCCAGTGGTACGACTTCGCCGTCACCTGCGACAGCGACCCGGCCTTCTACCGCCGCTTCGCCGGCCGCGTGGAAACCGGCAAGCACACGGTCAGCGATCCGGCGATGGGCTTGCCCGACCTCTGAAGACGTAGGCATGATCCCCCCGCGCCCGCCAGCGGCGCGGGGGAATTCATGCACGCCAAGGTCATCCGGTACTTCGTCGAAGTGGTTCGCGCGGGCTCGATCCGCAAGGCGGCCGAGCAGTTGCACGTGGTGCCCACGGCCGTCAACCGCCAGATCCTCAACCTCGAGGAAGAGCTGGGCGCGCCGCTGTTCGAGCGCATCCACAACACGCTCAAGCTCACGCCCGTGGGCGAGATCGTGCTGGCGCATGCGCGCGGCACGCTGCGCGAGTTCGACCTCGTGCGCCAGCGCATCGAGGACGTGCGCGGCCTGCGCCAGGGCGAGGTCACGCTGGCCACCACGGCCGGTCTGGCCGACGCCTTCCTGCCGGCCGTGGTGCAGCGCTTTCGCGCCGCGCACCCGGGCATCCAGCTGAAGCTGCTGGGCCTGCCCATCGCGGCCGTGCTGCGCAGCGTGGCCGAAGGCGATGCCGACCTGGCGCTGGCCTACGACGTGCCCGGCACGGCCGGCTTTCGCACGCTGTTCAGCAGCGAGTGGCCGATCGGCGCGGTGGTGCCGCCGGGCCATCCGCTCACGGCGCATGCGACCGCGCTGCTGGCGGAGTGCGTGGGCTACCCGCTGATCCTGCCCGCGCCTTCGCTGTCGATCCGCCCGATCCTCGACGCCGCGTTCGAGCGCTCGGCCATCCGCGTGTCGCCGGTGGTCGAGACCACCTCCACCGCGCTGATGCGCCGGCTGGTGCGCGACGGCGGCGGCATCACGCTGCTCAATCGCCTGGACGTGGACGAGGAGCGCAACGACGGCAGCCTGGTCTTCGTGCCGCTGCGCGACACCACGCTGCGCGCCCAGACGCTCACGCTCGAGACCCGCGCCGCGCAGGCGCCGAGCGCCGCGGCCGAGCTGTTCGCGAACCACGTCGTGGCCTGCCTGGACGACCTGCTGGCGCCCTGACATGTGCCCTTCGATGACCGTCCACTTTTTGTGCACAGGGCGCGTCATTTATTGACTTTGCATGTGCAAAGACATCGCTCCTAGACTGCCGCGCCGGTTCATCGGCAGGAAAGGTTCCCATGTTCTCGAACGATAAAAAGACCCCCGCAGGAGACGGCGAAGGGGTCGACCAGAAGCTTCCGCTCGCCCGTTGCGGCGCATTGAGCCTGCAGCACGTGCTCGTGATGTACGCGGGCACGGTGGCCGTGCCGCTCATCGTGGGCGGCGCGCTCGGCCTCTCGAAGGCCGACATCGCCTTCCTCATCAACGCCGACCTGTTCGCCGCCGGCATCGCCACGCTGGTGCAGGCCATCGGCTTCTGGCGCTTCGGCATCCGCATGCCGGTGATGATGGGCGTGACCTTCGCGGCCGTCGGGCCGATGATCGCCATCGGCATGGACCCCTCGCTCGGGCTGCCCGCGATCTACGGCGCGACCATCGTGGCGGGCGTGTTCGGCATGCTCGTCGCGCCGCTCATGGGGCGCGTGCTGGGCGTGTTTCCGCCGCTGGTCACGGGCACGGTCATCACGCTGATCGGCGTGTCGCTCATGGGCGTGGCCATCAACTGGGCGGCCGGCGGCCAGCCCACCGCGACCCGCATGGTCGACGGCGTGGCGCACGCGGTGGCCAACCCGGCCTACGGCGAGCCGGTGAACCTGGCGATTGCCGCGGCCGTGCTGGCGGTGATCATCGCGATCACGCGCTTCGGCAAGGGCCTCATCGCCAACATCGCGGTGCTGCTGGGCATCGTGTTCGGCGTGGGCCTGTCGCTGGCGCTCGGGCGCATGCACTTCGACGGGCTCGAGGAAGCCAGCTGGATGGCCGTGACCACGCCCTTCCACTTCGGCCTGCCGCGCTTCGAACTCACGGCCATCGCCTCGATGTGCATCGTGATGCTCATCACGCTGGTCGAATCGACCGGCATGTTCCTCGCGCTGGGCGAGATCACCGGCCGCAAGGTGACGACCGACGCGCTCACGCGCGGGCTGCGCGCCGACGGGCTGGGCACGGTCATCGGTGGCGTGTTCAACACCTTCCCCTACACCTCGTTCTCGCAGAACGTGGGGCTGGTCACGGTGACGGGCGTGCGCTCGCGCTACGTGGCGGCGGGCGGTGGCCTGATGCTGATCGCGCTGGCGCTCTTTCCGAAGATCGCGCACATCGTGGCCTCGGTGCCGCAGTTCGTGCTCGGCGGCGCGGGCATCGTGATGTTCGGCATGGTGGCGGCCACGGGCGTGCGCATCCTGGGCGCGATCGACTATGCGCACAACCGCCACGCGCTGTACGTGATCGCCATTTCCATCGGGCTCGGATTGATCCCCACGCTGTCGCCCAACTTCTTCCAGCACTTCCCCGCCTGGACCCATCCGCTGACGCACAGCGGCATCGTGCTGGGCACGCTGGCCGCGGTGCTGCTCAATCTTTTCTACAACGGCGTGCTGTCGAAGGAACGCTCCTTCGCGATGGCGGCGCGCACTTCGCACGGTACCGAATGACTTTCCAGAACCCTTCGTCCTCTTCACCGCAGCGCCCGCCGCTGCTGATCGTGCGCCACGCCGACGTGCTCGTCACCATGGACGCCGCCCGGCGCGAGATCGCCGACGGCGCCGTGGTGATGGACGGCCCCGCCGTCGCCTGGGTGGGCGCCACGGCCGAGCTGCCGGCGCCCTACCTCGACGCGCTGCGCAGCGGCCAGGCCGAGGCCATCGACATGCACGGCCATGTCGTGATGCCCGGGCTGGTGAACACGCACCACCACATGTACCAGAGCCTCACGCGCGCCGTGCCCGAAGCGCAGGACGCCGAGCTCTTCGGCTGGCTCACCAACCTGTACCTGCTGTGGGCGCGGCTCACGCCCGAGATGATCCGCGTGTCGACGCAGACCGCCATGGCCGAGCTGATGCGCTCGGGCTGCACCACCACCAGCGACCACCTCTACCTGTTCCCGAACGGCTCGCGGCTCGACGACTCGATCGAGGCGGCCGACGCCATGGGCATGCGCTTTCACGCGGCGCGCGGCAGCATGAGCGTGGGCCGCAGCGCCGGCGGCCTGCCGCCCGACGAGGTGGTGGAGACCGAGGCCGCGATCCTGCGCGACAGCGAGCGCCTCATCGACCGCTGGCACAACCCCGCGCGCCATTCGATGCGCCGCATCGTGCTGGCGCCCTGCTCGCCGTTCTCGGTGTCGCGCGACCTGATGCGGCTGTCGGCCGAGCTGGCGCGCGAACGCGGCGTGTCGCTGCACACGCACCTGGCCGAGAACGACAACGACGTGGCGTACTCGCGCGAGAAATTCGGCATGACGCCGGCCGAGTACGCCGAAGACCTGGGCTGGGTCGGCCACGACGTGTGGCACGCGCACTGCGTGAAGCTGGACGACGCCGGCATCGCGCTCTTCGGGCGCACCGGCACCGGCGTGGCGCACTGCCCGTGCTCGAACATGCGGCTGGCCTCGGGCATCGCGCCCATCGGGGCCATGCGGCGCGCGGGCGTGCCCGTGGGCCTGGGCGTGGACGGCAGCGCGTCGAACGACGGCGCGCACATGCTGGGCGAGGCACGCCAGGCCATGCTGTTGCAGCGCGTGGGCTACGGCCCCGCCGCCATGACGGCGCGCGAGGCGCTGGAGATCGCCACGCTCGGCGGCGCCCGCGTGCTCGGGCGCGACGACATCGGCGCGCTGGCGCCGGGCATGTCGGCCGACCTCGTGGCCTTCGACATGCGCGGCGTGGACCACGCGGGCGCCTGGCACGACCCGGTCGCGGCGCTGGTGTTCTGCACGCCGGTGGCGGCCGCGCTGAGCGTGATCGACGGCGTGGTCCGCATCCGCGACGGGCGCTTCACGGGCTTCGAGCTGGCGCCGCTGCTGGCCACGCACCGCGACCTGGCGCGCACGCTGTACGACAGCGCGCGGCATCCGCACACCGCCTGAAAAAACGGTGCGCCGTGCGCGTCAGCGGCGCATCGTGTCCAGCTGCGTGACCGGCGCGGCGTTGTTGCCCCACGACCCGCGGATGTAGGTGAGCACCTCGGCCACCTCGGTGGCATCGAGCGCGTGCCCGAACGGCGGCATGCCGTAGGGGCGCGGGTTGCCGGCCGTCGCGGGCAGGAAGCCGCCGTGCGCGACCACCTGGATCAGGTTGGTGGGCCGCGCCATCGTCACCGCGCGGTTGCCCGCGAGCGGCGGGTAGGCGCCGGCCGCGCCCTGGCCCTGGTCGCCGTGGCAGTAGGCGCAGCGCTGGTCGTAGATCTTCGCGCCGCGCACCATGGCGCCGGCGTCGCGCCGCACCGGCGCGGCCGGGGCCTTGGTTGCTTCGGGGGCGTCCTTCTTCACGGCCTCGGGCAGGTCCTTCAGGTAGATGGCCATCGCGCCCAGGTCGGCGTCGCTCAGGTACTGCGTGCTGCGGAACACGACGTCGGCCATCGGGCCCATCACCGAGCCGCGCGGGGCGGTGCCGCTCTTGAGCAGCGCCACGACATCGGCCGCGGGCCAGTCGGCCACGCCCGCTTCGTGCGGATCGGCCAGCGAGGGCGCGTACCAGTTCTCCACCGCGATCAGGCCGCCCGAGAGCCCGAGCTTGGTTTCGGTCGCGCCCAGCGAGTTGCGGCTGCCGTGGCAGGCGATGCAGTGGCCCAGCCCGCCGACCAGGTAGGCGCCGCGGTTCCATTCGGCCGGCTTGTTCGCGTTCGCCACGAAGGGCTGCGGCTTGAACGAGAGCGCGCGCCACACCGCGAGCGCGGCCTGCGTGTCGTACGGGAAGCGCAGGCGGTGCGCCTTGTTCTCCGTGTCGGCCGGTGCCACGCTGCGCAGGTAGGCGTACAGGGCGTCGGAGTCTTCGCGCGTGACCTGCGTGAAGTTCGGGTACGGGAAGGCCGGGTACAGCAGGCGCCCGTCCTTGCTGCGGCCGTTGTGCATGGCGCGCCAGAAATGCGCGCTGCTCCAGCCGCCGATGCCGTGCGTCGCATCGGGCGTGAGGTTGGTCGCGTAGATGGTGCCGAACGGCGTTTCGAGCGGCACGCCGCCCGCGTAGGGCTGGCCGCCGCGCGTGGTGTGGCAGCCGGCGCAGTTGCCCGCCAGCGCGAGGTAGCGCCCGCGCTCGACCAGTTGCGGCGTGGCCTCGAAGGCTTCGGCGCCCTCGGGCAGCGGGTCTTCGCCGCGCAGGTTCAGCGCCAGCACGACGCCGGCCAGCACGGCCGCCAGGGTGACCAGGCCCAGCAGGGCCCAGCCGAAATGTCTCAGTCGCGCGGTCATCGGGTTCTCAGGGTTTCGCTGCGGTCGGCATGCCGCCGCAGGTCACGGGGAGCGGTGCGGGCAGCGAGGCCGCCGGGCGGGTGTCGGCCGGCATCGGCTGCACGGCCAGCCAGCTGGCCACGGCGTTGATGTCGGCGGTGGTCATGCGCTGGCCGATCTGCGCCATGCAGTCGGGCGCGGGCGCGTGGCGCTCCTTGGTGAGCCAGGCGCCGAGCTGCGACGACACATACAGCCGCGGCAGGCCCAGCAGGCCCGGAATGGCCGGCTGCACGCCCGTGAGCGCGGCGCCGTGGCACTGCACGCAGGCCGGGATCTGGCGCGCGGCGTCGCCCTCGAGCGCCAGTTGCCGGCCGCGCCGCAGCTGCTCGGGCGAGGCGTCGCTCTGCGGCGAGACCGCCGCGTACGGCAGCGACAGGTTGGCGAAGTAGTCGGCCATCTCGCGCAGGTAGTCGTCCGACAGGTGCTGGACCATGTAGGTCATGTCGCTGTTGAAGCGGCGCCCGTCGCGAAAACTCACGAGTTGGTTGAACAGGTAGCCCGCCGGCTTGCCCGCCAGGCGCGGGAAGAAACCGGCGTTGGTGGTGGCGCCCTCGCGCCCGTGGCAGGCGATGCAGGCGGCCACGCGCTGCTCGATGGTGTCGGGCACGGTGGTGGTGGCGGCCTGCGCCGCAACCGGGGCAAGCGGCAACAGCAGCGCCAGGGCCAGCGCTGCCCGGTGGAGCACGGCCTTCATCACGTGCCTGCCGCGAAATGCGCCAGGGCCAGCAGGCCCGCGATCAGCAGCAGGGCCATGCACAGCCCCACGCCGATCAGCGGCAGGATGCCCAGCTGGGCGGTCCGCTTGTCGGCGTCGGCCCGGCGGCCGCCCAGCCCGATGAAGCTCCAGAGTACGGCGCGCACCGCGCGCATCAGATTGAACATGGGTCCACTGTCGCGCAAACGGGTCAAAAAAAACAGATGCAGATCCAGCTCGATTCACCATATCAGATTAGAGTCCCCGCGAATGACAACGGCCCACCGATGAAGCGTTATGAAGCCCTGGCCTCGGACATCGAGGCCTCGATCCGCAACGGCACCCTCAAGACCGGCGACCGCCTGCCCTCCGTGCGCCACACGGGCAGCAGCCGCGGCGTGAGCGCCTCCACCGTGTTCCAAGCCTACTACCTGCTGGAGGCGCGCGGGCTGGTGCGCGCGCGCGACCGCTCGGGCTACTACGTGGCCGGCGGCGGCCTGCGCGACGCGCCGCCCGAGACCACCCTCACCTCGCGCCCCGCCGAAGGCCCGCGCGCGCTCGAGGTGAGCGACCAGGTCTTCGACATCCTCGAAGCCAGCATGTCGCGCCAGGTCGTGCCCTTCGGCTCGGCCTTTCCGAGCCCGCTGCTGTTTCCGCTGGCGCGGCTGGGCCAGTTCATGGCGGCCAGCGCCAAGGCACTCGACCCCTGGCGCACCGTGGACGACCTCACGCCCGGCAGCGCGGCCCTGCGCCGGCAGATCGCGCTGCGCTACCTGGCCGACGGCCTGCCGGTGCCGGCCGAGGAGATCGTGGTCACCAACGGCGCGCTCGAGGCGCTCAACCTGTGCCTCTCGGCCGTGACGCGGCCGGGCGACGCGGTGATCGTCGAGTCGCCCACCTTCTATGCCGCGCTGCAGGCGCTCGAGCGCATGGGCCTGCGCGCCATCGAGGTGCCGACGCACCCGGGCGAAGGCATCGACCTCGACGCGCTGGCGCAGGCCATCGCCGCGCACAAGCCGACCGCCTGCTGGCTCATGACCACCTTCCAGAACCCGCTGGGCAGCCTGATGCCCGACGCGAAGAAGAAGGCGCTGGTCGAACTGCTCGCGCGCCACGAACTGCCGCTCATCGAGGACGACGTGTACGCCGAGCTCTACTTCGGCGAGCGCCGCCCGCCGCCGGCCAAGGCCTTCGACACGCAGGGGCTGGTGCTGCACTGCTCGTCGTTCTCGAAAAGCCTCGCGCCCGGCTACCGCATCGGCTGGGCCTCGGCCGGGCGCTTCGCGCGCAAGGTGGCGCGCCAGAAGCTCACGACCACGCTCAGCACCTCGGTGCCCGCGCAGCTGGCGCTGGCCGACTACCTCGAGAAGGGCGGCTTCGACAAGCACCTGCGCAAGCTGCGCCAGACGCTGGCGATGCAGCAGGCCAGCTTCGCGCAGGCCGTGGGGCATTACTTTCCGGCCGGCACGCGCGCCACGCGGCCGCTGGGCGGGTACTTCCTGTGGGTGGAACTGCCGGCGCAGGTGGATGCGCTGGAGATCCATCGCCTGGCGCTGGAGCGCGGCATCAGCGTCGCGCCAGGGCCGATCTTCTCGGCCACGCGTGCGTTCTCGAACTGCTTGCGGCTGAACTACGGCCACGCGTGGGACGCGCACAGCGAGCAAGCCCTGCAGACGCTCGGGCGGCTGGTGGCAGAAGCGAGCTGAAACGACAACGCCCGCCGAAGGGGCGGGCGTTGTTCAGCGCTGTCGCGTTGCTTACTCCTGCGGTTCCAGCGCCACCGTCGCCGGCGCCCCGCTCTTCTTGCGCGCCTGCAGCACGAACGCCACCAGCTGCCACACCACGAAGATCGCGATCAGCCCCAGCAGCGTGCCGCTGATGGGCCGCGACACGAAGGTGCCGAAGCCGCCGCGGCTGAGCAGCATCGCGCGGCGGAAGTTCTCCTCGAGCATCGGCCCGAGGATGAAGCCCAGCATGAGCGGCGCGGCGTCGAGCTCCAGCCGCATGAACATGTAGCCCATGAAGCCGAACGCGGCGGTGATGAACACGTCCTGCAGGTTGTTGTTCACGCTGTAGGTGCCGATGCAGCAGAAGAACAGGATCGACGGGAACAGCACGCTGTACGGGATCTTGAACACCGAGAGCCAGTAGCGCACCAGCGGCACGTTCAGCACCAGCAGGAACACGTTGCCGATCCACATGCTGGCCACCAGGCCCCAGAACAGCTCGGGGTGGCTGGCGATCATGTTCGGGCCCGGCTGGATGCCCTTGATGATGAAGGCCGCCAGCATCAGCGCCATGACCGCGTTCTCGGGAATGCCGATGCTCATGAGCGGAATGAAGCTCGTGCGCGCCGCCGCCTCGTCGGCCGCCGCCTGGCCGGCCACGCCCTCGATGCAGCCGGTGCCGATCTCGTGCTTGTACTTGCTGACCTTCTTGTCCAGCGCGTACGCCGCGAACTGCGCAATGGTCGGGCCGCCGCCGGGCAGGATGCCCAGGATGGAGCCGACCACGCTGCCGCGCAGCGCGCTCGGAATGATCCGCTTGAACTCCGCCCAGGTCGGGATGAGGTTGATCTTGCCGTTGAAGGGCGAGCGCTCCTCGCGCGAGTCGAGGTTCTTGGTGATCTCGGCGATGCCGAAGCAGCCCAGCGCAATGCTCACGATGCCCACGCCGTCGGTCAGGAACGGCATGTCCATCGTGAAGCGCGCCATGCCGCTGTTCACGTCGGTGCCGATGGTGCCCAGCAGCACGCCGATCATGCACATCGCCAGCCCGTTCAGCAGGCTGCCCGTGGTCACGAAGCTCACGCACACGAAGCCCACCAGCATCATCGCGACGTAGTCCGCCGGGCCGAACAGGAAGGCCACCTCGCCCAGCGTCGGCGCCAGGAACGACAGCACCAGGATCGCGACCGTGCCGCCGATGAAGCTGGAGAAGCCCGCCGTGAACAGCGCCAGGCCCGTCTGGCCCTTGAGCGTCATCGCGTAGCCGTCGATGCAGGCCACGATGCTGCTGGCGTGCGGGATCTTCATCGTGATCGCGCTCACGCTGTCGCCGTACTGCGCGCCGTAGTAGATGCCGGCCAGCATGATCAGCGCGCCGGTGGTGGGAATCGAATACGTCAGCGGCAGCAGCAGGCTGATGGTGGCCAGCGGCCCCAGGCCCGGCAGCAGGCCGACCAGCGTGCCCACCGTGCAGCCGATGGCGCAGTACATCAGGTTGTGGAGTGTCAGGGCGTGCGAGAAACCGAACGCCAGGTTGTTCAGGACTTCCGTCATGGTCGTGGCCTCAGAACAGCGGCAGGTTCAGGCCGAGCAGCTTCTGCAGCGCCAGCGCCATGGCGATCAGGCCCGCCGAGATCTTCACGTTGCGCAGCCACGAGTTGGAACTGCCCGCGAAGGCCGAACAGAACACCATGAAGACGATGCCCGCGATCATGTTCACGTACATCGAGATCAGCGCGAACCCGCACAGGCTCGACAGGATGAGTCCGATGTTCTTGAAGTTCAGGTCCAGCGTCACCGGCGCCACCACGAACGACCGGACCACGGTGGCCACGCCGATCAGCAGCAGCAGGCTGCTCACCATCACGGGGAACAGGCCCGGCCCCGCCCGGCTGAAGTCGCCGATGGGATAGCGCAGCGCGGTCAGGCCGAAGGCCAGCGCGATCGCCATGAGGAACAGACCTCTGACAAGGTTTCTATTTTTCATTCATACGCTCACGGAGTGTTGTGATTCGAATGCGCCCGCGACCGGTGCAACCGGTGCGGGCGTGTCTCCGTCCGGAGGGAAGTTCCGGACGGATCGATGCTCTTTTTGCAAGCTGATCGGAATCTGACGCAGGCGCGAGGGGAACTACGTACCGGGCGCGAAGGCGGTGAGCGCACCCGGGTCACAATGCGCGGGGCCTCCTTTCGAAGGATTGCGGAACACCGATGAAGACACCACGCCACGCTCCCCGACACGCGCTCCTGGCGGTCGCCACCACCGCCGCGCTGCTCGCCGCCTGCGCGGCACCGCCGCCGCCGGCGCCCGGCGAGTGGTCGCCGCAGCCCCCCAACCCGAACGCGCCCTACCCGGCCGAATCGCGGATGAACGGGGAGCAAGGCATGGTGCTGCTGCGCGTGCGCACCACGCCGGCCGGCCTGCCCGCGAGCGTCGAGGTGAAGGAATCGAGCGGCCATGCACGGCTGGACCGCTCGGCCGTCGAGACCGTCCGCACATGGCGCTTCAAGCCGACGCCGGACGATGGCACGGTGGTGTGGCGGGAAGTGCCGATCCGGTTCTTCATCACGTCGCCGCCGCAGCAGCCGACGATGAATTAGGAACGCCCGTCCGGACGCAAGACACGAGATGCCGCACGTGATTCAGATGACGCTCGACGATCGCTCGCTGGACATTTCGGCGCCGGGCCCATGGGCCCGTGCGCTCGATCTGATCCAGTCGACCTCCCGGTTCGAGTTGTGGGTCTCCGTGCCCGACGGCCCGTCGATGTGCATGCTGCGAAACGGCGAGAACGCCTGGCTGATGTACCTCCGAGAGCCGGGTGACAGCGGCTTCAGGTCGTCGGGCGACCCACACCGGCCCGGCCTGGGAGTCTTCACGTTGAGCAACGGACAGGTCGACGAGTACCCGCTCGCGTGGTGCATCGAGCTCGCACAGTGCCTTCAGGCCCTCGTCGATTTCCGCGACCGCGACGGCGCGCGGCCCGAATCGATCACGTGGTGCGACAGCT
>RCUJ01001601.1_pt1 | contig 11847 bp, 7 predicted proteins | sample 2166321 | NCBI WGS metagenome assembly RCUJ01 (sample SAMN09932808, study PRJNA488358) | compost metagenome | feature: garden; material: soil; isolation source: compost soil in an enriched community after 118 h of incubation | place: Germany: Experimental Botanical Garden Goettingen | collected... | reverse complement strand
TTGCCAGCATTTAACTGGACGCCACAAGCTGAAGTAATTACGGAAATTAATAATTGGTGGGCAGAAAATAAAGCAGAAGGAAAAACTTCTATTCTTTTTGGATACTCTTTAGGCAAAGCACAACGACTTTTAAAATATCTGGATACTGATGTCGGAACCATTTACACGCACGGCGCTATTGAAAACATGACGAATGTTTTACGTCCGATGGTTGATTTTCCACCCACGACATTAGTGACACGCGAAACCAAAAAAGAAGATTTATTAGGCAATATTGTGCTTGCACCACCAAGCGCACACGGAAGTATCTGGATCAGAAAAATGACTCCTTTTGTGACGGGATCCGCAAGCGGCTGGATGGCTTTTCGCGGAGCCAGACGGAGACGCGCTATTGATAAAGGTTTTGTTTTAAGTGACCATTGCGATTGGTTTTCATTATTGGATAGTATAAAAGCTACCGGCGCCGAAAAAATTATCTGTACGCACGGTTATACCGATATTTTCTCCAAATATTTAAGAGAATTGGGGTACGATGCCAGAACGGAGAAAACGCAATATGAAGGAGAAGCGGCAGAAATGGAAAAGGAAGTTGAAACTGAGAAAGAAATTCAAGAATGAAAAACTTTGCCCAACTTATAAAGACACTTGACAGTTCTAATAAAACGAATATAAAAGTCGATGCCTTGACGACGTATTTTAAAAATGCATCGCCGGAAGATAAAGTATGGACAATTGCTATTCTTTCGCACCGTCGACCTCCGAGACCTGTTAATACTACTTTATTGCGAATTTGGGCAAATGAACTGGCTAATATTCCGCTGTGGCTTTTTGAAGAAAGTTATCATATTGTGGGCGATTTGGCCGAAACGATTGCTTTGATAATTCCAACCACAAAAGAACATTCTGATAAAAGTTTAACCGAATATCTGCAGGAGATTATTGCCTTAAAAAAGAAATCAGATCCTGAGAAAAAAGAATATTTACATGAAAATTGGTTGGCATTAAATTATTATGAACGCTTTGTTTTTACCAAATTAATTACCGGAAGTTTAAGAATCGGCGTAAGCCAAAAATTAATGACAAGAGCTTTATCCAAAGCAGAAGATGTGGACGAAGATGCTTTAGCATATAAATTAATGGGGAATTGGGATCCGAATACCATCACTTTTCAGGAATTGATTTTGGATGAAAAAAGCAGTGATTATTTGTCAAAACCGTATCCGTTTTATCTGGCGTATCCAATTGAAGGTGAAGTGGACAATTTAGGTAATCCCGAAGATTGGTCCGTTGAACATAAATGGGATGGAATCCGTTCACAAACGATCATCCGCGAAAGCGAAATTTATGTTTGGTCAAGAGGAGAGGAGTTGGTAACCGATAAATATCCCGAGTTTCAATCTTTTGTTGGTTTGATTCCAAACGGGACTGTAATTGACGCCGAAATTTTAGCTTTTCCCGAAGGAGAAATTGGAAGTTTTAACGATTTGCAAACCCGAATTGGACGCAAAACCATATCAGCTTCTTTGCTTGAAAAAGCTCCCGTAATTTTAAAAGCGTACGATATTTTAGAATGGGAAGGTCACGATATTCGGAATTTGCCTTATTCAGAAAGAAGATTATTATTAGAACAATTATACGACTCCATAAAAGATAAAACTAAAAATTTTCAATTATCAGAAAGAGTTTTGCTCCATTCCTGGGAAGATGTTGCGGCCGAAAGAATGCGTGCCCGCGAAATGAAAAGTGAAGGTTTGATGTTGAAACGCAATAATTCTCCTTATCAGGTTGGACGAAAAAAAGGTGACTGGTGGAAATGGAAAATCGAACCTTTAGTAATCGACGCCGTTTTGACCTACGCGATGCGAGGTCATGGACGAAGATCGAATTTATTTACCGATTATACTTTTGCGCTTTGGCAAACGAACGAAAAAGACGAAAAAGAATTGGTCACTTTCGCAAAAGCCTATTCCGGTTTAACCGATGCCGAATTTAGGAAAGTGGATGATTTTATAAAGAAAAACACCTTAGAAAGATTTGGTCCTGTTCGAAGTGTTACACCAAAATTAGTTTTCGAAATTGGATTTGAAGGAATTGCACTTTCCAAAAGACATAAAAGTGGAGTTGCAACACGTTTCCCAAGAATTTTGAGATGGCGACAAGACAAAAAAATTGAAGACGCCAATTCGATAGAAGATTTAAAAAATATGATTTCATAAAAGTTTCAAAGGGACAAAGTAACAGAGTTTCAAAGAAAAAAACTTTAGAAAACAGCTAAACTTTGGCCCTCTGAGCCTTTGCAACTTTGAACCTTATAAAAAAATGAACAGAGAAGAACTATACACAATTGCTGAAAACTGGTTCAAGGATCAGGGATGGAAATCTTTTCCGTTCCAGACTCAAACCTGGACGGCATTTCTGCAGGGTAAAAACGGTCTGTTAAACGCTCCAACCGGAAGCGGAAAAACCTATGCGTTATGGTTTCCGATAGTTCTCGATTACATCAATAAAAATCCGGATTATAAAGCTAAACATAAACCAGGCTTAAAAGCCATTTGGATTACGCCTTTGCGAGCCCTTTCTGTCGAAATAAAACAAGCAGCGGAACGAATTGTTGCAGATTTAGATTTGCCCTTAACTGTCGGAATTCGTTCCGGAGATACTTCACAAAGTGAAAGAACAAAGCAAAGTAAAAAAATGCCTGATTTGCTGATAACAACTCCAGAAAGTTTGCAACTGCTTTTAGCCTCCAAAGAATTTTCAAAAACTTTTGCTAATTGTGGCGCTATTGTAGTAGATGAATGGCACGAATTATTAGGTACAAAAAGAGGTGTTCAAATGGAACTGGCTTTGTCCAGATTAAAAAAGGTGGCACCAAAAATGAAAATTTGGGGAATTTCAGCAACGATCGGAAATCTGGAACTGGCACAACAGGTTTTGTTAGGTGTCAATTCAGAAGCTTATGAAAATTCAGTTTTGATAAAAGCAAATATCAACAAGAAAATAAAAGTGATTTCAATCCTTCCGGAGAAAATGGAAAGCTATCCCTGGCGAGGCCATTTAGGATTGTATTTAATTGATGAGGTTGCCAAAATCATCAGAAAAAGTAAAACCACTTTAATTTTTACTAATGTCCGTTCTGTTTGCGAAATGTGGTATCAGGCAATTTTGGAGAAATATCCTGAATTTGCAGGCGAAATGGCGATGCATCACGGAAGCATCAGTAGAGAAGTTCGACAATGGGTTGAAAATGCGATTCGGAATGAAGAATTAAAAGTAGTTGTTTGTACGTCAAGTCTGGATTTAGGAGTTGATTTTGCACCAGTTGAAAGCATTATTCAGATTGGCGGTCCAAAAGGTGTTGCGCGCTTTCTGCAAAGAGCGGGAAGAAGTGGCCATCAACCCGGAAAAGAAAGTGTTATTTACTTTCTTGCCACACATGCGATCGAATTAATTGAGGCATCGGCACTTAAAAAAGCAGCAGCAAAAATAATTGTCGAAGACCGAATTCCGTATTTGAACAGTTGGGATGTTTTAATTCAATATCTAAATACACTTGCTGTTTCTGACGGTTTTTTTCCGGATGAAATTTACAAAGAAGTAAAACAAACCTTTTGTTATCAAAATATAACCAAAGAAAACTGGAACTGGATTCTAAATTTTATTACCAATGGAAGTCAGAGTTTACAAGCCTATGATGAATTTAAAAAAGTAGAAGTAGAAGGAGATGGTCGTTTCAAAATCAACAGCCGATTGATTGCAATGCATCACAGAATGCAAATCGGAACTATCGTTGGAGATGCAGTTCTTAACGTTAAATATTTAAGCGGAGGTTATATTGGTACTATTGAAGAATGGTTTGCTTCTAAACTCAAACCAGGAGATGTTTTTACGTTTGCCGGAAAACGACTCGAATTATTCCGTGTCAAAAACATGCAGGTTTTGGTACGAAAAGCGGATCCAAAAAAATCTTCAAAAACAGTAAGTTGGATGGGAGGGCGAATGGCATTATCCGTACAAATGAGTGAATTGTTAAGAGAAGAATTATATGCCGCAAATACAGACAATCTATCTCCCGAATTAAAAGCCCTGAAACCTATCTTTGACAGACAGCGAAAAGAAAGTATTGTTCCGGATGCAAATGAGTTTTTAATTGAAACGTTTAAAACCAGAGAAGGATTTCATGCGATTTTTTATCCTTTTGAAGGAAGATTTGTGCATGAAGCTTTGGCAAGTATGTTGTCTTACCGAATTAGTTTGCTGTTCTCCATCACGTTTTCTTTAGCCTACAATGATTATGGATTTGAATTACTTTCCGATCAGGAAATTGATATGCAGGCCGTTTTTGATAATGATTTATTTTCTACAGAATATGTACACCACGATTTACAAAAAAGCCTGAATTCAACTGAAATGGCAAGAAGAAAATTCAGGGATATTGCCGTAATCGCCGGATTAGTTTTTACCGGAATGCCAGGTCGACCAGTTAAAACCAAACATTTGCAAAGTGGCTCTCAATTACTTTTTGAAGTTTTTCGGGATTTTGAGCCTGACAATTTATTGTTGCATCAGGCGTTTATAGAAACATTCGAACATCAGTTAGAAGAAGGACGTTTGATTCAGGCCTTAGAAAGAATTAACAGACAAACTATTGTGTGGAAACAATGCAATAAACCAACACCTTTTAGTTTTCCGATCATTACAGACCGACTCAGGGAAAAATTATCGAGTGAAACTTTAGCAGAAAGAATCAAAAAAATGACAGCCAGTTATATGAAATAATTTCTTTATGAGAATAGTAATTAATAATCAGAATTTTATTTTGCATCAATCTGGAGCTGTTTTTTGGGAAGAAAAAAAGATGCTTTTGATTTCTGATGTTCATTTGGGAAAAGTGACCCATTTTAGGAAACACGGAATCGGAATTCCGAAAGAGGCCATTTTTGAAAATTTTAATCGTTTAAAAACAGTTTTAGAAATATTCAGCGCAGAAACCATTATTTTTTTAGGAGATTTATTTCACAGTAAAATCAATACTGAATGGGATTTTTTCATGGATTGGATAAAAGAGCATTCACAGAAAATAATTTTAGTGGAAGGGAATCATGATATCATTTCAAAAAGTAATTATGAAGACCTGAATATTGAAATTTACAGTGAATTGATTATTGATGATTTCCTGTTGACGCATCATCCAACAGAAAAAGAAGGATTTTTTAATTTTTGCGGACATATTCATCCTGCTATACAATTAAGGGGATTGGGGAGACAGTTTTTAAGTTTGCCTTGTTTTTTTCTAAAACAAAATCAATTAATTTTCCCTGCTTTTGGCGAGTTTACAGGAAATTCCTATATGACGCCAACAGAAAATGACAAAGCATACGCAATCACAAAAGAAGGTGTAATCGAAATTTCAATAAATTAATTTAAAGCAAAAGGAGCGCACATTCTAAAAGTAGGAACAATAACTTTGAATGTTTTGGTAGTAGTAAAATTGATCATATTAAAATGGCCTTTCATTGCTCCGTAAGGAGATGAAAGCAAACAACCCGAACTATAAGTGTGGTTTTCTCCAGGTTTTAAAACTGGTTTTTTTCCAATAACGCCCTCACCATCAACGATATCAATATCGTTTAAAGAGTCAAATATTTCCCAGTGACGAGAAGTTAATTGTACTGAATCTTTACTGTGATTTTCAATCGTAACTACGTAACTAAAAGCAAAGTGAATCTTATAGTTCTTGAAGTAAGTACCTTCAAAACTAGTCAAAACTGATATTTTTATGCCTCTTGTAATCTGAGAAACCATACTAACGTAGTATATATGTGTGTGTTATACGTGCAAACTTACGAAAAAAAATCGTTCAACGAAATCCTTTAACAATGTTTTAATTAGTGATATTTATAGAGTTTGCGTTTCCTTTTCCGATTACTCTTTCGTATCGATCTGAACTATGTTTGTAATAAACCAGGATAGTGTACTCGTTTTCTGTTTGATAGAAATTACCATCAATAGCATTCTCATAATCAATTACCCCTTTTTTATCGGCTACACGATACTCAAAATTAGTAAAACCTTGTTTGATCATCACAGCTTTTTCATACACCGCTTTTTGTTCATTGTAGTCCATTTTATATTCTGGAGATAAACTGTAATTATTAAACATTCCAACAATATAAATGTCTTTATTTGAGCGGAAAGCCGGAGCCGAAAGACTGAAATAAACCCATGCATAATCTGCTTCGATTTCTTGGTTAGAACCATTTATGTTCTTCACAACAAAATTTCCGTCTACATCTTCATATAAAGTATAAATCTGATTCGCTCTTGCCTGATTGGTATATAAAAAGGAACTGTAAATATCGTTTGCCGAACCTACTTTTGCAACATTATTACTTGCGGCACGAATGTCCTTATTTTCAAAATATAAAAATTCATTTCCTGCCCAAAATTGCGTCTCTTTATCGTATTTATAAACCATTTGATTTCCGATAGTATATTGTGGAGGAATATTTTTGATACTTGTATTAAAATCTCCATTTTGCAATAACAATACTTTTAAGTTTTGCAAAGGGGTCTGAAAAACAATATCATTTGAGAGCACAGTAAATTCAAGATTTTGTTTGTAATCAATATTGCTGAGGTTTCGGCTTCGTTTTACGACAGCTCCAACGGTTGAATGATCTTCAAATAAAATAAACTTTCTGGAGAAAACAATTTCCCGGTCTTCATTCAGAATCCTCAACATATAATTTCCTGAAATTCTCAGTTGTGTAGTAAACTGGTTCGGGAAAGAAAGGCGATAATGAGAAAAAGCCTGAAGCGTATTAAAGGAATTGGAGTAATCTGTAATTCTCTGATTGTCAAAACCACGAACATAATCCGTTTTCGGAATGTCAGTAGGAATCCAGTTATAATCGCAATGAATTAAATCAAAATAATAATTGGCTTCATTCCCAAACAAATCATCAAATTGTAATTCAAATGTCGAACCTAATTCGAAAATCGGAACGACATTATTTCCATTCTGAACAAATGAAACGGTTTTAATGTTATAGGGTGGAGTTACTTCGGTTTGTACTTCCTGGGCTTTCGCCGAAGTAAAAATGAAAAGTAAAAGTAGACTTTGAAACAAAAATTTTGGCATCTTATTACGTTGTAAGATTGTAAATATAACAATTTATACAACGAAAAATAAGACGTTTTATTGGTTTTAAAAACAATTTATTATGAACCCAAAATGTATTTCAAATTAACTTCTATTTCATCGTTAATATAACTTTCTTCCAAAAGTGAATCAGATAACAGCTTTTTGTTTTCCTGCAGTTTAATTATTTTTTCCTCTACCGTATTTTTCGAAATAAACCTGATAACATTGACTTTATTTAGTTGTCCAATTCTATGCGCTCTTCCAACTCCTTGTTTTTCTGCAAAAGGATTCCACCACGGATCTAAAAATAAAACATAAGAAGCTTTGGTGATATTCAAACCGACTCCACCTGCTTTAAGCGAAATAAAAAACAACAAAGGCTCTTCTTTTTCCTGAAACAGCTTTACCTGATGTTCTCTTTTACTGGCTGGAGTTTCACCTGTAATTTCACAAAACGCTATTTTATTTTCCTTACACCAATCGGTATAAAAATTCAAATTAGTAACAAATGAGCTGAAAATAATAGTCTTTTGTTTTCCTTTGACTAAGTTTTCGAGATAATTCGTCACAGCAATATATTTCCCTGAATCAATTTCCGACTCCTGATCAACCATTTTTGGATGATTACTCAGCTGTCTTAACTTCATCAGCGTGTTGATAATGCTAATTTTGTCAGGACTGGTTCCGTCTGTTTTCAATAGAAAATTACGGGCTTTTGATTTTTCCTGCTCGTATAATTTTTCCTGTTCAGGATCCATATCGCAGTAATAAATCTGCTCTGTCAATTCCGGTAAATCTTTCAAAACCTGTTCTTTGGTTCGTCGCAAAATATAAGGCTGAACAAGATTTTTTAATTCAGTTAAACTATTTTCGTCCTGCTTTTTCTCAATCGGAATTTTAAAATTTTCTGCGAAAAAATTATAAGTGCCCAAAATATCAGGGTTTATAAACTGCATTTGTGACCATAAATCGTCCAGCGAATTTTCGATAGGCGTACCACTTAAAGCAATTTTATGAGCTGTATTTATTTTATTAATTGCTTTAAAAATCTTAGAATTTTTATTTTTAATATATTGACTTTCGTCTAAAATTAAATAGCGGAAATCATATTTTTCTAAAATTGAAATATCACGATGTACAATACTGTAACTCGTAAAAATCAAATCTGTTGATGCTAATCTATTTGCTAACAGTTTTCTGTCATTGCCAATATATTGCATTTTTGAAAAATGCGGTGTGAATTTTGAAGACTCGTTATACCAGTTAAAAACCAATGAAGATGGTAAAACAATCAGGGTTTTTAATGGTTCTCTTTCAATAGTAGTTTCGTTTGCAAACAAATCAAAATTTGTGGTTTTGGTTGTAAATCCTAGCTGTTCCTGTACGGCAACCAAAACAGCTAAGGTTTGTAATGTTTTACCAAGTCCCATATCATCAGCCAGACAAGCACCTAAATTGGAGTTAAAGTGACCTAAAAGCCATTTTACACCGTCAATTTGATACGGTCTCAGAGTTGCTTTCAGTAACTCAGAAGCATTATATTCTGCTTTGTGAATGACATCATTTTTAATTTCCGAAATAGTATCCAAAGCGGTAAAATTACTTTTGCGCAAAAGTAGGTTTTCATTTTCTGTTTTGGCTAATTTGGCCAGCGAACTGTATTTGCTGAGCCATTCTAAAGGAATCAGGAAATAGTTTCCGTCAGGCAATAAAAAGAGTCTTTCTTTGCTTTTTATATTCGGAATGATTTCACTGAAATTGATCGTAAAAACTCCAACACTAATTATTATTTTGATATCAAACCAATCTTCTTTTGTCTCTTCTTTTGAAGCTAAAACAGTATGACTTTCGGTAATGATTTCTTTACTTTCCAGCTTTAAGTTTTGGATGGTAAAACCTAAATTTTCCAGCTCTTCTTTATGATCAATAACGAATTGAATATTAGCGTAAGGATCGTTAATTTCTGCCTCTGAATTCGATCCAAATAACTCATTTTTGATTTTTACTAAACCAAGCTCAGGTAATTTGTCTGTATATAAACTTTCGTCAGAATTTCGTTTAAACTGAATTATTTTAGGTTCATTGGCAACACTAAAATCAACAAATGAATGTGTCTTTTTGGTTTTACTGGCGTCAAATGAATAGCCATTATAATCAAAGTAAAGATTGAGATAATAACAGTTTTTGAAGAAATCATAAACAGGCTGAATGGTGCATGAAACAATTTTGTCCCGAAGTTCAATTTCGAAACCAGTCGCGTCGATGTCGATTTTTTTAGCTATTTCGGGAATAAAACTTTTAAAATAATCATCAACTAATTTTGAAGGTATCTCGATCGATTTTTTCTTTAAAAAAGGAGAAAGTTTTTTAGTATTAAGATCTTTTAATTTCCCTAACTTTTTATCGATAATTAACCAGCCCGGTTCATCTAAAAGAACATCAACACTACTATTCATAGGCAAAAATGTAGTTTCGTTTTCTTTTAAAGATAAAGTATAGGTAATGCCTTCAGCATGTTTGTCAAATTGAATTTGAGGCTCAAAATACAATGAATCAATATTTACGCTTGAGCGATAAAAATCTTTTTCGGGTCCAATGTTGATTGACAACGGAAATTGTTCCTGAACAATTAAAGTGTAAAACGAATCTAGATTCATTTTTAAATGCTGACGAATGGCAAAATCAATTTTGGAATCTTTTTGCAAGTCAGCAATTGTCTTGGCTGATTTGATTTTTGCACTGAATTTTTTAAAAATAAAATCAGGCTTTAAGGATTCGCAAATGGTTAGTATTTTTTTTGTATTGGAATCTAAATTTTCGAAAACAATTCCGAAGCTTTCAAGTATACTAGTTGTTGCTTTTTTGTTCAGATATTTGATTTCATCAGTATTCTCAACAATATAGGCTGTTGGAATATAAGCGTTCAGGTTTTTTTCAAAACTGATGTCAAAACAAAATTGAAATGATTTTGAAGTTTCCAAGAGTAGGGTTGTGGTTTGGTTTGGTTGTAATTTGGGGATGAGCTAAAAATTAAAAAGTTTTCAAAATACTAATAATTTGAAAACTTTTTAAATGAACTTATATGGTGGGAAAAAATTAGTTTTCCTGTTTAAAGCAAAGCGGAATAATTTCTCCTTTTGCCAAACAATATTTCTCTACCAATTCTGGTGCAATTTTATTGGTGTAATCTTCTTCGATTACTATGAAACCAATGCTTCTTAATTTATCAAAATAATCACGGCCATAAATACGAACGTGATCGTATTGACCAAATATTTTAGCACGTTCTTTTTGGTCTGTTATCGAATCATCGGCAAAAGTAACTTCTCTCGATAAATCCTGAGGGATTTGCAAAACGGCCATTCCGCCTGGTTTTAAAACTCTGAATAATTCCTGCATTGCTTTTGTATCATCCGGAATATGTTCTAAAACGTGATTACATAAAATCACATCGTATTCGTTGTCTTTAAATGGTAAATTACAGATATCTGCTTTTACATCTGCTAAAGGCGAAAATAAATCGGTTGTCGTGTAATCCAGATTTTTTTGCTTGCGGAATCTTTTATAAAAAGCTTGTTCCGGTGCAAAGTGAAGCACTTTTTTTGGCGCGGTAAAAAAATCAGTCTGATCGTTTAAATATAACCAAAGCAAGCGGTGTCTTTCTAACGAAAGCGTACTAGGCGATAGCACATTATTACGTTGTTTTCCATATCCGTAAGGTAAAAACGATCTGAAACTTTTCCCGTCAATAGGATCAGTAAATTTGTCTCCTTTTAAAGATAAAGCCAAAATTGGACGTGCCACATAACTCAAACGAATTAATAATGGTCTTGGAATAGTATTAAGTACTAATTTAAAAAGTTTCTTCATTGGGGGGCTGTTTCTCAGAGTTTCACAAAGTAAGCACGGAGCTTCACAAAGTTTAAATCTCTTATAATGTTTTAAATCTCTGTGGAATAACTATAAAACTAAAGGTACTTTTCTGAATTCGTCTTCTTCGTTGCTTTCGATTCCTAATGCTCTGTAGATGTATTGAAAAGTAGATAACAATTCTGGTTTTCCATCAATTAAAGCCACATCGTGTTCGAAATGCGCACTTGGTTTTCCGTCAGCAGTTAAGATTGTCCAGCCGTCTTTTAATTGTTTGATGTTTCTGGTTCCCATATTGATCATTGGCTCAATGGCAACCACCATTCCTTCAACAAAAAGTTTTCCACGACCACGTTTTCCGTAGTTTGGCATTTCTGGTTCTTCGTGCATTTTTTGTCCTACACCGTGACCAACCAATTCACGAACTACTCCGTAACCGTGAGATTCTGTATATTTTTGAATCGCATTTCCAACATCTTCCACACGATTTCCAGCTTTAAATTCTCTGATTCCAACATAAAGAGATTCTTTAGTAACCTGCAAAAGTTTTTTAACTTCCGGGGCAACTTCTCCAATCTCAAAACTATAGGCATGATCACCGTGATATCCATTTTTGAATGCACCACAATCTACTGAAATTACGTCTCCGCTTTTCAAAGGTGTGTTATTGGGAATTCCGTGTACAACCTGTGCATTCGGACTCATACAAAGAGAATTCGGGAAATCATACAATCCAAGAAAACTTGGTACTGCACCATGATCACGAATAAATTCCTCGGCTAATTTGTCAAGATATAATGTAGTAACTCCTTCTTTAATTTCAGAAGCAA
>RCUJ01001600.1_pt1 | contig 11850 bp, 12 predicted proteins | sample 2166321 | NCBI WGS metagenome assembly RCUJ01 (sample SAMN09932808, study PRJNA488358) | compost metagenome | feature: garden; material: soil; isolation source: compost soil in an enriched community after 118 h of incubation | place: Germany: Experimental Botanical Garden Goettingen | collected... | reverse complement strand
AAAGAAATCATTCAAACTGCAAAAGAAGCTTATGAGTTTGCTTACCCCATGATTCTATTTAATTCAACACAGCGAGCGATGACTAATACGGAAACCGTTGTTACAAATAGTGGATCAATGAGAGCTCCTGTCAATCAATTAGTAAGTGCAAGTCATTTTCCTGATGCTAAGGATCATACTGTAATCAGAATGAATGTTGACACTTACTATACATCATCTTGGATGAATTTAGAAAAGGAGCCACTAGTATTGCAAATTCCAAATACTAATGGCAGGTATTATCTTATGCCAATGCTTGATGCTTGGTCAAACGTATTTTTTTGCCCAGGTAAGAGGAATACTGGAACCGAGGCGCAAACATATCTTATAAGTGGTCCAAAATGGAAGGGAGATGTTCCAGCTGGCTTGCAACAAGTAAAAGCGCCCACAAATATGATTGTACTTCTTGGACGGACACAAGTAAATAGCAAAGAAGATGGCGAGAGTACGGTGCGAAAAATTCAGCAAGGCTATAAAATAACTCCTTTAAGTTCTTATGGAAAAGCATACTCTGCCCCAAAAGGAACAATAGATCCTACTGTTCCTCATAAAGCACCCGGAGATGCTGTAATTGAAATGTCAACTGTAGATTTTTTTAATACTTTCAACAAACTTTTAATTGTTAATCCTCCTCTAAGTAACGATTCCGCCATAATGAAACGTTTGGCAGTTATTGGTATAGCACCAGGTGGAAAATTTGATATTTCTAAATTTTCACAAGCGGTTCAGGATTCAATAATTGCTATTCCTAATTGGGCTAAAACTGAAATGGCTAAAACGGGTTTTGGTTCAAGCAAACCTATAAATGGCTGGACATTAGAACACGGACTGGGAGATTATGGTACGAATTATAAATTTCGCGCAGGCGTAGCATATACTGGTTGGGGAGCCAACCTTGATAAAGATGCTATGTATCCTTCTTCATCAATAGACGCGGATGGCGATTCTTATGATGGTTCAAAGTACAAATATGTTTTACATTTTAATAAAGGACAAACTCCGCCAAGTAATGCTTTCTGGAGTTTAACTCTTTATGATTCAACTGGTTTTTTTTATGATAATGCACTGAATCGTTATTCAATTGGAGATAGAAATCCATTAAAGATAAATAAAGATGGTTCTGTAGATATTTATATTCAAAATGAAACGCCTGCAAAAGAAAAAATAAATAATTGGCTGCCTGCACCAAAAGCTCCTTTTAATTTTATGCTTCGTGTTTACTGGCCAAAGGAAGAAATGACAAACGGAAAATGGAATGTGCCAGCAGTAAAAAAACAATAAAAGATATCTTATTCAATTTATCCTTAACGGGACTTCGAACCAACTTCAGCTTCGATTAATTCTCTAATAGCACCACTGTAAGACTGTTTCTTTTAAACAGACTAAAAATTTCTTGTGAAAAAATCGAACCACAAATATTAGACTGTAAAGGCTTGAAAAATCTATATGTTTGTGTATAAAAAAAAGACAACTTATTGCTAGTTGTCTCCTTTAGTGAGTTTAGTTCACAATTTACAAATCATTTTATAAATGATTTAAAGAAATTAGCTTAGTTTCAAGTCAATTTGTAAGGTAATTATCGGTTATTTTTATTAAATAACCGTTTGTATGTATTGTCAAGGTTAAATGTTAAAATTATTATTCACTACTATTTTTTGATCTTAAGGTTACTTTTTCCAAATGTTTAGGGTAATTTTCTAAATCTTTAGCAATATCACCATCTTTAAAAATATCAAAACAGTTATAACCTTCTAAAATTTCTACACCACAAAAACGATAATTGCTTGTAATATTTATAAATAAATCTTCGGTTCCTTTTCCTTGCATTAAAGACTGTCTAGGATTGTCGAAACTTTCAGCAGGTGCATTAAAAGTAGCGCAAATCATAAATTTTTTGCCTTGCATCTTTCCGCCAGTCCCGTATTGTTTTGTTAAATCTTCTCTTGTTCTTCCATCACCTGAAAGAAACTTTTGACTGTTCAATCCACTATTAAAGACTTCATCTACATATTTTTTATAAATCCAAGGCGCACCAAACCAATTTACAGGGGTTTGAAGAATGATAATATCAGCCATTAGATGTTTTTCTACTTCTTCATCTACGTTGTAGCCATTCTCTATTTGGGTTTCTAATACTTCTAATCCTTTTGCTATAAAAAAATCTTTAGCCTTTTGAATAAAAGAATTGTTTAATGTTCCCTCTGACCAGCCTTGATAAGTTAAATGTGCATTGATTAATAATACCTTTTTCATTTTTTATTATATCTTGTTATTAAATTGTGTAATCAATTGAACTCATATGTGCTTCTCCCATACGGTCACCAAAAACGGGAAACTTTGTAAAGCAAATTTCTATGCCTTGTATCTCTTCCTTTGATAAATGAATTTTTGATGCACCTAGGTTTTCTAATAAATGTTCTTCATAACGAGTGCCAGGAATTGGAACAATATTTGGACTTTTAGCAAGTAACCACGCAAGCGCAATTTGAGATGGTGTTGCATTCTTTTTTTCTGCATAATCCTTTAGCCACTCAATCATTGGCATATTCAATGGTAAAAATTCTTTTGAGAAACGAGGAAAGCCGGCGCGGAAATCTGATTCTTTATCGAATTTAGTAGTTGTATCGTATTTACCGGTCAAAAAACCAGCACCTACAGGTGACCATGGCACGAACCCGATGCCTAGCTCTTCACAGGTTTTAAGAACTCCATTTAACTCGACGTTACGTGTCCACAATGAATATTCTGATTGTACTGCTGAAACTTTTTGGATAGCGTGAGCGCGCTGAATTGTTTTTGCACTTGCTTCAGACAGTCCGAAATGTAAAACTTTACCTTGCTGAATAAGTTCTTTAATTGTACCAGCAACTTCTTCGATTGGTACATTAGGATCAACTCGATGTTGGTAATATAAATCAATATAATCGGTTCGCAGACGCTTAAGCGATTCTTCAACAACTTTCTTGATTCTTTCTGGTCTGCTGTCTAATCCAACAGTACCATCAATTGCAAATCCAAATTTTGTAGCAATCTTAACTTCTTTACGAAAAGGCTCAAGCGCTTCTCCAACCAGTTTTTCATCTGTATAAGGACCATATACTTCTGCTGTGTCAAAAAATCGTACTCCATTTTCAAATGCGGTACGTATAGTTTTAATAGATTGCTGATGATTTGCAGGTGGATTGTAATTACCGACCATATTCATGCACCCAAGACCAATTTCTGAAACTTCCAGAGTTCCAAGTTTTCTTGTTTTCATATTGTTTGTCTTATTATCGTTGATTTGTTTTGAATATGAAGAAGTGTTTGTCGCAGACAATAAATTTGGAGCAATTAGCAAACCCGCACCAGCAATTGCTGTCTGCTGAATAAATTTTCTTCTTGAATTTTCTTCGCCTTTCATACTTTAAATTTTTAATGATACAAATTTAGATTTCGTATAAAGAATTGAAGGAAACGGATCACTAGTAAAAAGGAAACAAATTACCGATAACAAAAAACGCCTTCTTATGAAGGCGTTTTACTATTGATTTGGACGAGTTGTAATCTGTATTCTTTTGGTGTAAGATTTACTTGTTTTTTAAAAAATTTCGAAAAATAATTGGGATATTCAAAACCTAATTCATAAGCTACTTCTGCAGTTTTCATTTGAGGATTTTGTTCTAAAAGATCTTTCGCTTTCTTGATAACAAATTCATGAATAGTTTCAAGTGTTGATTTTTGGGTAAAATGCTTTACAATATCACCTAAATAATTGGCGGTTAATCCTAATTTATCAGCAAAATATTGAACATTTGGAATTTGAGAAACAGGCTGATTGTAATAATCAATTAAACTTTGTTGAAAATCGGATATGATGTGATTATATTGTTTAGGATCGGTTGAAAACTGTCTTTTGTAAAATGCTTCAACCAATGAAACTAAAACATTCACGTAAGAAAGTAAAATGGCAAAATGCTTTTTATCGCTTTGATAATATTTTATCATTAATTTAAAAACGGCACTAATTTCTTCTATTTCTTCTTCTGTTAAATATAATGCCTCATGTTGTCCATAATCTAAATAAGTCTTAAATAAAAAACGGTTTTCCTCAATTATTTTTTTGGAAAGCTGTAAGTACATTCCAGTATAAGTTGGTTCAACATCCCAACCTGTTGTCAAAACCAAGTCTGGACTATTGAAGAAAACAGCATTAATTGGTTTTTCTTTGGGTGTAATTTTACTCTTAAAATTTATTTTAATAGAGATTCTGTAAAAATCAACCATAACTGCTTCAGATTTCGAAAGCATGTTTGGCGGGTCGTAATATCCCACGTCAATGTCGTTGTCCAATGGTTTGTTTAAGCCAAGATAATCATTGTATGATTTGAAGTCTTTAAAAAGTTTCATTTGTAGTTTGTTTATTGATTCAGAGGAAAACTTCAGATCAATTGTATGTAGAAATTAAATTGCAATAATAAAACAAAATTATGCCTATATAATAGAAATTAGTTTCTCATAAGACTAATATAACAAAAATATTTGCAATAACTTCAAGTTTAAATAGCTCTTTATGAACCATCTCTTTTGCAAGATTTTTAAAAAGAATGATGAGCCAATTTTGCAAATTGGTTTAATTTGCATTTTTATATTCATTTGGCGTCATTCCGGTTTTTTGTTTAAAAAGACGGGTAAAGTGTTGTTGGTATTTAAATCCCAATTCATCTGCAATTTTACTTATTGATTTAAAAGGATCAAATATTTTAACCTTTGCTTCATCAATAAGTTTAGATTGAATGTAATCTAATGCAGTATTTCCTGTTTCTTTCTTAATTAAATCCCCAAAATAATTGGGCGATAAATGTAATTGTTCTGCACACCATGTTACGCTGGGTAATCCTAACTTTCCTGGTAAATCAGAATTGAAATAGTCATTAAGTAAATCTTCAAAACGAACCAAAATATCTCTGTTTACATTATTTCGGGTAATAAATTGGCGATCATAATAACGCATACAGTAGTTTAGGAAAAGCTCAATATTTGAAACAATTAATGTTTTACTGTGTTTGTCTATATTCAAATCTATTTCAGTAGCAATCTTCTCTAAACAATCATTTATTGTTGCTCTTTCTTTTTTTGATAAATGAAGCGCTTCATTAACTTCATACGAAAAAAAAGAATATTCTTTTATATGTTTCCCAAGTGAAGTACCCATAATTAAATCGGGATGAAATATAAGCGCTCTTCCGGCAGGTTTTATAACTTTACCATTGCTGTCAATTCCGTAAACCTGTCCAGGTGCAATGAAAACTAAAGTCCCATCTTCATAATCATAAGACTGGCATCCATAGCGCATATCTCCACAGTTTATATATTTAAGAAAAACGGCGTAAACACCCATGTATCTTCTGAAATATTGATAAGTTGGTATTTCATCAAAATTAACAACACTTACTAAAGGATGTAAGGTATCAACCCCAACAGAGTCATTGTATTGTTTCACAGTATCTATTCTTTCAACCTTTTCCATAATTTAAAAATTGCTACACAAATTTAAAGAAACTAAATTACCTGATTGTGACTTGTAAGCAATATCAGTAAAAGTGGTAAATAAATCTGTATTCTGTCTACGTTTAAAGAGAAGTGTACTGGCGAAATTTGCATTGTAGTTAATTTATAAACATTTACAGATAAATTTTATAGTAAGAACTTCAAAATACAAATGAAATTTATGATGAAAGAAATATTGAAAAGACTAACTTTAATAGCGATTATAATACTGACATCGTGTAATAACAAAATAATTCAACAAAAAATGAGTACGGAAAACACTGCACCGCTTTTTCTAAAGGCGAAAAATTGACAAACGGATATTTTACCGGAGACGCATATTTACAATTGCTACTGGCAAAAGATAAAAACAACGACTTCGTAATAGGAAGTGTAACATTTGAAGCAGGAGCAAGAACTAATTGGCATACACATCCAAAAGGACAGGTTTTAATAGTTACAGAAGGATTGGGGTTGTATCAGGAAAAAGGCAAACCAGCACAATCAATCAAAAAAGGGGATATAACCAATATACCGGAAAATGTAGAACATTGGCATGGCGCTTCGGCAACTTCTAAAATGGTTCATATTGCTATAACAAATTACGAAGGAGAAGTAAATGCTGTTTGGTTAAGTCCAGTAACAGATTTAGAATATTCAGAGGCAAATAAATAATTTCAAAAAATGAAAGAAGCAAATAATTTCAGAAAGCTTTTGCTTATCATTCTTTTATTAAATATCAATATAATGATCGCACAAGATAAAAATACAGGAAGTACAAATTTGAATACCCATCAGCAAAACATGGCAAGTATCTCTGCATTGTCTGCCATAGGGAATATTCAAAAACTAAAAACAGAATTAAATGCAGGTCTTGATTCTGGACTTTCCGTTAACGAGATTAAGGAAGCATTAGTACAGCTGTATGCGTATTGTGGTTTTCCAAGAAGCCTTAATGCAATTAACGCTTTTATGGAGGTTTTGGAAAAGAGAAAAACGGATGGAATTATCGACTTACAAGGCAGAGAAGCATCTCCCATTAATGATGCAAATGACAAATATAGTGTAGGAAAAGAAACATTACAGAAATTAACAGGACGAGAAGAAAAAGGACCAAAAACTGGCGCAAATGCTTTTGCACCTGTAATTGATGTTTTTTTGAAAGAGCATTTATTTGCGGATATTTTTAGTCGTGACGTACTCAATTATCGTCAGCGTGAGTTTGTAACTATTTCTATATTATCAGCAATGTCAGGTGTAGAACCTCAATTGCAGGCTCACATTTCCATGGGAATAAATACAGGAATTACGGAAGGACAAATTATTGAATTGAGCGCTATTATTGAAAAGCAAATTGGAAAAGAGCAGTCAGAAATAGTTAAAAGCGTCTTGAACAATGTCATCCAAATCAATAAAAAACATTAATTAAATTGAAGCTATAAATGAAAAAGCTAGTTCATAATTTTCAGAGTAATTCTCTAAATAGGTTATTGATGTATTTAATATGTGCAACGATGTTTTTAACTTATAACACTATGTCAGCTCAAAAAAAAGATATGATGGTTCGCCTTTCGGAAATTGAAATTTACCCTGAATATTTATCAGAATATAAAGCCATATTAAAAGAGGAGTCTTCAGCTTCAGTAAAATTAGAACCTGGCGTATTGGCAATTTTCCCGATGTATCAAAAAAATGATTCAACTCAGGTAAGAATAATCGAAATATACATTGACAATAATGCTTATCAATCGCATTTAAAAACACCTCATTTTCAAAAATATAAAACAACCACGATTAAAATGGTTAAATCATTAAAGTTGGTTGACATGAAAGAAATAGATCCAGAATCAATGAAAATCTTATTTAGAAAAATGATTGAATAAATAAGAGATTGATGATTTTGGAGTTTTTTTTCCTAATTCAAAATCCTATATTCATTAGGAGTACTTCCAACATGCTGCTTAAAAAAACGAGTAAAATGCTGTGGGTATTTAAATCCTAATTCATAAGCCACCTCATTGATTGACTTTGTAGAATCGAATATTTTGTCTTTTGCAGTTTCAATAATTTTATTTTGAATGAATTCCTGAGCCGATTTACCTGTTTCTTTTTTAATAAGGTCTCCAAAATAGTTGGGAGATAAATTAAGTTCGCTGGCATAGTAAGCAACAGAGGGTAGTCCTATAATATTTGGTTTGTCGGAAGAAAAATAGCTGTTTAAAAGTTCTTCAAATTTTTCAACAATTCCTTTATTGGTAGTATCTCTGGTAATAAATTGTCTGTCGTAAAATCTTTCGCAATAGTTTAAAAACAATTCAATATTTGATGCAATTAGCTTCTTACTGTGTTTATCAATTGATTGTTTTAATTCTACTTCAATTTTAGCAAAGCAGTCAAAAACAAGTTGTTTTTCTTTTTCAGATAAATGAAGCGCTTCACTGGTATCGTAACCGAAAAAGCTATATTCATTAATACTTTTAGCAAGTGATGTGCCACGGATTAAATCAGGATGAAAAACCAATCCGTGTCCTACGGGCTGATAAATATCTACTTTATTTTCTACATCAATGGTTTGTCCCGGCTTTATAAAAACTAATGTTCCTTCCTGATAATCGTAATAGTTACGACCGTATTTCAAATCTCCGCATTTTACCTGTTTTAAGAAAATACAATATAATTCAAAGTTCATTTTAGAACCGGTTCTTGGTTTTGCTTTACTAAAATCAATTATACTAACCAAAGGATGTAATGTTTCATGATTGTTAAAATCGTTATATTTACTAATTGTCTCGAAGTTAAATACTTGTCCCATGTCTTTCGTTATTTGTTACACAAATTTAGCTAATTAAGTATAGCTTAAAAAGCAGTTAGCTCTCAATCAGTAATCTTGGTAGGAGATTCCGTAATCCGTATACCAATGCCGTCGGTTTAAGTTCGGAAATTTGTAATAATTAATTTATAAATCATATTACAATGTATAGTATAAAATTAAATAATGGTGTTGAAATGCCTATTTTAGGGTTTGGTGTTTTTCAAATGCAGAATATGGCAGAATGTGAACAAGCAGTAGTAGATGCAATTCAAACGGGTTACAGATTAATTGATACAGCTGCTTCTTACATGAATGAAGAAGCTGTTGGAAAAGGTATTAAAAGAAGCGGAATTGCAAGAGAAGAACTTTTTGTAACTACAAAACTTTGGGTAAGTGATGCAGGTTATGAAAATACTAAAATAGCTTTTCAGAAATCATTAGATCTTTTACAATTAGAATATCTGGATTTATATTTGATCCATCAGCCTTATGGTGATATCTACGGCTCTTGGCGCGCTATGCAGGAATTATATAAAGAAGGAAAAGTAAAAGCAATTGGAGTTTCGAACTTTCATCCTGACAGAGTAATGGATTTGGTTGCCAATACTGGTTTTATTCCTGCAGTGAACCAGATAGAAACACACCCGTTTCATCAGCAAAATGACACACAAGAATTTCTTCAGGAAAATAATATTCAAATTGAATCATGGGGACCTTTTGCAGAAGGGAAAAATGATATTTTCCAAAACGAAATTCTAACAGCAATTGCTCAAAAATATAGCAAATCTACTGCTCAGGTAATTCTGAGATGGCTGACTCAAAGAGGTGTTATAGCGATTCCAAAGTCTGTTCGCAAAGAAAGAATGGCAGAAAACTTCAACATTTTTGATTTTAAATTATCAAACGATGATATGACAGCTATTCAAACTTTGGATACTAATGCAAGCCTGTTTTTTGATCATAGAGATCCTAATATGGTGAAGTGGTTAAGCGAACGAAAATTAAGCAGATAACAAATACGAAATAACATTTAAATGGATAGAAGATCAATATTAAAAACAGCTGGTTTAGCATTGGCAGGAAGTGCTTTGCTTCCGTTTCGTTCTCTCGCAAATTCACACATTGATGAGCTAAATTCAGAGCAAAATAACACATTACTAACTCCTGGAAAAAGAAAATTGGGGAAACTGGAAGTTTCCAGCATTGGTATTGGGGTTCAGAATATGAGCCGTAACTACCAAACTACGATTCCTTCGAGACCGGAAATGCATCGAATTATTCAATCGGCGTATGATAATGGAGTAACTTTATTTGATGCTGCCGAAGCTTACGGTCCTTTTGAGGTAGAAAAAATATTGGGTGAGGCAGTTGCTTCTTTTCGTGACAAAATTGTTATTTCTACAAAATTTGGATGGAAAATAGACCAGGAATCCGGAAAGCGTTTGCCGGGTTTGAATAGCCGTCCTGAGCATATTAAAATTGTAGTGGAAGGAATGTTGAAGCGTCTTAAAACCGATAGAATTGATTTATTGTACCAGCATCGTGTTGATCCGCAGGTTCCAATAGAAGATGTGGTTGGCGCTATACAAAGTCTGATTAAAGAAGGTAAGCTGCTCCATTACGGTCTTAGTGAGCCTGGCCAGCAAACGGTTAGACGTGCACATGCCATTCATCCAATTACTGCCATCCAAAACGAATATTCTCTTTTATGGAGAGGACCTGAAAAAACAATTATTCCTCTATGCGAAGAACTCGGAATTGGTTTTGTTTCATGGAGTCCACTTGGTGTTGGTTTTCTGACTGGAGCAATTGATCAAGGAACAAGGTTTGCTCAGGGAGATATTCGCGGTATTGAATCAAGATTTTCTCCCGAAAACCTTCAGGCAAATATGGCTTTGGTTGAATTAATTCAGAAATGGAGTAAAGAAAAACAAGCTGCGCCTGCACAAATTTCTCTGGCTTGGCTTCTTGCGCAAAAGCCTTGGGTTGTGCCAATTCCCGGAACAACGCAAATGGCACATATGTTAGAAAATACAGCGGCTTCTCAAATAAAATTTTCTGCAAATGAACTGCAGGAATTCAATACCGCATTAAATGCAATTCAAATTTTAGGTGAAAGATTGCCAGCGGGAGTTTTATTATTCTCTGATGTTGAAGCACCTCAAAAGATAAAATGATTTTAATTTATTATAGATAAATTTTATCAGTGCCTTTAATGGTGCATCAAATTTATAATTAGAAAAAAATACGAATTAAAAATTTACATCATTATGAAAAAATCATTTTTTGGATTGCTTGTACTTATTCTAATTGCAAATAACTCTTTCGCACAAAATACTACTGCTGAAAAGGAAGTAATTCAACTTTCAAAACAAAAATGGCAATGGATGGCTGATAAGAATGTAGATAAGCTCGCGCCCTTATTTGATGATAAATCTGTGTTTGTTCATATGGGAGGGAGTTGGGGTAAGACTCAGGAAATTAATGTGATTAAAAGCGCGGGAATTCACTACAAGAAAGCAGACATCCACGAGGTTTCAGTAAATATTATAGGTAGTACCGCAATACTTTTGAGTAAAATCACACTTTTAGCAGTAGTGGGAGGAAATGAAGTTACGAATCCATTTATTGTGACAGAAGTCTATATAAAAGAAAGCAATGGCTGGAAATTAGGATCATTGTCTTTTACAAAGCTAATGACACCTGGGCAATAATTTTTAGAAATTGAGAAAAGAAAAATAATTAGATAAAAAATTTTGCCAAACTAAATTCAATGAAGAAATCAATAACATTATTGTTTGTAACAACTGCATTCATCTGCTTGTTTTCAAGTTGTAGTAAAGCACAGGAATCAGCTCAAAATAAAGCAGAATTATCAAAAGATAAAAGCATATTGATTGTGTATTTATCGCGCACTAAAAACACCAAGGCTGTTGCTGAAATCATTCAAAAGAATATTGGCGGATCATTGATACAAATTGAATTACAAAATCCTTATCCACAAGATTACAAAGAGATAGTGAGCCAGGTTTCCAAAGAAAATGAAACAGGTTTTCTGCCTCCGCTAAAAACCAAAATAACAAATATTGAAAAATTTGATATTGTATTTGTGGGTTTTCCAACTTGGGGTATGCAATTGCCGCCTCCAATGAAAAGCTTTTTAAAAGAATATAATTTGGAAGGAAAAACGGTTATTCCCTTCAATACCAATGCAGGTTATGGAATTGGAAGCAGTTTTCAAACTGTCAATGAATTATGTCCAAAAAGTAGTGTATTAGAAGGATTCTCAGTCAAAGGTGGCATTGAAAGAGATGGGATTTTATTTGTAATGGAAGGTGAAAAAGAAAAACAAGTTCAGATTGAAATTCAAAATTGGCTGAAGAAAATAAAAATGATTAATTAATTACACTTAAGTGCAAAATGCTTTAATTGGTATTGGGATCGAATTGAGTTTTCGCACAGAATAAAAA
>RCUJ01001598.1_pt1 | contig 11874 bp, 12 predicted proteins | sample 2166321 | NCBI WGS metagenome assembly RCUJ01 (sample SAMN09932808, study PRJNA488358) | compost metagenome | feature: garden; material: soil; isolation source: compost soil in an enriched community after 118 h of incubation | place: Germany: Experimental Botanical Garden Goettingen | collected... | reverse complement strand
GGGCGGACGTGGCGGCGAACCGGCGGATGCTCGGGATCTAACTCGTCGAACGGATCGCGTCGTCGAGTATTTCCAGGCCGCGATCGATTTCCTCCAGCTTCACGTTCAGCGGCGGCGCGATGCGCCACACGGCCGCCATGCCGCCGACGGCCACGATGTTCATGCTCAGGCCGCGCGCCATGCAGGCGTCGGTGATGGCGCGGCCGCGCTCGGCGTCGGGTTCGCGGGTCTCGCGGTCCTTCACCAGTTCCACGCCCTGCAGCAGGCCGTGGCCGCGCACGTCGCCGATCACCTCGTGCCGCGCCTTCAGCGTGGCCAGGCCCCGGCTCAGCCGCTCGCCCATGGCGGCGGCGCGCTGGTTGAGCCCTTCTTCCTCGAGCACGTCGAGCACCGCCAGCCCGACCTCGGCCGGCAGCGGGTCGGACACGTGCGAGGTGACGTGCACGAAGCCCTTCTCGTGGCAATCCTGTTCGATCGCTTCGCTGGTGACCGTGGCGCCGATCGCCAGGCCGCCGCCCAGCGTCTTCGAGACGGTGAGGAAGTCGGGCACCACGCCCGCCTGCTCGAACGCGAAATTGCTGCCCAGGCGGCCGAAGGCGGTCTGCGCTTCGTCCAGGATGAGCAGCATGCCGCGCTCGCGGCACTTGGCCTGCAGCTTCGGGAAGTAGCCGGCGGGCGGCACGATCACGCCGCCCGAGCTCAGCACCGGCTCGGCGATGAAGGCCGCGAGCGAGCCGCTGGACTGCGCATCGACCATGTCGAAGCCGACATCGAGGCAGGTGGTGTCGCAGGCGTCGCGGCAATGGCGGATGGGGCAGCGGTAGCAGTTCGGCGCGGGGATCGACATGGTGCCGGGCTTGCGCGGCCCGTAGTCGACGTGGTGCCGGCCGGCGAAGGTGAGCGCGGCCATGCCGCCGTTCACGCCGTGCCAGCCGCCGTTCAGGCCCACGATCTCGTAGCGGCCGGTGGTCACGCGGGCCATGCGTGCGGCGGCCTCGTTGGCCTCGCCGCCGGTGGACAGGAACAGCGATTTCGACAGCGACGGCGGCAGCATCGCCGCCAGCCGCCCGGCCAGCGCCGGCACGGCCGGCCCGACGAAGCCGCTGTACAGGTGCAGCGCGCCTTCGCAGGCCTTCTCGATGGCCGCGACGATGCGCGGGTGGTTGTGGCCGATGGTGGCGCACATCTGGCCCGAGGTGAAGTCGAGGATCTCGCGCCCGTGCACATCCCACAGCGTGGCGCCGCGCGCCTTGACGATGACATGCGGGCTCAGCCCCATGCCGTAGCGCACGAGGTGCTTGCTGACCACGGGGTCGTAGGTTGCGCCTTCGGCCATCGGATGCTCCTTGTTCGTCGGGGGAGCCCCAGCGTAGCCATCGGCCGCGAAATCCGGTGTCGTTGTGCGGGCCCGAAAACGAAGCCGATTGCGCGCGCCTTGCGCCACACTGGCGGCACCATGAAAACCGGCACCCTCGATCGCATCGACCAGTGCATCCTGGCCGAACTGCAGGCCGACGCGGGCCTGCAGAACCAGACGCTGGCCGAGCGCGTGAACCTCTCGCCCTCGGCCTGCCTCAAGCGCGTGCAGCGGCTGCGGCGCGCGGGCGTGATCCGCGAAGAAGTGGCCATCCTCGACGCCGCGCGCGTGGGCTTTCCGGTGCTGGTGATCTCGCGCGTGTCGCTGCGCAGCACCACGCGCGAGGCGATCGGGGCCTTCGAGCGCAAGGTGCATGCGCTGCCGCAGGTGCTGCAATGCCACTGCGTGGCCGGCGAGACCGACTTCGTGCTCGTGATCTGCGCGCGCTCGCTGCCCGACTACCAGGCCTTCGCGCAGGAGCAACTGGGCGACGCGCTGGAGCTGGAGAACTACTCGAGCGACATCGTGCTGTCGACCACCAAGTTCACGACCCGGCTGCCGCTGGACAGCGCCTGATCCCACGCGCTACAGCAGGCGCACCAGCCGCCGGATCGCGCCGTCGATCTGCGACTCGGCGATCAGGCCGAAGCCGAAGGCCAGCCCGTTGGGCGCGTCGGGCGCCTGCGGTTCGGGCGCGAAGCGCGACAGCGGCGGCAAGGTGATGCCGGCCGCCGCGGCACGCTCGACCACCACATGGTCGCGTGCGCCGCCGTGCAGCCAGGCCGACAGGTGCAGGCCGGCATCGGACGGAATCGCCTCCAGCCGGCCCGCGCCGTGGCGCGCCAGCGCGTCGAGCAGGGCGCTGCGCCGTGCGCCGTACAGCTTGCGCATGCGGCGGATGTGGCGCGCCAGGTGCCCTTCGGCGATGAAGGCCGCGAGCGCCTCCTGCCCGAGCACCGGGCCGTGCCAGTCGGCCAGCTCGCGCGCCCGCACCAGCGCCGCGCGGGCCCAGGGCGGCGCCACCACGAAGCCCAGGCGCAGCGCGGGGAACAGGCTCTTGGAGAAGGTGCCGACGTAGAACACCGAGCCGGCGCGGTCGAGCGTCTGCAGCGCGTCGAGCGGGCGGCCGGCAAAGCGGAACTCGCTGTCGTAGTCGTCCTCGATGAGCACGGCGTTGCGCGCCCGCGCAAAGGCCAGCAGGGCGGCACGGCGCGGCGGCGACATCGCCACGCCGGTGGGGAACTGGTGCGAGGGCGTCACGCAGACCACGCGCGCCTCGGGCGGGATGCGGTCCACGCACAGGCCTTCGTCGTCGGTCGGCACCGTGACCACCTTCGCGCCGGCCGCCAGCATGGCCTCGCGCAGCGAGGGATAGAACAGCTGCTCGACCGCCACCACCGTGCGCCCCGGCACCACCAGGATGCGCGCCAGCAGCCCGAAGGCCTGCTGCGCGCCGGCCGTGACCACGATGTCGTCGGCCGTGCAGCCGACCGCGCGCGTGAACGACACGTGCGCCGCGATCGCCTCGCGCAGGGCGCCCTGGCCCTGCGGGTCGGCGTAGTCGGCGGTCTGGCGCGCCACGCGGCGCAGCGCGCGGTCGGACAGGCGGCGCCAGATGTCGAACGGAAAGGCGCCGACGTCGGGCAGGCCGACGCGGAAGTCGTCGCGCGCGGCCCGCGGCTGCAGCGTGGGGGCGAGGTCGGCCCCGGGCACGTTCAGCGGCACCAGCCGCGGATCACGCCGGGGCGCGGCGCCCGCCTCTTTCGGCGCGGCCCGGCCGCGCCGCAACGCGGGCAGCGTGTCGGCCACGTAGGTGCCGGAGCCCGGGCGCGCCAGCAGGTAGCCCTCGCTCAGCAGCAGGTCGTAGGCCGCCAGCATGGTGTTGCGCGACACGCCCAGCCGCTGCGCCAGCGCGCGCGTGGCGGGCAGGCGCGCGCCGGGCTGCAGCCGGCCGTCGAGGATGGCGTCGCGCAGCTGGCGGTGCAGCGCGCGCAGCAGGTCGCGCGAACCGGCGGCCGGCAGGCGCAGGGCAAGCTCGAAAAGTGGCTCCATGATCTTTGCCGATTGTGGTTCTTTTGAAGAGCCGCCTGCAATCCTATTCTGGAGGCCTTGGAACACCCACCCATGGAGTCCTTCACCATGCACACCGCTCCTGAAACCCCGCAGCAACCGCCCGCCGAACGCCTGCCCCTGGGCCTGGCCTGGCTCGCGCTGGGCGCCTTCGCCATCGGCACCGAAAGCTTCATGGTCGCCGGCCTGCTGCCGGTGCTGGCGGCCGACCTGCAGGTCAGCGCCGCGCAGGCCGGCCAGCTGGTGCTGCTGTTCGCGCTGAGCTATGCGATCGGCTCGCCGCTGATGGCCGCGCTGCTCGCGCGCTTCGGGCGCCGCCCGCTGCTCATCGCCAGCCTGGCGACGTTCGCGGGCCTCACGGCGGCGGCCTCGATGGCGCACGGCATCGCGCAGCTGGCCCTGGCGCGCGTCGCGCTCGGGCTGGTGGCGGGCGTGTTCCTGCCGACGGCCAGCGCGGTGGCGGCGGCGATGGTGTCGCCCGCGCTGCGCGGCCGGGCGCTGGCCATCGTGACCGGCGGCGGCACCGTGGCGGTGGCGCTCGGCGTGCCGCTGGGCGCCTGGATCGCGGGCTGGGGCGGCTGGCGCACGGCCTACCTGCTGATCGCCGCGGTGGCGGCGCTGGCCACCTGGGGCCTGTTCGTGGGGCTGCCGCGCACGCTGGCGCAGGCCCCCACTGACGCGGCCCCGCGCACCTCGGCCTTCGCCGTGGCGCGCGAGCCCGGCGTGGCGCCGGCGCTGCTGGCCACCGTGCTGTGGGCCACGGGCGGCTTCAGCTTCTACACCTACATCGCGCTGTTCCTCGGGCACACGCTGGGCTTCGGGGCCGAGGGCGTGGGCGCGGTGTTCTTCGCGATCGGCGTGGCCGCGGCGCTGGGCACCGCGACCGGCGGCTGGGCCACCGACCGTTTCGGCGCCGACCGCATGGCGCGGGGCTTCGCGCTCGCGCTGGTGGTGATCATGGGCGGGCTCTCGTTCGCCGCGCAGATGCTGCCGCGCGGGCTGGCGCTGCCGCTGATCGTGGGCCTGTCGGCGCTGTGGGGCTTCGCCGGCTGGGGCTTCGGCCCGGCGCAGGCGGTGCGGCTGATCCGGCTGGCGCCCGAGCGCGCACCGATGACGCTGTCGCTCAACGCCTCGGCGGTCTACCTGGGCATCGCGGCGGGCTCGGGGCTGGGCGGCGCGACCATCGCGTGGTTCGGCGTGAGCGCGGTGGGCTGGGTGGGCGCCGCCGCCCAGCTGGCGGGGCTGGTGCTGCTGTGGCGCGCGGCGCGGCGGGCCCGGTCGGCCGCGCCTGTGGCGTCGACGGCGCCTGCCTGCGCCTGATCCTGCGGCGGGTTGCTATATTTTCAATAGCTACATTGATAGGATGGATGGCCCTTCGGGGCCTTTTTCATGCGGGCGTTGTTTTTAAGACAAGCAACTGTCATGCCCTGCAAGCTATAATGTCGGGTTCGTTTCGATACCACGACGAAGAATTTCGTCACCCCCGCCGGCCGATCTGCGTTGCCATCTGAATCCGGGTTCCAGGATTCATCAGGCTTCTCGTTTCCAGCCCTCGGGCCACGCCGGCTTTCACAGTGTGTTGGAGCGCCAGACCGGGCGCCCATGAATGCCACCACTGCCTTCGTTCCTGTTGAAGCGAATCGCGCGTGCGGCGCGTCCGTTCTCACTAATTTTTCGGCATTGCGCGCCCCGCACCGGCACGCAGCGCCCCAGGCTTCATGGACACTTTCGCAACAGCATCGCGGTGGGCAGGTTTCTGCTTCCCGCACCGCAACGACAGATTCCTGGACGCCGGCTGACCCGCCGGCCGACTGAAACCAACACGCCCATCTTCATCTCCAACACACATCGAACGATTCAGAGGTAATCACACATGCCCAAGGAAGAACTGATCGAAATGAACGGCGCAGTGACCGAAGTCCTGCCCGACTCGCGCTACCGCGTCACGCTCGACAACGGCCACCAGCTGATCGCCTACAGCGGCGGCAAGATGCGCAAGCACCACATCCGCATCCTGGCCGGCGACAAGGTCTCGCTCGAGCTGTCGCCCTACGACCTGACCAAGGGCCGCATCACGTTCCGCCACCTGGAACGCCGCGGCCCCCCGCCGACCAACTCGGGCAACAACACGCCCCGCCGCTGAGCGACGCCCGGCCGGCCTTGCAGAGCGCCCTCCCGGAGGGGGCCCTGCAAGGCCTTTGTCTTTTCCGGGCCGTCACTTTTTCCCCTTTGCGTTTTCCTGTCTGTCTGTCTCCGGCTGCCGAACGATGAACTCCACCACCTCCCCAGCCGGCGGCCTCCAGGCCGAACCCCACGGCTTTGCCACGCTGGCGCTGTCGCCCCAGATGCTGGCCAACCTCACCCAGCTCGGCTACACGCAGATGACGGCCATCCAGGCCGCCGCGCTGCCGCCCGCCTTGCTCGGCAAGGACCTGATCGCCCAGGCCAAGACCGGCAGCGGCAAGACCGCCGCCTTCGCGCTGGCGCTGCTGTCCAACCTGAACCCGCGCCGCTTCGCCATCCAGGCGATGGTGCTGTGCCCCACGCGCGAGCTGGCCGACCAGGTCACGACCGAGATCCGCCGCCTGGCGCGCGCCGAAGAAAACATCAAGGTCGTCACGCTGTGCGGCGGCGTCGCGCTGCGCGGGCAGATCGCCAGCCTGGAGCACGGCGCGCACATCGTGGTGGGCACGCCGGGCCGCATCATGGACCACCTGGAGCGCGAGAACCTCGACCTCTCGGCGCTCAACACGCTGGTGCTCGACGAGGCCGACCGCATGCTCGACATGGGCTTCTTCGACGACATCGTGAAGGTGGCGCGCCAGTGCCCCAAGGAACGCCAGACGCTGCTGTTCTCGGCCACCTACCCCGAAGGCATCGCCAAGCTCGCGCAGCAGTTCATGAAGAACCCCGAGCAGATCACGGTGCAGGCCCAGCATGAAGGCAGCAAGATCCGCCAGCGCTGGTACCAGGTGAAGGACAGCGAGCGGCTGCACGCCGTGAGCCTGCTGCTGGACCATTTCCGTCCCGTGAGCACGCTGGCCTTCTGCAACACCAAGCAGCAGTGCCGCGACCTCGTCGACGTGCTGCAGGCGCAGGGCTTCAGCGCGATGGCGCTGTTCGGCGAGCTGGAGCAGCGCGAGCGCGACCAGGTGCTGGTGCAGTTCGCCAACCGCAGCTGCTCGGTGCTGGTGGCCACCGACGTGGCGGCGCGCGGGCTGGACATCGCGCAGCTCGAAGCCGTGATCAACGTCGACGTGACGCCCGACTCCGAAATCCACATCCACCGCGTGGGCCGCACCGGCCGCGTGGGCCAGCAGGGCGGCTCGGAAGGCCTGGCGCTGAACCTGGCCAGCATGAACGAGATGGGCTTCGTCGGGAAGATCGAACAGCTGCAGGGCCGCGAGTCCGAATGGCACCCGCTCGCCGAGCTCACGCCCGCCAAGGGCGCACCGCTCACGCCGCCCATGGCCACGCTGCAGATCGTGGGCGGGCGCAAGGAAAAGATCCGCGCCGGCGACGTGCTGGGCGCGCTGACCGGCGACTGCGGCTACACCAAGGACCAGGTCGGCAAGATCAACGTCAACGAGTTTTCGACCTATGTCGCGGTGGACCGCGGCATTGCCGAAGAAGCCGCCCGCAAGCTCGGCAACGGCCGCGTGAAGGGCAAGAGCGTCAAGGTGCGCCTGCTGACACCGCAGTCGACCTGACATCCCTCCCATGCTCCTGTTTGGGCGCTTGGCAGACGAAATCTGCCGATGTGGCCTAATCGGGGGTCGAACATCTTTTTTATCCGAGCTTTCCATGCCCAAGAAAATCCGTACCGAAGCCGACCGTCTTGCCAGCCCGAAGCCGACGCCCATGCCCGGCTACACCGTGCCGCGCAACGGTGGCGGCCAGAAGATCAGCCTCGAGCGCGGCACCGCCACGCGCAGCAAGAAGAACCCGGGCAAGCGCCCGAGCAAGGGCGGCTGATCCAGCCCCCGCGGCTCTTTCTTCGGAGCCACGACGAACGCGCCCCCGGGCGCGTTTTGTCATTGGGGCCTGCCCTGCATCACGCGCCGCCATGTCCGACGACAACCAGATCTACATCCCGCCCTCGTTCTTCGCGGTCTACAGCGACGCGCGCCAGCGCCTGCGCGAGCCGATCGACGTGGTGCGCGCGCGCTACGAGATCTGCGAAGACCTCGCCGGCCACCTCGTGGGCCATGCGCAGATCCAGCACCACACCGAGGTGCCGGTCGAAAGCGAGATCCTGCGGCGCATCCACGCCGGGCTGGCCACGCCGGAATCGGGCGTGTCGGTGCCCGAGGCCGGCTGGATCGTGCAGCGGCTGGCCGAGCTGCTGGGGTGGGAAGCGCCCGAGATCGCCGAGCCGGCGGGCGACTAGCCCCCGCGCACCTCACCGCGCCGCGAACCGCTCCAGCAGGAAGTCGACAAAGGCCCGCGTCTTCGCCGCCAGGTGACGCGAGGGGTACACGGCGTACACCGGCGTGCGGTCGGCCTCCCAGTCGGCGAGCACGGCTTCGAGCCGGCCCGCCGCCAGCTCCTGTTCGACATAGATGCGCGGCACCAGGCTCAGGCCGAAGCCCGCGAGCAGCGCGTCGCGCACGGCGATGCTGGAGCTGACCTTGTAGCGCCCGTCGATGGGCACCGCCACGCTGCGCCCGGCGCGGCGGAAGGTCCATTTGTTCGCGTGGCCCGACAGCGTGAACTGCACGCACTCGTGGGCCTTCAGGTCTTCGGGCGCGGCGGGCCGGCCGTGGGCCGCGAAGTAGCCGGGCGCACCGCACAGCACGTGGGTCATGGTCATGAGTTCGCGCGCGACCAGGCTCGAATCTTCCAGTCGGTCGCTGCCGCGGATCGCGAGGTCGTAGCCCTCGCCGATCAGGTCGGTGCGGGTGTCCTGCAGGTTCAGCTCGAGCCGCAGGTTCGGGTGGCGCGCCATGAAGGCGGGGATGTGCGGCGAGATGCAGGTCAGCGCGAAGGTCAGCGGCGCGCTCACGCGCAGCACGCCGCCCGGGCTCGCGCCCACGGGCGCCAGCGCGGCGTCGGCCTCGTCCAGGTCGTCGAGGATGCGCGCGAGCCGCTCCACGTAGGCCGCGCCGGCCTCGGTGAGGCTCATGCTGCGCGTGGTGCGGTTGATCAGCCGCACCTTCAGGTGCGCCTCCAGCTCGGCGATGTTCTTGCTGACGGCCGCGGCCGACAGCCCCAGCTGCCGCGCGGCGCCGGCGAAGCTGCCCGCCGCGGCGGTGGTGCGAAAGACCTTGAGGGCGGTGAGATGGTCCATGGGCCGGCGCTCGATTGACGACTGTCAGTAAAGAATCAATTCATTATTCGAGCATTCACAACCACGGGTCAACGCCCTAGATTCGAGCCATGACCTCCCGCACCACCGACCTCCTGCTCACCGCGATCGCGCCCGCGGTCTGGGGCAGCACCTACATCGTGACCACCGAGCTGCTGCCGGCGAACTACCCGCTGACGGTGGCGCTGCTGCGCGCGCTGCCGGCGGGCCTGCTGCTGATGCTGATCGTGCGCCAGCTGCCGCCCCGGGCGTGGTGGGGGCGCATCCTGCTGCTGGGCGCGCTGAACTTCTCGGTGCTGTGGGCGATGCTGTTCCTGGCCGCCTACCGGCTGCCGGGCGGCGTGGCGGCCACCATCACCTCGGTGCAGCCGCTGTTCGTGGTGTTCCTCGCCGGCCTGCTGCTGGGCGCGCCGGTGCGCGCGCTGTCGGTGGCGGCGGCCGTGATCGGCATGGGCGGGGTGGCGCTGCTGGTGCTCACGCCGAACGCCGCGCTCGACGCGCTGGGCATCGCCGCGGCGCTCGCGGCGGCCGTGTCGATGGCCTTCGGCACGGTGCTCAGCCGCCGCTGGCAGCCGCCGGTGTCGGCGCTGACCTTCACGGCCTGGCAGCTGACGGCCGGCGGCCTGCTGCTGCTGCCGGTGGCGCTGTGGCTGGAACCGCCGCTGCCGGCGCTCACGGCGATGAACTGGGTCGGCTTCGCCTGGCTCGGCCTGGTCGGCGCCGCGCTCACCTACATCGTGTGGTTCCGCGGCGTGGCGCGGCTGGAGCCCTCGGCGATCGCGCCGCTGGCCTTCCTGAGCCCGGTGACGGCGGTGATCCTGGGCTGGGCCTTGCTGGGCCAGAGCCTCTCGGGCTGGCAGATGGCGGGCATCGGCATCGTGATCGCGAGCATCTGGCTGAGCCAGCAGGCGCAGCGCGGTGCGCAGCCGGTGGCGGCGGTGCAGCCCGCACCCAGCCGCTGAAGGCTTACGCCACTGGCGCTGCCTGGCGCAGCAGCTGCAGGTAGCCGGGCTGCACTTCCATGCGCGCGGTCGCGCCCTGGCGCTGCAGCAGGCGGTGCGCCTTCGGCAGCGCCCAGCAGGGCAGGTTGGTGAACATGTGGTGCTCGCAGTGGTAGTTGACCCAGTAGGGCGCCACGAAGATGCGTTCGAGCCAGCCGGCGTGCGTGGTGCGCGCCTGGCGCAGCGGGTCGGCCTCGTTCTGCGCCACCAGCGCATGCTCGGCGATGTTGCGCACGCGGCTCACGAGCGGCAGCCAGGTCGCCATCGGCAGCAGCCACATCAGCACCCAGGCCCACCAGAAGCCCGCCACGGCGAAGGCCAGCAGGCCCAGGCCGTTGCCGATGAGAAAACGCCTGTCCTTCGCCAGCTCGCGCCCGAACACGCGCAGCGCCGATTCGCCCGGCGCGCGCTGGCGCAGGGCGTCGGCGATGTGGCCGAAGCGCTGCTTGTAGAAGGTCTGGCCGCTGAGGTCGCGCACGACCTTGCGCCACATCGAGTCGCGCGAGATCGGGAAGGGCGCCGACAGCACCAGGTCCGGGTCTTCGGTCTGCTGCACGAAGCGGTGGTGTTGCAGGTGATACGGCCGGTAGTCGCGCAGCGTGGGCGAGCACAGCCAGTAGCCGACCCAGTCGTTCACCTTGCGGTTGCGGTGCAGCCCCGCGTGCGCGGCGTCGTGCATGAGGATGAACAGGCCCAGCTGGCGCGTGCCGACGATCGGCACCATGAGCGGAATCGTCCACGGCCACACGATGCCCACGAGCATCGCGGCGCCGATCACGCCCCAGCAGTGCGCCACCAGCCACAGGCCCCGCCAGGACGAGCGCGTGGTGAGCGATTGCCACTCGTCGGGGGTGAAGAAGTCTTCGGGTCGAGCGCGGGGTGCAGCGGCCATCGGGCCAGTATGCGGCGAAGGCGCCGGCAGATCACGCGTAGTTCCCCGGTGTGGGCGCCTGCGGGCGAGGCCCTTCGGCCTACTTGTCGATGATTTTCCGGGCGAAGACTTCGAGGTAGTCCATGAGCCGCTCGGCGCCCGCGATGGCCGCGGCCTCGTCGCCGGTGGCGATGCCTTGGGCCAGTTCGAGGTGCGCGTTGGCGCCTTCGACGATCTCGCCCTCGTGCTGGTAGGCGTACCAGAAGCGCCGGCACTGCACGATCAGCGGCACCACCGCCTTCACCGCCGAGTCGTTGTGGCTCGCGTGATGCGTGACGAGGTCGAGCGCGCGGTCGGCCTGCATGTAGTCGTTCAGGTCGCCGCGGCCGGCGGCCTCGACCATGGCCTCGGCGCAGCGCACGATGGCCTGGCGCTGCGGCGCGGTGGCGCGGCGCGCGGCGCAGGCGGCAATCAGTTGCTCGAGCACGCGGCGGGTCTGGATCACGTCCAGGTGGTCGGCCAGGTCGATGGTCGACACCAGCAGGCCGCGGCGCGGCTGCTGCACGATGAGGCCGATCGACACCATGCGCATCAGCGCCTCGCGCACCGGCGTGCGGCCCAGGCCCGTGCGCTCGGCCAGCTCGGCCTCGACGATCTGGCTGCCGGGCTCCAGCTGCATGGTGGACAGCAGCGCCTCGATGGCGTCGTAGGCCAGGTCGGCCGCGCGGCGCTTGGGCGGGGGTCGGGGAGCGGTCTTCGGGGCGGCCATGGTGGGGATGTGGGTGTGCTCGTGCGTGTACAGATGCGGGGCCGTCATTGTCGGGCGTCGCCGGGCGCTGCGAGCCCGGCCAGTGTCTCGATGCGGACCGGCACCAGCGGCGGGCGCGGCGCGGGCGGCGTCCAGCCGAACAGGAACTGCGCCGCGTCGCCGCACACGCGCCCCTGGCAGGCGCCCATGCCGCAGCGGCGGTGCAGCTTGGCATCGGTCCAGCCGGTGCAGGCCGAGAGTGCGGCAAAGGGCACGTCCTCGCAGCGGCACACGAGCGTGTCGGGGCGGGGCAGGGCCTTGAGGTCGTCGGCCAGTGCGAAGCGGCGATGCAGCTGGGCGGCGAAAGCGTCCCAGCGGGCGCGTTCGCGGTCGTGCGCGCGGGCCTGGGCGGCCTCGCCGACGGCCGCGTGGCCGGCGATGGTGCCTTGCACCAGCGCGCGCTCGCTGCCGCCGAAGCCGGTGCATTCGCCGGCTGCGTAGATGCCTGCGACGCTCGTG
>RCUJ01001597.1_pt1 | contig 11874 bp, 10 predicted proteins | sample 2166321 | NCBI WGS metagenome assembly RCUJ01 (sample SAMN09932808, study PRJNA488358) | compost metagenome | feature: garden; material: soil; isolation source: compost soil in an enriched community after 118 h of incubation | place: Germany: Experimental Botanical Garden Goettingen | collected... | reverse complement strand
CCGACAAGAACTGGGCCGCCGCCGACGCCGCCCGCAACCGTCTCACCGAGATGGGAATAGTGCTGGAAGACAGCGCCGGCAAGACCAGCTGGCGCCGTGCCTAAGGCCGGTTGCTCTGTGAGAGCCAACAGGTTGACCCAATAAAAAAACCGCAGCCCTTGGGCTGCGGTTTTTTTTGTGTATAACTATGTTTTTCAATGGTTATTAGTCAATTGATATTCCTTCATTTCCAATAATCTAATTTGTCTGACCGATTTCCTATATTTTAGGAATTTGTATATGAAATATTTAGATACGTGATCTTCATGTGTGGAGAGGACTATTTGTCTATTAGAAAACTCATTCCTTAATAACTCCACAAGAGATATCATATTTATTTCGTCCATGGTTTGCACTGGATCATCTATCAGTATTGGAGAAAATCCCTTTGCATAGACTTTGTTTAATGCTAGGTACAGTGATATAACGGTGGCTGCAATTTGGCCTGAGCTCATAGTATTTATGACATCATGATCACTATTCCAATCTGAAACCAATCTAATATTCTTTAGTTCTTCACCACCAGTTTTATCTTTAATAAATATCCCATTTCCTTTTCCTGATTGATGAGACTGTAATACTTTTCCGGAGTATATGTAGAATGGTATTTCAATGTCTTTTATAAGGCGTTTCTGATACCTGCTTATAGATGTGTTTAAGCTTTTCTTTAGAGTCGTGAGGCGTTCTTTTTTATGCTCTAATGTTACTAGTTCTGATGTGATGGTATCATATTCTTTTATATCATTAGATATAGACTCTATGTATCTTGCATTGATGTAATCAATCTTTGCTGAAATTTCTTCTTCCGTAATTTTTCTTAAAATCTGGGGGGTTGAGTTAAAGTATAATTTAAAAACATTATCAAAGTGTATTTCTTCATCTATATCATCATAGCCAGGAGGGACATTTGAAACCTTAGCCATAATTCTTCTTTTCAATTCAACTAAATTGCTATCTATTACTTCATCATACGGCATGTTGAATTGAAATTGATTTAGTAAGTCAATATATATTATAGAATTTTCATCAAGCCAGCTTTTAAGTTTTAGTATTTTCTCTGAGTTATTACTTACCTTGCCAAGGGACTCTAGATGTTTATCAGAAACTATAGCTAGATCTTTTATATAAGAATTTATGAGTTTTGAGAGTTCAGTGATTTCATTCTCGAAAAATAATTCTTTATCCTGATATATTCTATTTTCTTCGTTACTGAGTAATTCTCTAATTATTATCTCTTTTCTATCTATGTGTTCAATTAAATCATCATGGTTGTTATACTGATTTCCGCATAATATACAATGATCTTCATTTGCGGACTCTGATAGATATTTCTTTAATCTAGCTCTCTGCACCAATACATCTAGTATTAGTTCGTTACATTTATTATTGTTGTTGATGCCATCTGAAATAGATTTTAATTTTGCAACGAAAAGGTCTTTATCTTTCAAACCGACCAAATCTAAAACATGATTGAGATCTTTGTTTTCAATTGTTTTTGTATAATTGTCGATGGATAGAAATGATAATATATTATTAACTTTCCATTTGTTGTTAGCGTTAATTTTTAGTTTTGAAAAGTCGTGAATATAATTGGAATGTAAAATGAATCCTTTCAAAAGGTCGTTTTTTTCACAGATTAGTTTGTGCTTCCACTGTAATAAAAAGTGTTCTTTATATTTGTTTATCCAGTTGATTCTATTAATGTTTAATAAATAACTCTCCTTCCTTTCTATATTTATATCTGTTAAATCTACTTTGTCAAAATCGAAAATATTATCTGGCCAATTTAGTAATCTGGAGTATTTAGCTGGCGTCGGTTTGATTGACGAAAGTGCATTTATATTTCCTCGCACCTCTAGTCTTTCTCTTGTCTTTTTTCTTTCTTTGATAAGGGGATCAATTTTTCCTATGATGTTTTCTATTTTTTTTACACTTCCCTGCATTTCTAATGTATCACCAAATAAAACAGATAAAGCCTCTGCTCGTTCCTTTTCCTTCTTTGATTTTAAAAAATGAGCAGTGTCTTCCTGTTCTACATAATGAAAAAGATTGAAGTCTCTAGGCAAATCAATGTTGCCAACAATAGAGTTTAATTCAAACTGTGATATATTTTTACTGCTGGCACTATCTATGAGTTTAAGTTCCCATAGATTTTTGAAGTTTGAAATTTTTTTATCTTGATTAGGGATGTTTTTCTTTAGCTTTCTCTCAATTATAATGGAACGCTCTCCATTATATAGTTCTATTGTCACAGAACAATTAATACTGTTTTTGTGTGCGACAACCACATCTTTTGGTGTTTGTTGGGATTCGGTCAAATATAGTCTTCTAATATCCCCTGTGATTGCTAATTCAATAGCATCATACACCGAGGTTTTACCATGTCCATTTGGCCCATCGAAGACAACTAGATCATTACACTCAAAATTGATTACGTTTTTTTTACCAAAAAGTTTGAAGTCATTTATTATTATTTTTTTTATTTTAAATGGCGTAGTCATATGTTATTCCAATCTGAGATCATAACTGTTTTAATAAATACCGCTTCATTTGAAACATCCCAAGCGTTTACATAGTCAAGAAGCTTATTATCTTGTTCATTGAGGTCATTTTTCACAAATTTATCAATACTTAGTAGATCGTTGTTTTGTGGGTGGTAGTGAATAAAAGGCAGTTTTGTAATTATTTCTATAAGGAGAGAGTAATAATTATATGAATCAGAAGTTTTGAAATTTTCAAAGTGAACACCACCATCTTTAGTTAGAAGAATGTTCAAGGAATTATTACTGTAATCCCCGTTTAGCAAAGTTTTTAATTCGTGGATACTAGAATGATTATACATTATTACGTTTTTCTTAAAGTAATATGGATTTTCTTCTATTTTTAGAATATCTTGATGTGAAATACTTCGCTCATTCACACACAAAATTAAAGTCGTATTCTTCTTTGTACTTTCATCTGAATATTCTAGTGATTCAATTTTTTCCATCAGTTCTTCTAACGTTTGATTTATCTTTTCGCTAGAAAGGTCAATGTTCTTTGAGTTAAATTCAACAATGACATAAAATTCTTGATTTTTATTGTTTTTATTAGGGTATGCAAACTTTAATGGTAAGTCTTGGTAATGAAAGTCTAGAAGGTCGAAATTGTTTATTTTAAATATCCCATTGAAAAATTCAAACATTATTAATTTCATCCATAGCTGTTCTAGTATTAATTAACTGTATGTTCTTCCCGATCTCGTTTACTTTCTCTCTTATATCGGGTGATTCATTAGTGTAGTATGCATCAAGAGATACCTCGGAAAGACGGCTGTATTCATTATCAAAAGAATTAATTTCAGCTACATTATCACAACCAGACACTAATGCATTTATTTCATATAGTGAGCTTATAGCATGACTATTCCTCATCACGCCTAAAACAATGGATTTTTTTGTGATTGTGCCGATAGTAGTTGGCAAATATGTTTTATTGCCTTTTTTGTATAAGATTGAGTTTTTATCTGAATGATGTACTAGCTTTGTTTTACAAATCCTAGTGAAAATTCTAAATAAATACATTCTCAAGTCATCCATATTCGTTCTAAATGCCATATCTATGGCTCTTCCTTCCTCCAGACTTAAATGAGGATTGAACTTTTTAAAATGCTCCCATAATTCAATGGCTCTTAAATTTAAGAGGTATTCCATCGCTTGGTTTAAATTTGAAGATTTATTGAAATATGATGCAGCATCCTCGGCGTCACATAAATCATCATCGGAAAGATATTCTTCAAAAACATTTACAAAGTGGAGCTTAAATCTAGAGGCTAAAAAAGACACGTCAGTGTCACGAACTTTCTCATCTCTTAGGATGAATAAGATTTCATTGAAGGTAATTGGTGATTCATTGTTATTGCCAATATTAATGTGTTTTCTAATTACATTGTTGTCAATCTTATCTAGAAGTGCACAGAAAATCTTTTCTGCGCCATCATCGTCAACATTTATCTCAAAAAGAGTTAAGGTTTCTTGAATTTTAATTTTAACTAGGTCATTAATTTCATTTATATCACACCCTCTATTAGCACCATAATTATACAATCTAACCCGCTGGGCTACTCTATTGTCTTCTCTTGATTCACATGCTTGATTTATTATGTCGTATGTGTGTTGAACATCTGAGAGTCGTGGGTCTTCGGTTCTTGCTTGTCTGATTATTTTAATCTTCTTCTCTGTTACATTTTCATTAGTAAAACTCTTTGTAATATATGAGCCGCCAGGGAAGTCTTGATGATTGATAACTACTTTTCCTAGTATTTCTGTGAGTTTTATCTCGAAGCTCCTTGAACCTGTCCAGTTGATACTCTTCCACGTGTGAAAATACCCAATGACGTTATTGTATCTAGGTTGAGTTAACTGCAGCATCATCGCAAATAGAGCATTTTCATATGTGCTTAGAGCTGTGTCGTTAATTGCTTTTACCTGATGGAATGATTCAAATCCTCCGGGACCTTTGATGTCAAAGTCCTCATTATTTTCGAGAATTAAACTGTAATCTGAAAAATCAAAATCCATATCGTTTGTTTTTTTATCACATACGATTTTTAGTACATGGTATAAAGCAATTTTACCTTGATAATTAAAGCCGCTCCAAGTTGCTGAAGCATCATGTGACACTATTATTACCTCACGTAAGCAATGGTTTTAGGGCATGTTGGTTGTTATTTCCCTGATTTGACACGGGGAAATAGGTTCACTTATCGAAGCATACTCGGACGTTTGAGTAATATGCTGTTATCACAGCTACACATTAACAATCGGGCCTTTAATATAAGGCTATTTCCTGATAGAGATATGAACTGCTTACTGCTGCGCTCATATTCCTTTTTTCACTTACGCGACCATGTCGATTGTGCTGGTTGCATAGGTGCGACAATTTGCTCTTACCATACGGCGGGCGAGGGGCTGGATCAGAGATAACAACCCTCCCGATCTTTGCTCCGAATAGACAGGGGCTCTTAACTGGCCTCGGGGTTGCGGGTTGGGTGTTGCCCCCTCTTGTTCGCCGAGGTGAGGGCACAAGGTCAGGAGCGCCGTCATGGACGACGGCGCAGACGCAGGCGGTACAGGGATGTACCGTCTGCGTCGTTCCGCCCGACCTTTTACCTGAACCGAGGGAACCCGACGCAGGAGGGCGAACAAGCGGGGGAGAAGACCTTTGGTGACTTTGGGTCTTTCCAAAGTCACTCGCCAAGCCGCGCAGCGGTGGCGAAACCCCGTCGAGGGCAGCGCCCTCGTGTCCTGCATGGCGAAGCCGTGCCATTGAGACGTGGGGCGGCATTCGTCAGGCAATGCCGCTACCCACCCCTCACCCTAGCCCTCTCCCGCAAGGGGAGAGGGGATTGTTACCGCGGACGATTACGCTTCGCTAATCGACCCTACTGGTGAAGCCATGCCAAAGAGGTTGGCGAGCCCTCACCCTAACCCTCTCCCGCAAGGGGCGAGAGGATGGTTACAGCGGCCGATTACGCTTCGCTAATCGACCCTACTCGACCCTACATGTTGATGGGCACCCTGGGTGGCAACGGGCAACGGGCAACGGGTAACGGGCAACGGATTGCACCGGTCGAGGACAAGGTCCTCGCCTCTTGCCGCAGGCGCGGGATACCGGGCTGGTATCCGCCAGAATTGCTACCGCCCCTGGCTTGCCGCTACCACAGTGCGTTGCTGACCATCAGCGGGAGAGAAGGGGGCCAACAGGCACACAGCCATCTTACGGAGCCATCTCGGTCTTCTCCACGCAATTGATGAGTCAATCGCCAGAATCGGTTGGTTTCTTGCGCTGCTTCAAAGTTCGGTGGCAGAGCGGGGGCTGGGCAGGCGGCGAGGGGAGGCGATTCCCCTCAGCTGCCAGCCGGTGTATCGGTCCGCCACAGGAAAACGGCAGGGGGAAGAGGGGCTGCCGACGTTATCTGTCCGGTGCGATTAAGAGTCGCAAGATGGCGGCGCGGATGGAGAGACGTGGGGCGGGCCGCTCGGGGAGGCCTCCTCTCCCGTGGGGGCAAACCCTGAGGGGGCCGGCATTTTGCCGGACCGAACTCCTGCCTGCGTCGACGGGGCTTGATAGTCCACCACCGGGTTGGCTATGGTGTCCGGGTTTGACATGCAAGCTGGGAGATGTGCGTGGACAAGATATTGCAGGCCCTGTCGGAGCGGGTCACAGAGGCGCGGGATCTGGAGAGCCTGACCCGCCCGCTGCTGGAGATGCTGGAGGCGGTGACCGGGCTGGAGTCGACCTATCTCACCGAGATCGATCTGGTGCAGGGCAAGCAGAGCATTCGCTATGCCAACAATGCCAACAATGCCAACGACGTGGCCGGGTTGCAGATCCCGGAGGGGATCACGGTGGACTGGAGCGATACCCTGTGCCGGCGGGCGATCGATGAGGGGCGCATCTATACCGACAACGTCGCCGAGTGCTGGGGGGATTCCCAGGCGGCCAGTGCGCTCGGCATCCACACCTATCTGAGCAGCCCGGTGCGCACCTCCTCGGGCTCACTCTACGGCACCCTGTGCGCCGCCAGCGCCGAGCACAAACCCTTGGTGGCGGGCTCCGAGCAGCTCATCGCCTTCTTCGCCCGGCTGATCGCCGAGCACGTGGAGCGGGAGCAACTGCTGCAGCAGTTGCAGCGGGCCAACCAGGAGCTGTCGCGTCAGGCGCTCAGCGATCCCCTGACCGGTCTGCCGAACCGGCGGGCGCTGATGCACGAGCTCAATCGGCTGTTCTCCCTGTCGGAGCGGGCCGGCCACCCCGTGCTTATCGCCTTCATCGATCTAGATGGCTTCAAGGTCATCAACGACACCCACGGCCACGAGGCGGGGGATCTGCTGCTGGTCACCCTGGCGCGGCAACTGTCGGCGGCCCTGCGCGGCGGCGATCTGCTGGCGCGGGTCGGGGGCGACGAGTTCGTCGCCGTCGGCATGGGGCCTCATCGGGGCGATGAGTCGATAGAGGTGGCGGTGCAGCGTTTCCAGCGCCGGCTGTTCGAGCAGAGCGTGCTCCAGCTGCCGCTCCCGTCCCGGGTGCTGCATTACCCCGGCGCCAGCGTGGGAGTGGTGGCCATAGATCCGGCCCACACCAGCATCGACGATGCCCTGCGTCAGGCCGATGCGCGCATGTATGCGGTCAAGCGCCAGCGCCGCACGCTGGGGTGAGGGTCGCCTTGCGCCTGGGACCCTGGCCGTTGGGATCCAGGGCGCCGCTGCTTTGATTTCGCGCATTGTTGCCCCCGCACCCGCGATGCTAGGATGCTTCTCCCCCCACACAGGCATCCTCTACCATGGCAAACCGCGTTATCAGCCGTTACCGCGCCCTGACGGCGAAAGTGGCCGATCTCTTTGCGGAACTCTCGGAGTTTCAGCAGCGCATCTGGGTGGTCAGCATCATGCACGACGCCTACACAGATACCTTTATCGTCAATGAAGGCAGCTTCGAGGAGCCCATGCAGTGGATGGTCCGCAAGGGCTACGACGGGGCCATGCTGCAACGGGTGAACAAGATGCTGCGCTCCCAGGCGATCCAGCTTGAGTTCGGCGGCATCAGCCATCGCCTGATGCGGGTCAAGTAGTCCCTCCCCCTCTCGATGGTGCCCCGGCCGCCTGACGGTCTTTTCTCCCATCCCCCGATAAAAAAGAGGCCCGCGTGGGCCTCTTTTTGTTGCAAGTTCGGGCTAGCGCACCGGAAGGTATTTGGCCTGCAACTGCTGGAAGTCGCTGCTGGCCAGCACCTGGGCCAGGCCGCGCTGAAACTCCCTGACCAGCGTATCGTCGATGGGATGGCTGAAGGCGAAGCAGAACTGCTCCGAGCTCAACACCCAGCGCACCTCGAAGTCGGCGGGATCCAGCTGCTGGGCGGCGATCAGCTCCAGCAAGGTGGTCTTGTTGCTGGAGATGAGATCGACCCGGCCCGAGGTGAGCATCTTGAGCGCCTGGGGGAGGCGGTTGGCTGTCATGATCTTCTGCTCGTCGAAGCCGCTGTTGAGCAGCAGCTGCTCCCCGACGTCGGTGCGCACGGCGCCGATATGATACTGCTGGGCCTCCGCCAGTGCCCCGAGCCGGATATCGCGGTTGGCCAGCCCCATCAGCACTATCTCCGCATAGCCGATGGGGCAGGCCCATTTGAACAGGGGATCCCGCGCCTCGGTGCGGGCGGTGGAGAAGAGCACCACGTTGGGTTTCTGGGTCAGCAGGTAGTAGCCCCGCGCCCAGGGCAGGATGCCGATCGGCTGCGCCGGGGTGTCGGTCTGTTGCCACACCCGTTGCAGCAGCTCGACGGCGAGGCCGGTGGGCTCACCGGATGGGCCTGTGAAGTTGTAGGGTTTGTACTCCTCGGTGAGGTAGTGCAGCTTGCCGAGCGCGGGGCTGGCCTGGGCCTGGGCCGTCCAGCCGAGCAGGCCAGCGCAGCCGACAGAGAGGGCGGCAGAAAGTGTGGCGGCGCGTGCGGCAACTGACATCCATGTTCTCATCCCGGCCCTCCTGCTACGTGTGGTTCGCTTCAAGTGTCGCCGAGTCGCGGGGTTTCGCCAGCCGTAGCCGGGGCTGCCGGCCTTCTGACGCTAGGGGCATTGGCCGGCTTATCCCGGCCGGGAGCCTAGGCGGGGCGCCTTCTCCTGCCTCGTTAGAACCACCCGCCGCTCACCAGGCCGAGCGGGTGTGGCCTATGGGGTTGAATGCCTCGTCACGCAATCCCACCAGCAGCGTCTTGCCATCGGCCTGCAGCCGGAACTCGCCGTAGCGGGCCGCCTCGTACTGGGCGCCGCTGCCCTCCTCGAAGAAGAAGGCATCCGGCCCTATCCACCACTGGTTGTGCTGCCGGCGGACCTGCAACAGGCGCTGATCCCGGGTGGGGGCCTCGGGGTTGCCATCGGCCACCCAGTGCGCCACCTGATGCTCATCGAGCCGGATTACCAGGGTGTCGGTCGCGGGGGCCGCGTCTTGCGTCAGGCTACCCAGCTGGCGGGCGAGCTCGTAGTTGAGGCGCATGTAGTCCCCCTGCATCAGGGAGCGGGGATCGACCGGTGCCAGCCGGAGCAGCACCACCTCGCCGCTGCGCATGGCGTGCTCGTAGCGCCAGACGGTGAAGTTGATGCCCGCCAGGATGGCGAGGCCGGTCAGCAGGAGGGCGAGTCGTCTCATGAGGGGATCTCCTTGCCGAGGATTTTCAACAACTGGCGGGCGCCGAGCAGCAGGGCGCCCGAGCCCAGCAGCAGCCAGGATTTGGTCATCAGGGTCAGCCCGAGATCGTAGTAGTAGAGGGAGCCAAAGCCGAGCAGCAGCAGGCCGGCCAGGGTCATGAGCCCGAGACTGCCGGCATAGAAGCCGAGCACCAGCACCAGGGCGCCGGCCCCCATGCCGGGGATGATGGCGCTGATCACCACCAGGGGCAGGCCGTAGAGCAACGGCAGTTTCAGTTTCACCATGACCCCGAGCAGCAGGGCGGCGCAGAGCAGGGGATTGAGCATAAGCGGCAGGCGGGAGAGCCCGAGCTCATCGAGCGCGCTGGTGCCGCCATCCCAGAGTGGATGGTGCAACCGGCCCAGCACCAGCAGGGAGAGCGCCAGCCCCAGGGTGAGGGACTCATAGAGCTGGTGACGGCCGGGTTGGCGTTCGGCCAGCAGCCAGCAGGCGGTGAGCACCGCCATCACCAGCGGCAGGGCCAGCAGTTGCAGGCCGAGGCAGGCCAGCCCCAGCGTGAGCAGGATGGCGGCGGCGAAGCTGTGAAACAGCCGGATCAACCAGTGCTCGAACAGGGCGGCGATCCCTAGGGAGAGGGCGCAGAGGCCGAGCCAGAGGATGGCCGAGTGCAGATCGACCCGATCGATGAGGCCATAGAGCAGCCAGGCATCGGCGGCCAGCGCCAGCGCCAGCACGAACTGATCCCAGAGATCGCTGCGCTTGGCCTTGCGGTTGAGCCCGAGGGCGGCGGCCATCAGGATGGCGCCCATGGCGAGGGCATGGTTGGCCTCCCGGATGACACCCTCGAAGGCCATAAACAGGAAGAACAGCAGGAAGAGCGCGGCCAGCCAGCCGACTATGCCGAGCAGGAAGCGGCTCGACCAGTGGGGTTGCTCATCGAGGGGCGCCTCACCCTCGACCAGACTGGCGGCCAGCAGCCGCTGCCAGGGAGTCAGCTCAGACATGGGACCTCCGTTGTTGTTGCAGCCAGCGGCTGGCCATGACAGAGAGGCCGATGGCGATGAGATGGGATGGCCAGCAGGGGTGACCAGAGGATCGGCTCAGGCATGAGACCTCCGTTGTTGTTGCAGCCAGCGGCTGGCCATGACAGAGAGGCCGATGGCGATGAGATGGGATGGCCAGCAGGGGTGACCAGAGGATCGGCTCAGGCATGAGACCTCCGTTGTTGTTGCAGCCAGCGGCTGGCCATGACAGAGAGGCCGATGGCGATCAGGCTCAGCAGCAGGAAGCCGTTCACATCGGGCTCCATCCACTTGCCAAGGGCCGCCAGGATGACGGCGATGAGGCTGAGGCATCCCATGGCGAGCCCGGCGATGAAACGACCGTGCCAGCGCGCATAGGCCGCGACCAACCAGCCGAGCCAGAGCGGCCAGACCCAGGGGGAGGCGGCCTCGAACAGGGCCAGCAGCGCCAGCAGGGTGACGCCGAGCCCGGCGGCCAGGCCCGGCAGCCAGGAGGGCATCAGCCTGAAGCGGGCAGGCACCAGCAGGAGTGCGCCCCAGAGGGCGGCGTTGAGCAGGGTGAGGCTCCAGCCGAGCGCCTCCTCATCGAAGGCGAAGAAGAAGTCGAACAGGCCGAGCCGCCAGTAGAGCACCAGCGCCAGCTGGCCGAGCAGCCAGCAGAGGGTCCAGAGCAGGGGGCTTCGGCCGAGGGCGGCCAGCGGCATCAGCAGCAGGGTCCAGGTGGCAAACAGCTGCCAGGGATCGGCGCCGGTCTGGTAGGTCTGGCCCACCAGGGCCAGCAGGGCGCCGATGTTGAGCGCCACGGCCAGCAGCAGGGCCTGGCGCGGGGTGTCCGCCAGCGGCTTGCGCCACAGCAGCACCAGCATGGCGAGCAGGGGCAGCTCCAGCAGGGCGAGGCGGGACAGACGGCCCAGCTCCTGCCAGTTGAAGGCGACGAAGAACACCAGCCCGGCGCCGAGGCAGAGGCTGCCGAGCCAGAGCAGCAGGCGATCGAACAGCCACTGCCAGCGCGCGCTGGCGGGGGGCAGATCCAGCAGGGCCAGGGCCGCCGGCAGGTTGGCCGGGGCGAGGCGGCCGCGTCTGACCCAGTCGAGTAGCGTCTGTCTTGAGGTGGGGTGCATGGCAAGGCTCCTGAAAGCCGGTCGAAACCGGGGTTTGACGCATTATGGCACGGCGCCACGCCCCGGGGCAGGCCCCGCCTGGGCGGGTGCGACAAGGGCCTGCCGTCACGGGGGCACAAAAAAAGCCCCGACCTGAGGAGGGGGCTCGATGATGCCAGGGGGCTGGTCATGTCTTGGCGGCGTGCAGGCGTTCTGGGTCAGTGCTCACGCCGACCCCGGCGCCTTGGACAGACGCCGGTCAGACGAACAGCAGGGTGCTGATCCCCAGCCCCACGAAGAGGATGGCGCAGGCGATGCGGATCCCCTTGAGCGGCAGCTTGTCGGCGCCGAGCTTGCCGAGCAGCACCACGGGCACGTTCGCCAGCATCATGCCGAGGGTGGTGCCGGCGATGACCTGGGTCAGGGAGTCGTACTTGGCCGCCAGCAGCACAGTGGCTATCTGGGTCTTGTCGCCGATCTCGGCGATGAAGAACAGCACGAAGGTGGCCATGAAGGGGCCGTATTTGTCGAGGG
>RCUJ01001590.1_pt1 | contig 11892 bp, 12 predicted proteins | sample 2166321 | NCBI WGS metagenome assembly RCUJ01 (sample SAMN09932808, study PRJNA488358) | compost metagenome | feature: garden; material: soil; isolation source: compost soil in an enriched community after 118 h of incubation | place: Germany: Experimental Botanical Garden Goettingen | collected... | reverse complement strand
TACAGTAAATTTGTAGATTTGATGGTGAATTATTATAAAACCAGAAAATTATAAATTTAGTCCATTCTAATTTTAAATTTATAAATAACAAAATGGTAATTATAAATAATATAAATGGAGATTTTCACCTAAGTCCTAATGAAAAAATTGGAAGTGGAGATTCTTATTCTAAAATTATTTGTTACAAATCAGTAGACTCAACATTGGATGTAGGAAATGGTTATGAATGAATCTATATTAAAAATAAAAAGATTGATAATTTATATTTTAATCTTCAAATATGCTTTTATAAAAAAGAGATCAAATCAATCGGTTTTGATTTCCATTGTGATTTAAAAGAAAGCGATTGGAGTGATTGGAATGAAGATGAAGAATTAAAGCAACAAAAAAAATTTGAATTTTGGCTAGACGATAATCTTGGTAAAAAAAGATTTTTTGAATGGGGAAAAGTAAATTCCTATTATGATATAAAAGGAGGATATTCAGGAATAGTACTTCAATATGAATGAATCCATAAAAATATAGAGCTACACATTAAATGGTGAATTATTATAAAACCAGAAATTTGTAATTCATCTGTAACAAAATAGATTTCAATACTACTAATACTTTATGAGCGAAAACCTAGAACAGTCATTTGTTGCGCAATTGAAGGCTAACCAGAATATAATCCACAAGATTTGTAGATTATATACTGCTGGCGAAGACGCTCACAAAGACTTGTTTCAGGAAATTACCATTCAGCTCTGGAAGGCCTATCCTAAATTTAGGGGCGACAGTAAATTTTCGACCTGGACGTATCGTGTGGCTTTAAATACAGCCATTACTTTATATCGAAAAACCAAAAGAACCATATCGACAGTAGAATATGAAAGTCATCAGCATTTTGTAAAAGATGTTGATTACAACTATGAAGAGGAAGAACAGATTAAATTGATGTACAAAGCCGTTTATCAGCTTAATGACATCGAAAAAGCATTAGTTTTTATGTATTTAGAAGACAAAGATTATCAAGAAATAGCAGAGACCCTGGGGATCAGCGAAGTGAATGCGCGCGTGAAAATGAACAGAATTAAGGGGAAACTTAAAAAAATACTAAATCCTTAAAAATTATTATGAAAGAACTGGATTTATTAAAAAAAGACTGGAAAAAGAACTCGGATTCTTTTGAGCAAATTTCTGAAAAAGAAATCTACAGAATGATTCACAAAAAATCATCTTCAATTGTGAAGTGGATTTTGATAATCAGTATTTTGGAAATTTCGTTTTGGACTTTTTCAAACTTATTTCTCAATACCGATGATGTTATGCAAAAAATAAATCATCCGGAAATTGTCAATGCCCTTGAATACCTGACTTATCTAAACTATTTAGTAGGATTGGTTTTCGTATTTATCTTCTATAAAAATTACACTACGATTTCAACGACCGTTGCTACCAAATCATTGATGAGTGCTATTTTACGAACTCGTAAAACAGTCCAGTATTATGTCTGGTATAATTTGGGAATGATTGTTATAATAGCAATATTGAGCTTCTTTGTTGCTTTTGTATATAATCCGGACATGGCCTTTATAAGAGAAAAATTAGCAGCAAATGGCAAGGCTATGGTTATAACTTTCGGGATAGCATTTTTAGTTGCCTGTGCCTTTTTTGGACTCTTCTGGTGTTTTTACCGATTACTTTACGGAACGCTATTGCGAAGATTATATGCTAATTATAAAGAGTTGAAGAAAATTGATTTTTAGTCTAAACTGCTAAGGTTCTAAGATACTAAGTTGATAAGTTGATAAGTCTACCACTTGAAACCTGAGAACATCTACAAATCTAATTTTCATTTTCTGGGGCCTTATAACTCCATCTTCTCATTTCGTTAAGTTCTTCTTCCACCTTAATTACTTCGGCTGGAATAACTTTTAAAAATGATGGATGTTGTTCAATGGCGTATTCTACTTTTTCTACAATCTCTTCAATTGTATCGTTTTCATAATCAATATCAAGAGGTTCTTTGATTATGAACGATTGCAAAATTCCTTTTTTCTTTGTTCTCAATCCCTTTTTATCAAATGAGCGACGAAAACCATCAATAACAATCGGAATAACAATAGGTCTGTGTTGTTTAATAATATGTGCAGTTCCTTTACGAACTGGTTTGAATGATTTTGTAGTTCCTTGCGGAAATGTAATTACCCAACCATCTTCAAGTGCTATTCTTATATTCTCAGTATCATTAGGATTTACGTCTCTTTTTTCAGTCACATCAACACCTTTAGCACGCCAGGTTCTTTCAACTGTAATAGCACCCGCATAAGCCATAATTCGTGGTAATAAACCGGCTTTCATTGTTTCCTTGGCAGCAACATAATATAGATTCATCTTCGGCTGCCATAAGTAACCGATATTTTTAATCGTATCCTGACGCCCGCTTAAACTGGCGTTAAAGACGTGAAACATAGCCACAACATCGGCAAAATACGTTTGGTGATTTGATATAAACAATACATTCGTATCCGGCAATGTTTTAATAATTTCAGATCCTTCAATCTGTAATTCATTAAACCCCCTATACCTTCTATGCGTCATGGCACCCAAAATACGGATTAACCATTTCTTGATGAATAATATATGTCCAAAAGGATTTCGTTTAAACAATCCCATAGCTACGTTTTGTATTTTTTTGTTAAGTCGCAAACATACAAAAATTATTCTTTTAGCGACAGTTTTAAACAATTTCTGCCAGAAGTTGTTAATGTAATGAATATCAAATTATTATTTTATTGTTTTTAGAGATTTTCTGCAAAAGTTATTTTTAAGACTTCTCTCAGTTCGCTCAAAATCATAGCCGTCGCTCCCCAGACAATATGATTTTGTATATTAAATGCAGGAACCAGGATATCGATCGCATAAGAAGTTGACAATGTGGTTTCCATAATTATTTCATCGTCTAAAAAGACAGATAAAGGTAATTCAATAATATCAGCAACTTCTCTGATATCAGGATAAAATGAAAGTTCTTCTTTTGCAATTCCTAAAAAAGGATGCACCAAAAAATTACTTGGCGGAATATACACTGGTGTAAACTTCTTAATTATTTCAATTTTTTCTAATGAAACACCAACTTCTTCTTCCGTTTCACGTAGAGCAGTTTCTTCAAAATTGATATCGGAAATTTCATATTTCCCTCCAGGAAAGGCAATTTGAGAGGAATGCACACCATTATAAGCGTTTCTGACAATTAAAACTAAATGTGTTTCATCATTTTTAGGATAAAACAACATCATTACCGCTGCAATTCTGGGATTTTTTGTTTTTAAATCAACATTTCTAAGTTCTTCGAGACGTCCTTTTGGGGCCATTTTTAGGTGGGCCAAATTTGCCGGCAATTCAACTGGAATTAAATTAGGAACATATTGCAAAAAATCTTGAAAATTCATATTCAAAGTTTATTTTTGTACTATTAAATTCTGTTTAATTTTTTTATATCAGAATTTCAAATAAAACATAAATATAGTTCAGAAAACGTGGTTTCACAAGTTTTCCGAAATCAAAGACCATAAAAAATGTACAGTAGAGAAGAATCACAAAAGATAAAAAGAGAATTTTGGGTGGCTTTCGCCGAAAAATATCCACGCAAATGGGTTCTTTATGACACTAAAATAAAAGACTTTTCTTTTAAATTTTTTGTTGATAACAAAAAAGCACAGGTTTTAATTGATATCGAGCACAGAAGTGATGAAAAACGAAATGCTTATTTCGAAAAAATAGAAGCTTTAAAAAATATTCTGGAAGAAGAATTTGTTTCTGATTTGGTTTATGAGAAAAATTACACTTTAGAAAGTGGCAAAACTATCAGCCGAATTTGGGTTGAGAAACAAGGAGTTGGTTTTAGCAATCGTAATAACTGGGATACTATTTTTGATTTCTTTTTTGAAAAAATGAATGCGCTGGAAATGTTTTACTTAGAGTACGATGAGTTTATTAAGGATATTGATTCTTAAAGAGTTTCTAAGTTTCTGAGATACTATCCCGAAGCTTCGGTACTAAGATTTTACATGACAAACCCGGCAAGTTATGGAACTTGTCGGGTTTGTCATTTTATCTAAAGTATTAATTATTGATTTCTCAATGTAATTACACACTAGACATATTATAAACGATAATATGATCGTCGTAGTTAATATAAAGCTGTTTGCGGTATTCTTGTTTTTTACGTGTAATAATAGACAACTTGCATTCTCGTCCATCATTGTCTTTACACATGAAGGAATAAACAATATCAGTATCGTTTTCTTCTCTTTCAATGTAATTCAAAATATTAAAAAGCTGGATTTCCTGCGAATAAACTACAATTCGGTGTTTGTTAGTATCCAAAATTACGGATAAATTCACTAAGTCAAGATTGGACCAATCACCCCACTTTCCTCTTTCATTTTTTTCTAAAACACTAAATCCTGAAGTTTTAAATTGATAAGACTGACTTTGAACCTGTTGCAGACCAAATGCTAAAAAAAATAATATTATGTAGGTTCGTATAGAATTCATATTGTATTTCTTGCAGATAATTAAAACTCAAATTTAGCTTTTTCTTTGCAGGCAACTTCAAATTCGGTCATCATTTGTTGAATAATTTGTTCGACTGGAAGAATTTCATGAATCAATCCTGCGATTTGTCCAATTTCAAGTTCTCCTTCTTCAAGATCACCCTCAAACATTCCTTTTTTAGCTCTGGCACGACCTAACAGCTGGATTAATTCTTCCTTTGAAGGGCATTTTTCATACAATTCCTGAACATCCTGATAAAACTTATTTTTAATCAAACGTACTGGAGCTAATTCTTTCAAGGTCAAATGAGTATCCCCTTCTTTACTATTAACTATCGTTTCTTTGAAATTATTGTGTGCCGAAGATTCAAATGAAGCTGCAAAACGACTTCCAACCTGAACACCGTCAGCGCCTAATATCATGGTGGCCAGCATTCCTCTTCCGGTTGCAATTCCACCAGCGGCGATAATCGGAATCTGAATTTTTTCTTTCACCATCGGAATTAGAGTCAGTGTTGTAGTTTCGTCACGTCCGTTGTGTCCGCCGGCTTCAAAACCTTCTGCAACAATAGCATCTACTCCTGCTTCTTGCGCTTTTAAGGCAAAAACACTACTGCTTACAACATGAACAACTGTTATTCCTTTTTCCTTAAGAAAAGAAGTCCATGTTTTAGGATTTCCGGCTGAAGTAAAAACAATCTTTACTCCTTCTTCAACTACAATATTTATGATTTCTTCAAGGTTTGGATATAACATCGGAATGTTAACACCAAAAGGTTTATCAGTAGATTTTTTACATTTTTGAATGTGTTCCCTTAATACTTCAGGATACATAGAACCGGCGCCTATCAAGCCTAGACCACCTGAATTACTAACTGCAGATGCCAGCTTATAACCACTGTTCCAGATCATTCCACCTTGAATTATTGGGTATTTTATATTGAAGAGTTGGGTAATTTTATTCATGCAAATAGGCTGTTATTGTTTGATTATCTTTCCGGTTTTATGTAAACCTTCGGCATCAAAAGTATAAAAATAGAGTCCACTATTTAAGGATTCTACAGAAAGAATTGGGTTTTGATTTGTAATTTGTTTTTCGATTAATTTTTGTCCTAAAACAGAGTAGATTGAAACTGATGCGTTGTAATTTTCATCTGAAAATAGAAATGAAACTGTCGTTTTTGTCGGGTTTGGAAAAACTAAAAAATCAGAAGAGACCTGAAAATTTTTAACTCTTAAAGTAGATCCAAAATTCGGAATTCCATATCCATAATCATTATTTGGATTTGTGTATCGATCCGAAATCTCCAAAAGCATTTTTCGAATTTCCTTATTCGTTTTCGTTGGAAAAGCCTGCCATAAGCATGCAATCATTCCAGCCATTACCGGACATGAAAATGAAGTTCCATTAGAAGTTCCAATAGTACCTGAAGCATCAGAAACTACTGTAGCGGTTCCCTGCGCCATTACATCTGGTTTTATCCGATTATCGAAACTTGGTCCAATTGAACTGAAATTAGATTTTAGTTTGGCAGAATCAACAGAACCAACTGTGATAACAGAAACAGCATCGGCCGGGCCTCCAATATGAGGCTCAGCTGTTCTGCCTTCATTTCCTGCCGAGGCTACAACAATTATCCCTTTACTAAAAGCAATTTCTGCTCCACGCGAAATGAAATTGGTGCTTCCATTCATATCACTATAAGTATGGCTATAATTGAGATTATCATATTCAAAATAACCCAATGAAGTCGTGATAATATCAACACCCAAACTATCGGCTTTTTCTGCTGCTTCAACCCATAATGATTCTTCAACCGGATTTTCAGTAGCATCATCTTCGGTTATGAATAAATAATACGAAGCATCCGGAGCTGTGCCTACCAATGCATTTTCTTTATAACCTCCCATTGTTGAAAGCACTAAAGTTCCGTGATCATCTCCCGTATAAAAATTAGTATTTCGGTTAACAAAATCGTAACCTCCCAAAATCTGATTTTTAGTCTGTAAATTTTGAAAAGGCTGCGCTGTGTTTACGCCCGGAAAGCCGGCATCTAAAACAGCAATTATTTTTCCGGAACCAGTATAATTCTGCTTATGTAAAGCCTGTCCGTTAAGCATTTGAATTTGACTTGCAGAATTTCCATAAGCATAATCAATGGTAGTGTTAAGCTTATTGTTTGTTTGAACTTCTCTATTCTCTGAAACTTTTTTAGAAGTAGTATTTAAAGTTCGATTCGCAAAAACAACTTTATCAACAAACGAAAATGATTTAAGTGCCAAAATAGTAGCCTGATTTCCACGAATATGAAGCGCATTAAGCCATTTTGACTTTGCCATGATGGTAATTCCTGAACTCGCTTTTATTTGAGTAACATAGCTTTTTTCTACAGGAACATCAGCAACATTTAAAGGAATATTCTGATTCGTTCTTCGGTCTAAAGAACGCTGCGTAAGCATATCTAAAGGTTTATCTACAAATACTTGTGAGCCTGGCTTATCTTTAAAATAAACCCATGCATCTTCTTGCGAAAACATCGCAGAAAAAACAAACAATAAAAGAAACGTGAAAATGTATTTCATAGTTTACTTTTTTAAAAGGAAAACCTTCGTAAAAAAGTATAAAGCTAAGAAATTACTCCCGAACCAACTAATTCGTTACCGAAATACCAGGCAACAAACTGACCTTCAGTTATAGCAGATTGTGGTTCATCAAAACGAGCGTACATTCCGTCTTCTAATTGGTGTAAAGTAGCTTTTTGTAAAGGCTGACGGTAACGAATTCTCGCCATCACTTCCATCGTTTCACCTATCTTTAAAGCTAAATCTGTACGAATCCAGTGCACTTCAGATTTTTCAATAAATAAAGCTTTTTTAAACAAACCAGGATGATTGCTTGTTAAACCTGTATAAATCGTATTGGTTTCAACATTGGTCGCAATAATAAATAATGGATCAGTTGTTCCACCCACATTCAAACCTTTTCTTTGTCCAATTGTAAAATAATGAGCACCTTGATGTTTCCCAACTACTTTTCCCATTGTTGGAAGATAATTTAGCTTTTGAGCTTCTAATTTCAATGCTGACTCTAATGATAAACCTGTTGGTTTTTCAATATTATAAATTGGATCATTCTTATCAATCTGAACAATTTTACCTTCTTTAGGTTGTAGCTTTTGTTGTAGAAATTCCGGTAAACGTACTTTTCCAATAAAACATAATCCTTGAGAATCTTTCTTTTCAGCCGTTACCAAATCCATTTCGGCAGCGATTTCGCGCACTTCCGGTTTTGTTAAAGCACCAATTGGAAATAAGGCTTTTGCCAATTGATCTTGCGACAATTGACATAAAAAATACGATTGATCTTTATTGTTGTCAGCACCTGCAATCAATTGATAAACAGGTTTTCCATCAACTTCAATTTCACTTTTTTGGCAGTAATGTCCCGTTGCTACATAATCAGCACCTAGACTTAAGGCAATTTTCATGAAAACATCAAATTTGATTTCGCGGTTACAAAGTACATCAGGATTTGGAGTTCTTCCTTTTTCGTATTCGTTGAACATGTAATCAACGATTTTTTCTTTATATTCTTCACTTAAATCGACAGTTTGAAACGGTATTCCGAGTTTTTCAGCTACTAATAAAGCATCATTACTATCCTCTAACCATGGGCATTCATTAGAAATAGTAACTGAGTCATCGTGCCAGTTTTTCATAAAAAGGCCAATAACTTCGTACCCTTGTTGTTGCAACAAATAAGCTGCAACACTCGAATCTACTCCACCAGAAAGTCCAACAACTACACGTTTCATTCTAAATCGTTTATATTTACAAGGGTGCAAAGGTAAGCCAAAATATAGATAATTATAGCAGTTTTGATTAGTTTATATAATCCTGCAGTAGACAAAACCTATCGTTTTTTTTAATTACTTTTAATCATCAATAAAAATGTCATGCAAAAATTTGTTTACAGCTTTATTTTTCTCTTTCTAATTACCTCTTTGAGTGCGCAAAGATACAGCGCTACTTTGCCTAATTACGAAGCTTACAGAGCATTTAAAGGCAAACCTTTATCTGATAAGTTTTCGAATATCGAATCAGTAAAAATTGTTTACGATCTGCGAACAAAAAAAATGTATTATTTCAATAGTAGTTTGATTTCACATCATTATGATTTTGTAATCGACTATTTAGGGTATGACAAGGAAGTAGAAATCTTTAACAAGGATAATTATAGCGACACTGAAAAAAACCGGGATTATTTATTAGGAAATCTGAATCATATTAAAGGAACTGAAAAATGGATTTTCGAATTAGCAGCTTCAGATCGCATGCCAATTCCGTTAATTGAAAACTTTTATAATTTAGTTTTAAAGTCAAGTTTCATTGGCCCTGATTTAAAATTTTATTTAAACAATCCCGAAAAAATGGAATGGTTTCAACAAAACAAATTCAAAATCCCCTGTGTGAAATCCGATTATATTTTTAATGATATCACCTATCAGGAAGTCGTTTCAGGAAGTACAATTGGCATCTTAAAACAATATAAAATAAAGGATTTGGAAACCACAAAACCAAAGACTAATGAAGTCATAATTTTGGATGGAACACCTGATATTCTGCCAGATGTAAGAGGAATAATTGTGAATGAACTTCAGACACCTTTAAGCCATTTAGTGCTTTTAGGTAAAAACAGAAAGATTCCGATTATGGCGTACACAAGCGTTTTTAAAGATAATAATATCAAAAGATTAATTTCTAAGAAAGTAGAATTAAAAATTGAAATTGATACTTTTTACATCAAAGAAACAACCAAAAAAATAAGCGTAAAAACCACTTCCAAAAAGAAGCAGTTGACTATTGATAACAGCATTGCAGATTTGCTTGATTTGAATTTAATACCTAAAAAAGGCGTAAATTCCATAGGTTCTAAAGCACAAAATTTGGCGTATTTAATTGCAATTTCAAAAGATATTTCAAAAGATGTCCCATTTAAAACTCCGGAAAATGCACATGCAATTCCCTTTTATTTTTATACGGAACACATTCAGAAGAAATCCATTTCACTTTTAATAAATGAATTGTTGGCTTATCCGCATAAAGATTCGGCGGTTTGGATCAATCATCAATTAAAAAAAATTCGGGATGCTATTAAAAAGGAACCAATCAATCCTGAATTAATTGCAAAACTAAATCAAACTTTTAAAAATGCAGCATTTAAAAATTTCAGATTCAGATCGTCAACCAATGCAGAAGATTTGGATGATTTTAATGGTGCTGGATTATACGATTCAAAAACCGGAATTCTGGGCGACAGTATTAAAACCTTCGAAAAAGCAATTAAGCAAGTTTGGGCCAGTGTCTGGAATGAAGGTTCTTACAATGAAAGGGAGCTTTTTAATATTGATCAAAAAACTATTGCTATGGGCGTTTTAGTGCATCGCTCTTTTCCAGATGAATTGGCTAACGGCGTAATCATTACACAAAACATCTTTAGAAAAAATTTCCCAGGTATTACCGTTAATATTCAAAAAGGAGAAAATTCAGTAGTTAAACCTGAAAAAGGAGAAATTTGCGAACAATTCACAGCTTATTACCTGACGCCCGAAAAAACAACTGATGAAGATTTTAATGTCGATTACACATCCAATTCTAATCTAAACAAAAATGAACCTTTATTAAGTAGAAAAGAAATGATCAGGCTCAATTCTGTTAGCCAAAAAATAGAAATCCAAATGAATCGCTATTGGAAAAAAAACAGACTAAATGCAGTTGATATTGAATTTAAAATTGTGGGAGAAAATAGAGATTTATACATCAAACAAGTTAGGCCATTTAATGAATAATTAATAAAAAACCTGTAAATCTATTTCATTAGAAACCGTGTTGATCAGAATGATTTTAAAATCAAAATCGTCAACATTTATTTTCTGCTGAATTAATTTTCGAATCCTATGATTCTCTAATGAAAAATCTCCTTCTAAAGGAATTTTAATATCAACAATATTCAAATATTTAGACGCTTTTTTATTGACTAAAATTGAAGCAAAAATGTAAAATCCAATAATAATTATTTGAAAGAACAATAACACTTCAATCTTTTCAAACGGATACATAATATCTAAAATAGAAAGCGTGATTGTAGCAAAGAGAAAAATGATCGCATTTACGGTAAAAGATTGCGTCCTGAATCTCAAAATGGAGAAAATCGCAAATAGCCCAAAACCGATCCCTACTCCAATCTCGATTTTTGTAAATAAATAACACAATGAGAAAGTACAAAGACCAACAATGACCATCAATGGATTTATGGTTTCATTATCTTTTCTGTTTGAGAAAAAATACAAAATCAAAATTGAAAAAAACAATAATAAAAATCTTCCGGTAAGTTCGTTTAAATCCATTTACTCAAAGTATTAGCAAATCAAATTTAGAAAAAAGTTTGCCACTAATTTTTCTTTTTTGATATTTTGAATCGAATTTAAAAAAAGTTACCACGAATTACACGAATTTTCACGAATTTTTCTGCATGGTTTAGACAAGTAATAATTCGTGAAAATTCGTGTAATTCGTGGCAAAAAACACCCGTAATTTGTGTATTATTACTATTCCATTTTAGGTTTTGAGTCGGCTTTATAATTACTTTTCGGATCACTCATATTTACTTCTTTCGTCAATTTTCCTTTTAGATAAAATTGCCACATCCCAACTTTCTTTCCGTTTAGGAATTTCCCTTTAGAGGCCATTACACCATCAGAGTCATAAAAAACAGCTTCTCCGTTATATTCATTATTTTTATAAGTACTTTGCTCTAAGAGCAATGCGTTTTGACCGTATTTTTTATACGTTCCTTCTTTTAAACCATTCTTATACATCATTTCTTCCGCAATTTTAGAATCCGGATAAAAAACTGATCTTACACCTTCCAGCTTTCCGTTTTTATAATTTTCAAGTGTCATAACAACTTTTGAAGCTTTATGGTAATATTTCCATTCCCCTTCACGAGCTTTTCCCACTTCTTTTCCTTCACTTACCTTGTTTTTATTCTGATCGTAAAAAATAGTATACGAGCTTCCATTATTAGCTGAAAAATCACGTGTTGCTACAATATCACCTTTTTTGGTGTCATCAAAAAACTTAAAAAGTCCGGTTTCTTTTCCGTGGCTAAAAGTCCCTTCATAACGCGGGCGTTTTGAAAGTTCGTAAGTTCCTTTCCATACTCCGTCTTTTTTTCCGTTAGCATCAAGTTTATTGACTTCTTGCGCCGAAATTAAAAAGGTATTTAAAAAAAGTAATCCGATTATTATTTTTTTATAAATCATATTAAATTCAATTTTAAGCTTTAACG
>RCUJ01001588.1_pt1 | contig 11907 bp, 6 predicted proteins | sample 2166321 | NCBI WGS metagenome assembly RCUJ01 (sample SAMN09932808, study PRJNA488358) | compost metagenome | feature: garden; material: soil; isolation source: compost soil in an enriched community after 118 h of incubation | place: Germany: Experimental Botanical Garden Goettingen | collected... | reverse complement strand
CCACCTCAGAGCCGGCCGTGGTCGAGCGCTACCTGGCCATGTCAGAAGCGCGCTTTGCGCGGCGGTCGGCGGCGGTGGACCGCGCCGCCGCCGCCATGCCCTAGGCGATCGGGCTGCCTTACTTGGGCCGCGCGACTTGGGCTGCGCTACTTGCCGAAGACGTAGGTGCCTTCACCGACGTCCGTGTCCACGCTCGGGTCCCCATTCGGGTCCTTGACCTTCGGGGGCGTGGCGCCATCTTGCAGCATTTCGGCGGCCGTCAAACCCTTGGTCAGTTCCAGGGCCTGGCGTTCGAACAGGCGCCGGTACAGGCCGCCCTGCAAACGGATCAACTGGTCATGGCTGCCTTCCTCAATGATGCGGCCACGGTCCATCACCAGCAGACGGTCCAGGGCGCGCACGGTCGACAGCCGGTGCGCCACCACCAGCGTGGTGCGCCCCACCATCAGGCGGTCCATGGCCTGCTGGATCAGCACTTCGCTTTCGCTGTCCAGGCTGGAGGTGGCCTCGTCCAGGATCAGGATGGGCGAGTCCGCCAGGAACGCGCGCGCGATCGCCACGCGCTGGCGTTCGCCGCCCGACAGCTTGATGCCGCGTTCGCCCACCAGCGTGTCGTAGCCCTTGGGCAGTGTCATGATGAAGTCATGCGCGCTGGCCAGCCGCGCCGCTTGCTCGATCTCGGCCTGCGTCGCGCCGGGGCGGGCATAGGCGATGTTTTCCGCCAGCGTGCGGTGAAACAGCACCGGGTCCTGCTGCACGATTGCGATCTGGCTGCGCAACGACGCCTGCTTCACCTGGGCGATGTCCTGCCCGTCGATGGTGATGCGGCCGTCGTTCACGTCGTACAGGCGCTGGATCAGCTTGATGAACGTGGTCTTGCCCGAGCCCGAGTGGCCCACCAGGCCGACGCGCTCGCCTGGTGCGATGCGCGCGGAGAAGTTCTGGTACAGCGCCGTGTTGTGCGCGCCATAGCGGAAGGTCACGTCTTCAAAGCGGATTTCACCTTCGCGAATGTTGATGGCGGATGCGCCCGGACGGTCGGCCACGCCCAGGGGCTGGCGTCCCATCGCCACCAGTTCTTCCATGTCGTTGACCGAGCGTTGCAGGTTGCGGATGTGCATGCCCACGTCGCGCAGATAGCCTTGCAGCATGAAGAACATCGTCAAGGTGAAAGTGATGTCGCCCACGGTGGCCTGGTTGCGCGACCACAGCAGCAAGGACGCGCCCAGAATGGCGGCCTGCATCGCCACCAGCATCGCGCCCTGGATGCCGCCGTTCAGCGTGGCGCGCACCCAGGTGCGGCGGGTGCGATGGCGCCACTTGTTCACCACGCGATCCAGCCGCGCCTCTTCACGCGCTTCCGCGCCGAAGGCCTTGACCACCGCGTTGCAACTGACGGCGTCGGCCAGCGCGCCGCCCATGCGCGTGTCCCAGGCGTTGCCCAGGCGCGCGGCCGGCGCCACATAGCCCAGCGACAACGCGGCGGTGACGGCGATGTACAGCACCGAACCCAGGCCCACCACCAGGCCCATCAAGGGCCAGTGCGCGCCCAGCAGGGCCGTTGCGCCCACCAGCATGACAACGGACGGCAACAGCGCGATCAGCAACGTGTCGTTCAGGATGTCCACGGCCCACATGCCGCGCGTGATCTTGCGCACGGTGGAACCCGCGAAGCTGTTGGCATGCCAGTCGGTGGAAAAGCGCTGCACGCGATAGAAGGCGTTGGACACGATCCCGTTCATCATCTTCAACGTAAACGTGATGATGTTCTGGAACACTGCCTGGCGCAGCAGCGTGCCGCCCACGCCTAGCGCCACCAGCAGCCAGAAGGCCGTGATGGCGGCGTTCCAGGCCAGCGCGTCGCCGCTCGAGCCCGACGCCACGGCGTCAACCAGGCGGCCGGCATACATCGGCGTCAGGATATCGGCCACGGCCGACAGCAAGGCCAGCAGCACGATGACCAGGGTTCGCAAGGGCTGCAAGGCCCAATGCTTGAAGGTAAAGCCCAGGACGTCCTTGAAGGCCTGTCCTCGAAAGTCGATTTTTTTTCTAGCCATAACAATGGCCTGGCGGCACAAGACACGCCAGGATGTCCTTGTGAGGAAAGAGGGATAACAAGCCGGATGCCCAAGGCATCGGCAACTGCGTTTACGGGTGTTGAGCGGGCGCGGTGGACCAGTCGCTAGGTAACGGTCTAGCGATGGATCCGCGCGGGCGACGACTTAATGGCGTCGCGGGGATACGCGCGGGACGGCGGTGAGCATGGGGTAAAACATCATGCGGCCTCCCTGGCGGTAAGTGAAGTGGGTGAAAAAGAAATGGGCAAAGGCCCGAATTGCTGATTCTATAGAGATGATGTAAGGGAATCAACGGGGCGTTTTGTGTGGGTATTGCCGCTGTGGGTTTTTTTCAACGGCCGGGGCCGCGGGGCTTGAACGCGGCGAACCCCGCCCAGCATTGCTGCGTGAATTCGTACAGCGCATCTTGCGCCGCCAAGGGCGTGCGCCCAGCCAGGCGCGCCAGCACGTAGTGGCCCTGGCGCTGGCGGTCGGGCGGCAGCGGCACTTCCACCAGCCGCCCCGCGTCTTGTTCGCGCCGCGTCACGCAGATCACGCCCAGCAGCAGCGTGTCGGTATGCAGCGCCAGGTCAGCCAGCGCATCCAGGTTTTCGCAACGCAGCGTCACCATCTGTTCGGGCGCGCCGCCTGGCCCCAAGGTTTCGGCAAGCCGTAGCGACACCTCCGGGCTCAGCGTGCTGGAGGCCACCGGGTACTGCCGCACCTGTTCGATGCCCACGCGCTTGTGCGCCAGGATGGGGTGCCCCTTGCGGCAGACCATGCCCGCGCGCAGCGGCGCCAGCGGACGGGTGTCGATATCGGCGGCGTCGTACAACATGCGCGCATCGCACACCATGGCGTCGATGCGTTCGGCGCGCAGCATGTCGAGCAGCGCCGCCGTGCTGCCGAGTTCGACGCCCACGCGCACCTGGGGCCGGTGGGCGGCCATGTGCGCCAGAAAGGGCGACAGCAGCAACGATGCCGGGGCAGGGCTCAGGCCGATGGTCAGCGAGCCGGCATCGCCGCCGTGCAGCGCCTTCAGTTCGCGTTGCAGCTCGGCTTCTTCAAAGCGCATGCGGCGCGCGCGCTCGGCCACGCAAGCGCCATAGGGCGTCAGGCGGACCCGGCGCGTGCCGCGATCCAGCAGCGGCAGGCCCAGCTCGGTTTCCAGCGCCTGGATGCTGCGGCTAAGCGCGGGTTGGGACAGGTTCACCTTCTCCGCCGCCAACGAAAAAGTGCCGTGTTCCACCACCGCCAGCAGGTGTTTGAGTTTCTGAAAGTCCATGAGCTTTGCGCATCGAATCCATGACATAAATGCATTGGCATTATAAGTAGCGGCTTCATATCATGGTCCCCGGACGGCGCCCGCCAGAGGCGCCGCATCCCGCGCTGAAGGTCGCTCGCAAGCATGGCGCGGTTTATCAATTTGGAGACAGAGTCAATGAAGCAGCATTTGTTGTCGGCCGCCATCCTGGCGGCCTGCGCCGGCGTGGGCGCAGCCCCCGCGCAGGCGCAATCCCAGCCCCAACCGCAATCCCAGCCGTCCCTTACCGCCGACGCCCAGCGCCCCGCCGCCAAGCAGGTCACCATTCGCCGCGACGGCTACGGCATGCCCCACGTCTACGCCAACACGGTGTACGGCATCTTCTATGGCTACGGCTACGCGGTGGCGCAAGACCGCCTGTTCCAGATGGAGATGGCGCGTCGCAGCACCCAGGGCCTGGTGGCTGAAGTGTTGGGCGAAAAAATGGTGGCCTTCGACAAATCGATACGCGGCAATTTTTCGCCCGAGCGTATCCAGCGCCAACTGGCGGCGCTGCCCGCGTCCGAACGCCAGATTTTGGACGGCTACGCGGCCGGCATGAATGCGTGGATTGCGCGGGTGCGCGCCGAACCCGGCACGCTGATGCCCAAGGAATTCAACGACCTGCAATTCCAGCCGTCGGACTGGACGCCCTATGACGTGGCGATGGTGTTCGTGGGCACCATGGCCAACCGGTTTTCCGACGCCAATAGCGAAATCGACAACTTGGCGCTGCTGACCGCGCTACAAGACAAGCACGGCGAGGCGCGCGCCATGCAGATCTTCAACCAATTACGCTGGATGACCGACAGCCGCGCGCCGACCACCGTGCCGGAAGAAGAGGGGGTTTATCAACCTGCCATCTATCAACCCACCGCCGAGCGTCCGCCCGCCAAGCTGTCCTACGCCTTGCCGCGCTACGACGGCACGCCGCCCATGCTGGAGCGCGTGGCGCGCGACCCGCAAACGCGCGGCGTGCTGCAAGACGCGCCCGCCGACGCGCCCGCCCGCCTGCTCGCGCAGTTCGCGCAAAGCGGCCAGCCCGGCATCGCCGGTTTTCCGACCACCAGCAATATGTGGATCGTGGGCCGCGAGCACGCCAAGGACGCGCGTTCCATCCTGTTGAACGGCCCGCAGTTCGGCTGGTGGAACCCTGCCTACACCTACGGTATCGGCCTGCACGGCGCGGGCTACGACGTGGTGGGCAACACCCCGTTCGCCTATCCCAGCATTCTGTTTGGCCACAACGCGCACGTCACCTGGGGATCCACGGCGGGCTTTGGCGACGACGTGGACATCTACGCCGAAAAGCTCGACCCCACCGACCGCACGCGCTATTTCCACAATGGCGAATGGAAGACGATGGAAAAGCGCACCGAGCTTATCCAGGTGAAGGATGGCAAGCCGGTGTTGATGGACGTGTACCGCACGGTGCATGGCATCGTGACCAAGTTCGATGACAAGCAGCATGTGGCCTACGCCAAGGCGCGCGCGTGGGAAGGCTTTGAGTTGCAATCGCTGATGGCCTGGACGCACAAGACGCAGTCGCGCAATTGGGACCAGTGGAAGCAGCAGGCCGCGCGCCATGCGCTGACCATCAACTGGTACTACGCCGACGACCGCGGCAACATCGGCTACGCCCACACAGGCTTTTATCCCAAGCGCAAACCCGGCCATGACCCGCGCCTGCCCGTGCCCGGCACGGGTGAAATGGACTGGGACGGCATGCTGCCGTTCGCCACCAACCCGCAGGTCTACAACCCGCGCCAAGGCTACATCGCCAACTGGAACAACCAGCCCATGCGCGGCTATCCGTCCACCGACCTGTTCGCCATCGTGTGGGGCCAGGCCGACCGCTACGCCGAAATCGAAACGCGCATGAAGGCCATGACGGCCGATGGCGGCAAGGTCAGCGCGCAGCAAATGTGGGACTTGATCCGCACCACCAGCTACGCCGACGTCAACCGCCGCCACTTCCTGCCGTTCCTGCAACGCGCCGTGGCGGGCTTGCCGGCTGACGACGCGCGCGCGCGCCTGGTGGCGGACTTGTCCGCCTGGGACGGCATGGGCACCAGCGACAAGCAGCCCGGCTACTACGACAACGCCGGGTCCGCCGTGATGGACGCCTGGCTGCGCGCCATGCTGCGGGCCACGCTGGCCGACGAGATGCCCGCCGACTTCTTCAAGTGGTACAGCGCGACGGGCTATCCTACCGCCGCCGCGCCGGCCACCGGTTCGCTCAACCTGACCGTGGGCGTGAAGGTGCTGTTCAACGCGCTGGCCGGCCCCGACGCCGGCGTGCCCCAGCCCTACGACTTCTTCAACGGCAAGCGCCCGGAGGCGGTCAGCCTGGCCGCGCTGGACGAGGCCTTGGGCGCCTTGCAAAAGGCGTATGGCCAGGACCCGGCCACGTGGCGCATTCCCGCGCCGCCGATGGTGTTTGCGCCGAAGAACTTCCTGGGCGTGCCGCAGGCGGACGACAAGGCGGTGCTGAGCTTTACGTCCACCCAAAACCGGGGCACCGAAAACAACATGACGGTGTTCGACGGCAAGGGCGTGCGCGCGGTGGACGTGGTGGCGCCGGGGCAGAGCGGTTTCGTGGCGCCGGACGGCACGCCGTCCGTCCACACCCGCGACCAGTTCGACTTGTACAACCACTTTGGCAGCAAGCGCGTCTGGTTCACGGATGCGGAAGTGCGCGCCAATGCTACGTCGGTTGAGACGTTGCGCTACTGACCGTGTAGCCGCCCTGGTGGCTGGCCAGGCGCGCATAGGCCCCTTGCTTACGCAGCAATTGGTCATGCGTGCCGGCCTCGGCCAAGGTGCCGCGATCCAGCACCAGGATCAGGTCCGCGTTGCGGATGGTGGACAGCCGGTGCGCAATCACCAGGGTGGTGCGGTGTTGCATCAGCGCGTCCAGCGCGGCCCGCACCTGCATTTCGGACAAGGTGTCCAGGTGCGATGTCGCCTCGTCCAGGATCAGCACCGGGGCGTTCTTCAGGAAGGCCCGCGCAATCGAGATGCGCTGGCGTTGCCCGCCCGACAGCTGCATGCCGCGTTCGCCCACCTTGGTTGCCAAGCCGTCGGGCAGTTGCTGCACGAATGCCGTCAGCGCCGCCTGGTCCAGCGCGCGCGCCAGTTCGTCGGGCGTGGCCTCGGGGCGCGCCAGCCGGATGTTGCCCTCAAGCGTGTCGTTGAACAGGTAGGTGTCTTGCGTGACCAGGGCCACGCGCTCGCGTAAGCCATCCAATTGCAATTGACGCACGTCCAGGCCGTCCAGTTTGACCGCGCCCTGGCGCGGGTCCCAGAAGCGCAGCAACAGGCTGGCCACAGTGCTCTTGCCGGCGCCCGAGGCGCCCACGATGGCCACCGTTGCCCCAGCCGGCGCCTTGAAACTCAAGTCCTTCAGCGTGTCCTCCTGTTTGCCGGGGTAGGCGAAGCTGACGTGCTCAAACGCCAACGACAAGCCATGCGTGGCTACCGGAGGCGCCAGTGGGCCGTCGGTGACGGGTTCGGGCTCGTTGCTGACCACGTGCAGGCGGCGCGTGGCGGCGATGGTGTCGGCCAATTGGCGGCTGACCTGCGAAATTTCAGACACGGGCAGGAAGGTCGCCATGGCAATCAAGACGAGCAAGGGCAGCATGCTGGCCGACAGCGCGCCCGCCGACACCTGCAAGGCGCCCACGACCGCCACGGCCAGTCCGCCCAGCCCCATGGCCACTTCAAACCAGGCCGTTTGCTTGGACAGGTCGCGCAGGATGTCCAGGCGGCGGATGCGGTATTGGTCAGCCACTTTCAGGAACTGGCCTCGACGGCGGTCGGTGGCCTGGAAGGCGGTCAGGTCGGCCAGGCCCTGGATGGTGTCGGTGGTGTGCGCGCTCATTTCGCCCAGCGCCTGCCGGGCCTTGTCGCCCAGCGCATCGATATGGCGGCGGCCGCGCACGGGCGACACCAGCGCATAGGCCAGGAAGGGCAGCAGCGCCAAGGCCACCGGCCAGCTATACACGCCCAGAAAGCCCAGCACCGACAGCGGCACCAGCACCGACACGATGGCCGGGGCAATGGTGTGCGCGTAGAAGTACTCGACCATCTCGATGTCTTGCGTGGCCAGCGCGACCAGGTCGCCCGAGCGGCGCTGCAACAGGTAGGCGGGCGCCAAGCGCTCCAGCTTGTCGAACAGCTTCACCCGCATGTCGGCCAGCAATTGATAGGCCATCGCGTGCGCCAGCCACGATTCCAGCCAATGGAACAAGGCGGCCAGCGGCGCGCAGACCAAGAGGCCGACGATCAGGCCGGAGACCTCGCGGCCGTCGCGGATGGCGGCCACGATCAGCGCGCTGAACACGCCCACGCCGATGAAGGCGGCCACGCGCGCGACGCCTAGCAGGATGGTGGCGGTCAGCGTGCCGCGCCACGGCTTGACCACGGACAGCAAGGTGCCCAGCGTGGCGCGCCAGCCCACCTGGTCGGCATCGGCATCCAGCGGGCGCAGGGCGGGGCCTTGCGCGCCGCCGTCGTCGGCATCTTCGGGCGTGGCGGCATCCATCACCGGCGCCGACGCCGACGCCAGGGCAGTAACGCCGGCCGACGGGTTCTGGTGCGCCTCGGCCTGCTCATGCATCAGGCGGTAGTACAGCCCGCGCGCCTGCATCAGTTGCGCATGCGGCCCGGCTTCCACGACGCGGCCCTGATCCAGCACCAGGCTGCGGTCGGCGCCGATGACGCTGGCCAGCCGGTGCGCCAGGATCAGCGTGGTGCGGCCGGCCATCAGGCGGTCCAGCGCCTGCTGAATCAACGCTTCGTTTTCGGTATCCACCGATGACAGCGCTTCGTCCAGGATCAGGATGGGCGCATCGCGCAGCAGCGCCCGCGCGATGGCCACGCGCTGGCGTTGCCCGCCCGACAATTGCAGGCCGCGTTCCCCGATACGGGTGGCGTAGCCGTCGGGCAGCGCCATGATGAAGTCATCGATGTTCGCGGCGCGGGCGGCGGCGCGCACCTGTTCGTGCGTGGCGTCCGGCCGGCCCAGCCGCAGGTTGTCGTCGATGGTGCCGTGAAACAGCGTGATGTCCTGGCTGACCAGCGCAATCTGCGACAGCAGCGTCTGCGTGTCCAGCGTGTTCACGTCGTGCCCGCCCACGCGGATGACGCCCGCCTGCGGCACGCATTCGCGCAGCAGCAAACGCACGATGGTGGACTTGCCCGCGCCGCTGGGGCCGACCACGCCAACGCGCTCACCCGCCGCGATGCTGAACGCCAGGCCTTGATGCGCGGGGCGTTCGGGCGTGTAGGAAAACGCCACCTGGTCGAACTCGATGGTGGGCGTTAGATGGGTGGGCGTACTGCGCTTGCCCGGGGCCGTGGTGGGCACGGGCGTCAGCGGCTGCGCGTCCATCAAGGCATGGATGCTGACGGCGGCCGACTGGCCCAGCATGCCGCGGTGCAAGACCGAACGCAGGTCGCGCAGCGGCCGGAAGATCTCGGTGCCGGCCATCAGCACGATCAGCAGCGCTTCCACGCTCATCTCGCCCGAGGCCACGCGCCAGGCGCCCAGCGTCAAAGCCAGCGCCGCGCCCAGCGCCACGCCCAGGTCGCTGATGCCGCGCGTCAACAGGCTTACCGACAGCACCCAGAACGTGTTGTCCGACAGGCTGCGGGCACGGGCCGCCAGGCGCCGACCCCAGGCCTTGCCCTGGCCGTAAGACTTCAGCGTGGGCAGGCCTTGCACCGCGTCCAGGAAGTCTTCGCCGAAGGCATTCAGCGCCTGCGTGCGTGCCTGGCTGGCGCGGCGGTCCAGCATGTGCACCGCCATCGGGCCGAACAGCGCGAACAGCGCCGCCACCAAAAACACCAGCGCGGTGGGCACGTCCCAGAATGCGATCACGGCGAAGATGGCAAAGGGCGCGGCCGCCGCAATCGCGACTTGCGGCAGGTATTGACCGAAGAAGGTCTGCAACTGCTCCACGCCGTCCACCACGGTCAGCATGACGCCGCCCGTGCGCTGATTCGCGAACCAAGCCGGCCCCAGGGCGACGATGCGGTCGTACAGCTTGCCGCGCAAGGTCTGCTGGATTTGCGCCGACGTGTGGTTGGCCTGCACGGTGCGCCAATGGTCGAACAGCGCGCGCAGCAGCACCATGGCGCCCACGCACAAGGCAGGCACGATCCAGTCTTGCCACGGCGCGCCGTCGAACACGCGGGCCAGCAACTGGCCCAGGAACACATAACGGGCAATGCCCGCCGCCAGCGCCAAGAGGCCCAGGAAAATGCCGCCCGCCATGCCGGCGCGCAATCCCGCCGTCAGGCGCCACAACCGAGAGTCGAAATACATATCAATGCTCCATGCAGAGCCTGCATGGTCGCTGATCCGACGCGGTTGCGATAGCGAGTCTTTTTCAATCTTGGGTTGAGATAAACTCAACGCCATGTCTGACCTGCCCAACCAGAATCCATCCCCCGATCTGCCCACGCACACGCCGCCCCTGGCCGCCTTGCGTGCCTTCGAGGCCGTTGCCCGCCTGGGCAGCCTGAGCCGCGCAGCGGGCGAGCTGCATGTCACCAAGAGCGCGGTCAGCCATCAGCTACGCGCGCTGGAGACAGACCTGGGCGTGCAATTGCTGCGCCGGGGCGGCACGGTGCGCCGCGCCGAAACCACCGAAGCGGGCGCCAAGTTGCTGGCTTCGGTACAACAGGCCTTGACCCTTCTGGAGTCTGCGTGCCGCGACGTCCGCGCCACCGCGCGGGGCCGCCGCCGCTACACGTTGAACGTGTCGGCCAACCCCTCGCTGGCCGCGTTGTGGCTGGCGCCGCGCATCGGGCGGTTCATTGAGCTGCATCCCGACATCGGCGTGCAGGTCTACTTGCACGCCAGCCAGGACCCCGCCTGGAAAAGCCAGGACATCGACCTGGCCTTCCTGCACGTGCGCGCCCGGGGGCCGCATCTGGCCGAGCCGGGCGACATTGCGCTGATGACCGAAACCGTGGTGCCCGTGTGCAGCCCCGCGCTGATCGCCGAAGCCGAGCGCGGCGACCCCCGCGTGTTCCTGCGGCACCGCTGGCTGGAGGAAAAACATATCGACAGCCCCGAAACCGATTGGCGCACCTGGGGGCCGCGCTTGGGGCTGGCGGAATCGGATTGGCAAGAACCGATGGTCTTGAGCGGCCTGAGCACGGTGGTGGCGGCGGCCGCCGCCGGCGTGGGCATCGCGCTTGGCCGCGCGCCGCTGATTGATGAAGACCTGGCCAGCGGCCGCCTGGTGCCGCTGATGCCGCAACTGCGCATGCCGGGCTCGTGGGGCTATGTGATGCGCATCCACGCCAACCGGCCGATGGATGCGTCGCTGCCCGCGCTGGTGGAGTTCCTGGCCGAAGAAGGCCGCAGCCAGGGGGCTTGGTAGCGGCCTGGTCGTGGCCAGATAGCGGCCAGGGAGCGGCCTTCGTCTGGCCAGACCCAGCTAGTCGGTCGTCAGCTCCATGCTGCGCGTGACCTCTTCCTGCACCCGTTCCCAGATCGACCGCTTCAACTCCACAAAACGCGGCGACAACTGCACGTCGGCGCTGCGCGGGTGCGGCAGGTCATTGTGGATGTCTTGCACGATGCGCCCGGGCTTGGAGCCCATCACGGCCATGCGGGTGGACAGCGTCAGCGCCTCGTCGATCGAATGCGTGATGAAGACAATCGTCTTGCCGCTTTGTTCGTAGATGGACAGCAACTGGTCTTGCAACACCTGGCGCGTCATGGCGTCCAGCGCGGCGAAGGGCTCGTCGAACAGCATCACGTCGGGGTCGTTGGCCAGCACGCGCGCAATGGACACGCGCTGCTTCATGCCGCCCGACAGCGCATGCGGATACTTGTCCGCCGCCTGCTTCAAACCCACCATCTCGATGAACTTGCGGGCAATCGGCGCACGTTCCTGCTTGGACATGCCGCGCATCTTCAAGCCGAATTCCACGTTCTCTTGCACCGTGCGCCACGGAAACAGCGCGTACTGCTGAAACACCATGCCGCAGGCGGCGGTCACGTCGGTGACCGTCTTGCCGTTGATGGCCACCGTGCCCGTGTTGGGCTGGATGAAGCCGGCCATCAGGTTCAGCAAAGTGGACTTGCCGCAGCCGGACGCGCCCAGCAGCACCAGGAATTCACCCCGCTTGACCTCCAGGTTGACCTTGTCCAGCACGGTCACGTCGCCATAGGCCTTGGACACGTCGGTCAACTGGATCATCGGTTCGTTCATCGTTGCCATGCCAGCACCCACCGTTCAAGAAGCCGCAAACACAGATCGGTCACCAGCACGGTGAAACTGATCAGCACCATGCCGAGCACCACGGTGTCGGTCTGGAAGAATTCCTTGCCGTTCATGATCATGAAGCCCAGGCCTTCCCGGGACGCAACCAGTTCCGCCGAGATCACGCAGGTCCAGGACAAGCCCAGGATGATCTTCATGCCCGACAGAATCTGCGGCAGGCAGCCGGGAAACAGCACTTCGCGCATCACCTGCCAGCGGTTGGCGCCCAGGTTGCGCGCCGCGCGCACCAGCACCGGATCAA
>RCUJ01001586.1_pt1 | contig 11916 bp, 13 predicted proteins | sample 2166321 | NCBI WGS metagenome assembly RCUJ01 (sample SAMN09932808, study PRJNA488358) | compost metagenome | feature: garden; material: soil; isolation source: compost soil in an enriched community after 118 h of incubation | place: Germany: Experimental Botanical Garden Goettingen | collected... | reverse complement strand
ATCAAGGCGGTAAATGCCGAACTCGTTTTGTGCAGTGCGGCGATCATAACCCGAATTCGCCCTGCAAGGGAATTATTTTTTTGTCCAGTCCCCAATCAATAGGGTTTTTCCCTTGGTTCACCAGCCATGCGTTGGTCATCTGGAAGTGTCCGCAGCCCAGGAAAGGGACGGGCGGCCTGCGCGCGGACAGCGGGGAGGGGTGATTGGCCATCAATACCAGGTGGCCGCTGTTGTCCGGCAGCAACAAACGCTTGGCCTGCGCGTGGGCGCCCCACAGCATGAAGACCTTGGGCGCGGGGTCGCGCGCAACCAATGAGATCAGCGCATCGGTCACCGTTTCCCAGCCGCGCTTGGCGTGCGAGGCGGGCTGGCCGTCTTCCACCGTCAGGCAGGTGTTCAAGAGCAGCACCCCCTGTTCGGCCCAGGGGCTGAGGTCGTTGCCGGCGGGGACGGCGGTGCCCGGGTATTCCTGCGCGATTTCGTTGAAGATATTGCGCAGGCTGGGCGGACGCTTGCAGTCATCGGGCACCGAGAACGCAAGCCCTTGGGCTTGGCCGGGGCCATGGTAGGGGTCTTGTCCCAGGATCACCACGCGCACATCCGACGGCGCCAGGCCGTGCAGGGCGCGAAACGGCGTGGCGGGGTACACGACCGCGCCGTCGGCAAGGCGCTTTTCCACGTGGGCGGTGGCCGAGGCTAGTGCATCGGCCACGACGCGCGGCGCGAAAGCCGCAGCCCAGGCGGCGGGAAGTTCAGCCGTCTGGGCGGCAAGGGCGTTGGGAGTCAGGCGGTTATCAATCGGCATGGGCGCGATTTTGGCATAGCGCGCGCCAGCCTCGGGGCTTAACGCGCGGCCTCGGTCGGGGTAACTTCCGCCGACGGCGCACCGCTCATGCGCAGCAGCAGGAAGCCCAGCACGGCGGAAAGCAATGAGCCGGTCAGCACGCCGATCTTGGTGGCGTCGATGGTGGCGGCATCGGTGAAGGCCAGGGCGCCAATGAAGAGGCTCATGGTGAAGCCGATTCCGCAAAGCATAGACACGCCATACACCTGCCTCATCGTGGCATGGCGCGGCAGGCTGGCGATGCCGCTCTTGATGGCCAGCCAGGCAAAGCCGAACACGCCCAATTGCTTGCCCAGGAACAGGCCCAGCGCCACGCCCATGGGCACGGGCTGCGCCAAGCTGGACAGGCCCATGCCCGCGAACGACACGCCCGCGTTGGCGAATCCGAAGATCGGCACGATCAGCAGCGCCACGGGCTTGTGCAGGGCGTGCTCCAGGTCATGCAAGGGCGAATGGGCCTCGGGCTTGCCTTGGTTGCGCGGCCGCAGCGGGATGGTCAGCGCCAGCGCCACGCCGGCCAGGGTGGCATGCACGCCGGACTTCAGCACGAAATACCAGAGCACGGCGCCGATCAGCAGGTAGGGCGTCAGGCGCAGCACGCCGGCGCGGTTCAGGCAGAACAGGCAGGCCAGCAGCGCGCCCGCCATGGCCAGCGCGAACACTTGCAGTTCCGACGTATAGAACAACGCGATGATGACGATGGCGCCGAGGTCATCCAGGATGGCCAGCGCGGTCAGGAAAATCTTCAGCGACGTCGGCACGCGGCTGCCCAGCAAAGCCAGGATGCCCAGCGCGAACGCGATGTCGGTCGCGGCCGGAATGGCCCAGCCGCGCAGCGTTTCGGGGCTGCCCAGATTGATCAGCACATAGATCAGCGCGGGCACCGCCATGCCGCCCACGGCGGCAACGCCCGGCAGCACGATGCGGCCGACGCCGCGCAGTTGGCCGTCCATGACCTCGCGCTTGATCTCCAGGCCCACCAGCAGGAAGAACACCGCCATCAGGCCGTCATTGATCCAATGCAGCACCGTTTCCTTGAGCACGACGGGGCCGGCTTCGAAGCCCAGCTTCGTCCCCAGCACATCGAAGTAAACGGGGGCGGCCGGACTGTTGGCGATGATCAAGGCGACCAGGGCGGCGGCCATGAGCACATAACCGCCCAACGCTTCTGAACGCAGGAACGCCTGGAGGAAGGAGACGGGGCGGTGGGGCGTGGCCTGCGAGGTCAATGGGCGTCCTTTGTGTGATTTGTTAACATCGGAAATTGTGCTGAATTTTACCTGAACAGGCCGTGGGGCCGGCCCGCGCACGGGGGCGCCGGCTTGATAAAAGCGGGCCAACTGTATGCCAACGTCGGCGAAATTCCATTCTTTCTCAGGAATTTCTGAATAAGCGCACGGCACGGGGCGTCAGCGTCGGCGCGGTGGGGAGGCACGCCTTGGAGCCTCTCTCCGCGGGCGGTACGGATGACTTCATCACGGATATCGACTAAATTCCAACCCGCAGTGAGTCTATTTGTAATAGACATGTCAATTAATTTCTAGAATCAGATTTTTCTTGAACACCTTGCTCAGTTCCTGGCTGGCATCAGCCGGCTGGCAACCTTCGCTAGCCTCCCATGCCTCTTGATCCTCTTTCCGTGTTGATGTACCAGCCAGCAGATTCCAGCGCCCGCCGCCTGGTGGACATCGGTGGCGCACTGACTCCGCCGACCGTCCCCACGCCGCATGGCAGCTACGAAGTGCTGCGCCTGACGCCCAGCATGCGCCTGTTGACGTGGCGGCGCGAGGGTGCGCGCTTCGATTTGTCGAGCACCGGCCGAATCCAGGTGTGGGCCGCCAAACGGCTGGCGGCGTCCGAGTGCGCCGATGACTGCCGCACGCATGGCGTACAACCGCTTGAGCAGGAAGACGTGGCCTATTTGGAAGCCTATCTTTTGGCCCGCGACCGCGCATGGAATAATTCCAGCTCGCCCGGCAATCCCAAGCTCTGATGACGCCACCTGTCCTTGATTCGTCGACCGGCAACGCCGGCGCCCGTTTGCGCATCCTGCATACCGAGGCTGCCACCTCGTTTGGTGGGCAGGAGTTCTGCATCTACAAGGAGATGGTCGCGATGCGCGACCGTGGCCACCATCTGGAACTGGTCTGCCAGCCCGGCGCGGAGCTCGGCGACCGGCTGAGCCAGGAGGGGTTCACGGTGCACCGTATCGTGATGGACGGCCCCGGCAATTTCCTGCGTGGCGTGGCGTTCGTGCGCGGCTTGTTGCGGCGCGAGCGCTTTGACGTCCTCAACACCCACAGCCGCCGCGACACCGTGCTGGCGGCGCTGGGCGCACGGCTGGCGGGTACGCCGCTGATTGTGCGTACGCGGCATCTGGCCAAGCCCATCAATTCGCTTTATGCCTATACCTGGCTGGCGCATCGCGTCATCGCCGTCAGCCGGTATGTGCGCAAGCAATTGCTGGATGGTGGTGCGCGGCCTGAATCCGTCGCCACCATCCATTCGCCGGTGGTGCTGCCTCAGGTGCGCGAAGACGCATGCTTGAGGCAGGAACTGGGCCTGCCGCGGGACGCGCTGGTGGTGGGTTGCGTGGCCGTCATGCGTGCCGAAAAGGGGCATGGCGACCTGATCGACGCATTCGAGCAGATTTCCGCCCGTTTTCCGACCGCGCACCTGGTGCTGGTGGGCGATGGCATGCCGCTCTTCGAGCAACTACAGGCCAAGGTGGCGGCGCTGGGGCTGGCGCAGCGGGTGCATTTCACCGGTCGGCGCCACGACATCGGCAATGTGTTGATGGCGTTCGACGTTTTTGCGCTGGCGACGCACCGCGAGGCCTTGGGCACCGTGTTCATTGAGGCCGCGGCGATGGGCTTGCCCGTCATCGGCACCGACGTGGGCGGTGTCCCTGAAACCATGCAAGCCGGCGTGACCGGCCTGCTGGTGCCGCCGCGCGATCCCGCCGCGCTGGCGGCGGCGCTGGCGTCGCTGCTGGCTGACCCGGCCTTGCGGCGCCAGATGGGCGACGCGGGCCGGGAGCGCATCCGGGGCGAAGGCTTGTTTTCCGCCGAGCGCATCGCGGGGCAGGTCGAGCACGCTTACACGTCGTGGCTGGCTGAACGAGGACGCCCCAGCCGCGAGGCGCGGTCGGCGTAAGTACGTAATGGGCGTATAGGCGTATAGGCGTGATGGGGCGTAATGGGCCGAACCGGCGTTCCGGGGCCCGGCGCCCGGCCCAACACTCAATGCATGAGCAGCGCGTTCATGCTTTCGACCACGCGATTGCGGTAGCGCGGCAGCAGGGCCTGCGTGCGCGCCTGGCGATCGATCCATTCCGCGGGTTCCGCGCCGGCGACGATACGCGGCGCGGCCCAGATCGGGTCCGGAAAGTGGCGGTCGCCGCGCCACCTCGGAATCACATGCCAGTGCAAGTGGGGCACCATGTTGCCCAGCGACGCCAGATTGATCTTGTCAGGCGCCAGCACCGACTGCTGCGCCTCTTCCACCGCGTACACCGCGCGCATGAGCAGGTCGCGGCCATGCGTGGACAGACTGGTCATTTCAGCCAGATGGCCGTTCCAGATCACGCGGGTAAAACCCGGGTAGTCCGCATCGTTGACCTCGATGACGCGCAGGTGCGGCCCGCGCCACAGTAGCGAGCCGCCATCCTCCAGGCATAGCGGACAGTTCGGGTCGCGAGCGCTCATGCCATCACCTTGCGGTATTGGATGAAGCCGGAGCGGTCGGCGATGCGGTCGTACAACTGCATCGCGGTCGCGTTGGTTTCGTGAGTCAGCCAGTACACCCGCGAGGCGTTCGCGGCGGCGGCTTCGGCGTAAACGTGTTCGATCAGCGCGCGGCCCGCGCCGGTGCCGCGCACATCCGCGTCCACGTACAGATCCTGCAGGTAGCAGTAGTCGCCCGCCGTCCAGGTGGACCGATGAAAAATCCAGTGCACCATGCCGATGGCGCGGCCGCCGCTGTACGCTAGCGCGGCGTGCATGGGCTCGGCGGGGTCCAGCAGGCGCGCCCAGGTGTTGCGGGTCACGGCGTCATCGATGTTGACGCGGTAGAACTCCTGGTAGCCCTTCCACAACGGCAGCCAGACGTCGAAGTCGGCGGCCACGACAGGGCGGATTTCAAGGGTGCTCATTGCGCGGGGTCTCCTGGCGGATTCGGATTCAGGTTCGGGTTCAGAGTTGATCTTCCATGGCTTGGACGATGTGTCGCAGCACTTGCACGCGAGCGTACCGCTTGTCGTTGGCCGACACCAGATGCCAGGGGGCGTGGCCGATGTCCGTGCGCGTCAGCATCTCGTTGGTGGCAGCCGCATAGTCCTTCCATTTTTCGCGGTTGCGCCAGTCGTCCGGCGTGATCTTGAAATTCTTGAAGGGCGATTTTTCGCGTTCCTTGAAGCGTTCAAGCTGCACATCGGCCGTCACCGCCAGCCAGAACTTCAGCACGATCGCGCCGCTTGCCACCAGTTGTTCCTCGAAGTCGTTGATCTCGCCATAGGCGCGCCGCCACTGCGCGGGCGCGGCCAGCTTTTCCACGCGCTCGACCAGCACGCGGCCATACCAGGAGCGGTCAAAAATGGCGATGCGGCCGTGACGCGGCAGGTGACGCCAGAAGCGCCACAGGTAGGGGCGCGACAACTCGTAGCTGTTGGGCGCGGCGACGGGTGTGATGTCGAACTGGCGGGCGTCCAGCGCATGCGTCACGCGCCGGATGGCGCCGCCCTTGCCGGCGGCGTCCTGGCCTTCGAAGACCAGCACCAGCGAGCGATCCAGGAATTTCCGGGACCGTGCCGCGCGCGCAAGCCTGCCTTGCAACAGGCCGAGTTCGGATTCGTAGTCGTCCTTGTCGATCTTGGCCTCGTAATCCAGCTTGCCCAGGCGGTCGACGATGCGGGCGGGGCGGGAATGCGCCAGGAACGATTGTGGGATGCGCGGCACGCTGTGCTGGCGCAGTGCCGCCAGCACGGCCTCGGCCGTGCGCGCCGAACGCATGTTCTCGTCGGCGCTGGGGATGACGACCCAGGGCGCATGCCCGCTGTCCGTGTGGTTCAGCACAACCTGGCCGGCGTTGCGGATGCGGTCGTATTTTTTGTAGACCTTCAAATCCACCGGGCTGACCTGCCACGAGGTTTCGGGACTGGCCAGCAGGCGCTGCGCGCGTTCATGCTGGGCATCGGCCGACAGGTGGAACCACAGCTTGACGATCTGCACGCCCTCCATGGCCAGCATGGCTTCAAAGTGGCGGATGGCGGCGGCATGCGCGTCGATATATTCCTGGTTGGGCTTCTTGCGAGCCGCCTCGATCACCAGCGGCGCATACCAGGACCCGAACACGATGCCGGTGCTGCCCTTGGGCGGCAGGTCTTTCCAATAGCGCCAGAACGGCGGACGTTCCAGCTCTTCGCCTTCAGGCGGGCCATATGCCAGGGTCTTGATGTGGCGCGGGTCCATCCACTCGTTCAGCAGATTGATCGTGGCGCCTTTGCCGGCGCCGTCGATGCCCGCCACCACGACCAGCAACGTCTTGTCCGCCTTTTCCAGGCGCTCGTATTGCGCATTGAGCAGGGCGATGCGCAGTCGCGCCTCCAGGGGTTTGAACTCGTCCTTGGACAGGCTGGGGTCGGCTTCGGCTTCTGCGAACATGGGGATCTGTCTGGTCGGCTGTGGATCGGCCGATCTTGAGGGATTCGCCCGCGCCGCGCAAGTACGGAACGCGCGACGTGGGCGCCTACAAGCTGTCGACCGGAATTTTCAGGTAGCGCACGCCGTTGTCTTCGGGCGGCGGGAAATGGCCCGCGCGAATGTTCACCTGGATCGCGGGAAGAATCAGCGTCGGCATGGACAGGGTGGCGTCGCGCCGCGTGCGCATGGCGACAAAGTCGTCTTCGCTGATGCCGTCGCGCACATGGATATTGGCGTTGCGTTGCTCGGCCACCGATGTCTGCCAATTGGCGTCGCGGCCGTTGGGCGGATAGTCGTGGCACATGAAGAGCCGGGTATCGCCAGGCAGGCTCAGCAGGCGCTGGATCGAACGATAAAGCTCATGCGCGTTGCCGCCCGGGAAATCGCAGCGCGCGGTGCCCACGTCGGGCATGAACATCGTGTCGCCCACAAAGGCGGCGTCGCCGATCAGGTAGGCCATGTCGGCCGGCGTGTGGCCTGGCACATGGATGGCGGTGGCCTCGAGCTTGCCAATCTGGAAGGTTTCGCCGTCGGCGAACAGGCGGCCGAACTGCGAGCCGTCAAGCTGGAACTCGGGCTCCAGATTGAAGATCTGCTTGAACACGCCCTGCACGGTGCGGATGCTTTGCCCGATGGCGATGACGCCGCCCAGCTTGCGCTGAAGATAGGGCGCGGCGGACAGATGATCGGCGTGGGCGTGGGTTTCCAGCAGCCATTGGGTGTCCAGCCCGTTCTCCCGCACGTAGTCCACCACCCGGTCCGCGCTGGCGGTGTTGCTGCGCCCGGACTTCGGGTCGTAGTCCAGCACGGAATCGATGATGGCGCAGGCGCTGCCGTCATGCACCACGTAGGTAACGGTGGCGGTGACAGAGTCGAAGAAGGCTTGGATATGTGGATTCATGGCGGCCCGCGAATATCAATCTATGTATTTAAATAATATTGCTGGATAGTTTATCTGTAAATATAATGATCGCTCGTTTTTCATTTCCAGCCCACCGCCATGAATGCCTCCCTGACCGATTGCGAACTTGCCACCTTGCGAGAATCCGCCGCCCAGGCCTGCACGCTGTTGAAGGCGCTGGCCAACGAAGATCGCTTGCTGCTGCTGTGCCAATTGGTGCAGAACGAACGCAACGTGGGCGAACTGGAATCACTGACCGGCATCCGCCAGCCGACCTTGTCCCAGCAACTGGGTGTGTTGCGCGATGAGGGCCTGGTGTCGACGCGCCGCGACGGCAAATACGTCTACTACCAGATGGCCAGCTTCGAAGTCAGCCAGGTCATGAAAACGCTATCCAGTTTGTACTGCGGCCGCGCGATGGAGTCACTCACATGAACCTGGACTGGTCTTCCTTCACTCCTGTCACGGCCTCGGTTGGCGGCCTGCTGATCGGCGCCGCTGTCGTGCTGCTGATGGCGGGCGCGGGCCGCGTTGCCGGTATCAGCGGCATCCTGGGTGGCCTGCTGCCGCCGCAACGCGATGGCGCGTGGCGGCTGGCGTTCCTGCTGGGCCTGTGCGCCGCCCCTTGGCTATACACGCTGGGCGCCACGCTGCCGGCCATTGTGGTCGAGGCCGGCACGCCGCGCCTGATCGTGGCGGGCCTGCTGGTGGGCATCGGCACGCGCTACGCATCGGGCTGCACCAGCGGCCATGGCGTTTGCGGAGTGTCGCGCGGATCGCCGCGTTCGCTGGCCGCCACCGCGCTCTTCATGGCGGCGGGCTTTGCCATGGTCTATGCCACGCGCCATCTGATGGGGGTATGACATGACCGCACTGATCGCTTTCGTATCGGGCTTGGTCTTCGGCTTGGGCCTGATCGTGTCCGGCATGGCCAACCCGGCCAAGGTGCTGGGCTTTCTTGACCTGGCGGGCCCATGGGATCCGTCCTTGGCGTTTGTGATGGGGGGCGCGGTGCTGATCACAGCCGTGGGCTTCGCGCTGCTGCGCCGCCGCCGCGCCAGCCTGACCGGTGAGCCGCTGCGCTGGCCTACCGCCACCCGCATCGACCTGCGCCTGGCATTGGGCAGCCTGGCGTTCGGGGCGGGCTGGGGCTTGGCGGGCTTTTGCCCAGGGCCGGCGCTGGTGGCGGCGGCGGCGGGTGTGCCGCAGGCGTTGATCTTCGTGGTCGCCATGCTGGCCGGCATGGCGATCTATTCCGCGCTTGAAGCGTTAAAAAGCCGGTAGGCCAAGGTGGCCCGCCGGCTTGCGGAACGGCTGCGCCGTTCCCGTTGTAAAGCGGCTGCGTCGTTCCTGCCTATGAAGCGGCTGCGTCGTTCCTACTCGTAGGTACGCACGTCGTCGATGACTTTGCCGTCGTTGGGCAGGCCGTCGGCGTCCACCCATTCGACATCCGCGCGCAGCTTGGTCACGTCGCGTACCGAGTCCGCGATGCGCTTGGACAGGTCGTCGCCGCGCACGCGCGATTCCACTTTCAGCACCATGCGGTCCGACCCGGTGCTGCCGCTGATGACCAGCCGCGCCCGCAGGATTTCCGGATGGCGGCGCGCCACGTCCGCCACCTGCGACGGATGCACGAACATGCCGCGCACCTTGGTGGTTTGATCGGCCCGGCCCATCCAGCCCTTGATGCGCGTGTTGGTGCGCCCGCAAGGCGAAATGCCGGGCAGGACCGCAGACAGGTCGCCCGTGCCGAAGCGCACCAGCGGGTAGTCCGGGTTCAGGGTGGTCACGACGACTTCACCGACCTCGCCGTCGGGCACCGGTTCGCCGGTGCCGGGGCGCACGATCTCCACGATGATGTCTTCGCCCAGCACCAGCCCTTGGCGGGCCGGCGTTTCGAACGCGATCATGCCCAGGTCGGCGCTGCCATAGGCCTGATAGCCCTCGATGCCGCGCGCCGCCAGCCAGTCGCGCAGTGACGGCGGGAAGGCTTCGCCCGACACCAATGCGCGCTGCAATGAGTCCAGCTTCACGCCCAGTTCGTCCGATTTTTCCAGGATGATCTTCAGGAAGCTGGGCGTGCCCGTATAGCCGCTGGGCGCCAGGTCCTGAATGGCGCGCACCTGCTGTTCGGTCTGGCCGGTGCCGCCCGGAAACACGGTGCAGCCCACGGCGTGCGCCGCCGTTTCCATCATGGAGCCGGCCGGCGTGAAGTGATACGAAAAGCAGTTGTAGGCCAGTTCGCCGGCGCGAAAGCCCGCCGCGTACAGGGCGCGGGCAAAACGCCAGTAGTCGGCGCGCGCGCTTTCCGGTTCGTAGATGGGGCCGGGCGAGGCGAAGACGCGCATCGCCTCGCCCCAGCCGATGGCCGAGAAGCCGCCGAAGGTCTTGCCGGGGCCGGCGGGGGCGGCGGCGTCGTCGCGGCTGTGCTGCTGGCGTTCCAGCAACTCATGCTTGCGCAAGACCGGCAGGCGCGCCAGCGCCTCGCGCGATGTGATGGTGGCGGGGTCGACGCCGCGCAGTTGCTCGGCGATGGCCGGCGCGCGGGCAATCGCCCGGGTAATCGCGGCGGGCAAGGCGGCCATCAGCTCGCGCTCGCGTTGCTCGGGCGCTCGGGTTTCCAGGACATCGAAAAACTCGGACATGGGATCGCACCCTCTCGTGTGCCGTACTGCGGTGTCGTTGCCAGCGGCGGCGCCGTGCGTGCAGGCGCTGCCGCTCCAGGGATCAGGCCAGCCAGCGTTTGCGGCGGCGGTAGAACTTGTTTTCGCGAAAGCTCTTGCGTTCGCCACTGGAAATACCCAGGTAAAACTCTTTCACGTCCTCGTTTTGGGCCAGGTCCTGCGCGGCGCCGTCCATCATCACGCGCCCGTTTTCCAGGATGTAGCCGTAGTCGGCATAGCGCAGCGCAATGTTGGTGTTCTGCTCCGCCAACAGGAAGCTCACGCCTTCGCGCTGGTTCAGGTCGCGCACGATTTCGAAGATCTCTTCCACGATCTGCGGCGCCAGCCCCATCGAGGGTTCGTCCAGCAGGATCATGTTGGGGTTGGCCATCAGCGCGCGGCCGATGGCGGTCATCTGTTGCTCGCCGCCCGAGGTGTAGCCGGACTGGCTGGTGCGGCGCTGCTTCAGGCGCGGGAAATATTGGTACACACGTTCCAGCGCCGCGGCGGTGTCGGCGCGGTTCATGTTGCGCGTATAGGCGCCGGTCAGCAGGTTTTCTTCAATGGTCAGGTGGGCAAAGCAGTGCCGGCCCTCCATCACCTGCACGACGCCGCGCTTGACCAGTTCCGAGGGCGACAGCCGTTCGATGCGCTGGCCACGGTATTGGATATGGCCCTTGGTGACGTCGCCGCGTTCGCCCTTGAGCAGGTTCGAAACGGCGCGCAGCGTCGTGGTCTTGCCCGCGCCGTTGGCGCCCAGCAAGGCCACGATCTTGCCTTCCGGCACTTGCAGGGACACGCCCTTGAGCACCAGGATCACGTGGTTGTAGATCACCTCGATGCCGTTCACGTCCAGCAGCACGTTGGGGGCGGCGGCGGTGGGGGCAGCGGTGTTTGCAGCGTGTGTTGCAGCGGTCATGACGATTCCTGCGGCGTGGTGGCGGCCGACGCCCGCCAGGGCGCCGGCCGCCGGTTCACATCAGTTCTCGCAAGTGCGGGGCGTGATGTTCTTTTCCTTGGCGTACTTGGCCGCGGCTTCCTTGACCATCGGATCCAGGATGGCCTTGTCGGACTGATACCAGTCAGACACCACCTTGAACTTGGCGCCGTCCCACTGCACGATGCGAGCCCAGTCATCACCCATGTGGTTGCCGCACGAGGTCTTGACCGGACGCATGATCTGGCCGAAGCCCAGCTTGTCCAGCTTTTCCTGCGTCAGGTTCAGGTTTTCGAAGCCCCAGCGCACTTGCTCGGGCGTCATGGCCTTGCCCTTGCCGTACTTCTCTTGCGCCGCGCGGATCGCCTCGACTTGCAGCATGGAAATCATCATGCCGCGCGTGTGGGCGATGGTGTCCAGGGTGTTCTTGGCCGTCTTGTCCGAACCCTGACCCTTGTCATAAACGAACTTCTTCAGGTCTTCGTAGACCTTGTCGCTTTCGGCGCCGCTGTTGTGCACGGTGATGGCGTTGTAGCCCTTGGCGACATCGCCCAGGTCTTTCACGTCGCCTTCGGAGCCGGCCCACCAGATCGCGTACATCTTGTCGCGCGGGTAGCCGCTGGCCTGCGCTTCGCGGATGGCGGTCGGCGTCATGATGCCGGCGCTCCACAGCAGCACGTAGTTCGGGCGCGCCTGGCGGATTTGCAGCCAGGTGGATTTCTGTTCAACGCCGGGGGCGGTGACCGGATACAGCACCAGCTCGAAGCCTTCCTTGGCGGCGCGCTTTTGCAGCAGCGGGATCGGTTCCTTGCCATACGGCGAGTCGTGGTAGACCAGGGCGATCTTCTTGCCCTTGAGCTTGTCCATGCCGC
>RCUJ01001580.1_pt1 | contig 11951 bp, 8 predicted proteins | sample 2166321 | NCBI WGS metagenome assembly RCUJ01 (sample SAMN09932808, study PRJNA488358) | compost metagenome | feature: garden; material: soil; isolation source: compost soil in an enriched community after 118 h of incubation | place: Germany: Experimental Botanical Garden Goettingen | collected... | reverse complement strand
ACTCAAAATCGAATTGAGTAGTTTGAAATGCAAATGTTTTTTCCATTTAAAGTAAAATATAATATCCAACCTGTTGGATAATTAAATATTATTGTTATATTTGTTCTAGCGAATTGACAATTAGCCCTTTTGGGCATAATTAAAACGATGTTTTCTCGAACCGAAACGGCCAATTTTACCTCGAGAGTATCGTGAAGTCGCTCCATGTCAAAAAGTTTCTTACTTTTACATACGGCATGCGAGCGGTTCTCACGTTAGCTTTAGGGGTAACTTTTCAATCGAAAGATTTTAAAGACGGGTTTGGTCGCCCACGGTCCTAAAGTGTGAAACCGCTCCTTGCTTTTCTTGCAAGTACCCTTCATACCACGAAATACATCGTTCATAACCATAAACCTATAAATTATGAGAACGATTTTTTTATGTACAACCGTTACCAAACCGCCTTAACTACCTGCTAAAAGCAAGCTGCCTTTTGTTGTCCCAAAACTGAAACAAACATTGTGTTAGGATAGGGAAACACCGAGAAGTACTCTTATCAGAGACACTTCCCCCATCAGGATTTTAGTACTGATGTGTTTAACTCTACCTTGATATAAAAAAAGGGAATTATATAATAATCCCCTATATATCTAATCTAGCCTCACCCCAAAACTAAAATGCTTTTGGCACTTAGATTTAAGCTTTTCCTTTTTAAACTCGCACTTTAAAAGTATTGTCTTTATTTCTATTTTCCAAATTGTATATTAAAATTTTTAGAGTTTGTTGTTTCAGAAAGGGGAGCAAAAGGAGTTTTTTAAACCGAAAAACAAACCGTGTATCATCAATAAAAAATAATTTCTTAGTTGGAAGTAAACTTATGCCGAACCTCAACTAAAAACTTGGACTAAAAACTTAAAAAAACCTCCTACGATTATATAAGTCATTCATAACTATAAACTCCTGCACCGAAAGGTCCTTTGAATAAAAACACCTAGTTAATTTAATTTGAATTTGTTAATAAAAGGTGCAGGTTATTTAGTTGTATATATCAAATATAAACTAACCGCACAACCCTTCGCCTATGACAAAATAAAGACTTATGCCCTCGTGGCAAAGTACAAAAAAAGGCCCTCTAACCCGTCTGGAAACTAGTATAGAGGACCATCGCTAACAAAACTAACGTTTCATTTAACTTTACCAATATTATGAATAAATTTTCATTTTACAAGGGTGGTTCGGCTTTTTGGTACCTGATTATTTTGGGGTTCTCCTTAAGTTACACCCCTGCTTTAGCCAACAAAGTACTGAGGCAAATGCAGTCCTTACCTCAAGAAAATCAAGTAACCGGGACTATCACTGATGGTTTAAATCCCTTACCCGGCGTCACAATTACTATAAAAGGGCAGCAAAAAACGGTAGTCTCTGACTTCGACGGGAAATTTACTATAACGGTATCGTCCAACGACATTCTCATTTTTACTTACATGGGATTTAAGACCGCTACAATTCCCGTTGCTGGTCGTTCGATAATCAATATTAAAATGCAGGAAGACGCGACCGCATTACAGGAGGTCAAAGTCAATGCGGGTTACTATTCCGTAAAGGAAAGCGAACGCACCGGAAGCATCGCTAAAATAACCTCCAAAGACATAGAAAAACAGCCTGTGACCAATGTCTTGGCTGCAATGCAGGGACGAATGGCTGGTGTGGATATTACGCAAACCTCGGGTATTCCCGGTGGCGGATTCGACATCCAAATCAGAGGACAGAATAGCCTGCGATCGGATGGGAACCGTCCGCTGTTCATCATTGATGGTGTACCGTATGCCACCGAAACCACAGGCTTTTATCTTACTACTGGACCGCAGCCTACGACGACAAGCCCCCTTAATAGCATCAATCCAAGCGATATTGAAAGTATTGAAGTGTTAAAGGATGCGGATGCCACGGCCATCTATGGCTCGCGTGGTGCTAACGGTGTTGTGCTAATTACCACCAAAAAAGGCAAAGCAGGTAAAACCACTTTTACTGCCACGGCTATGAATGGCACCGGACGGGTCACAAAGTTTATGGATCTGATGAATACACAACAATATCTCACTATGCGGAATGAAGCATTTGCAAACGATGGTATTGAGCCAGGCCCTTCGGACTATGACGTAAATGGCACTTGGGATTCAAACCGATATACAGACTGGCAAAAGGAGCTTACTGGTGGTACAGTGCAGATTAACGATACAAAGGCCTCGATCTCTGGAGGCTCGGGACAAACTCAATTCTTAATCAGCGGGGACTTCCATAAGGAAACAACCGTGTTTCCTGGTGAGTTCCGATATAAGAAAGGCGGCGTACATGTAAACCTGAACCATACATCAGACGATACAAAATTCAGAGCGCAATTCTCAGGTGGATACACCGTACAGGATAACGTGCAGCCAGGAACCGACCTTTCGGCTGTTTCCAAACGGCTTGCACCTAATGCCCCATCTCTCTATGCTGCTGATGGCAGTTTGAATTGGGAAAACAGTACATGGGAAAACCCGTTAAGCTTATTGAAAAGCATAACCAAAGGCAGGACGGGAGACCTTTTGGCCAACGCATTGTTCAGTTACCAGTTTTTGCCTGAATTTGCAATAAAAAGCAGTTTTGGATTTACTGACTTAAGGCATGAGGAATCGCGCATTATGCCCTCGACGATGTACGATCCTGCTTACGAAGCAGGTAGCGAATACTCAATACTTCTCCTTACTAATACATCGCGCCGCTCGTGGATTGCAGAGCCACAGGCAGAATGGTCAAAATCATGGAAAAAAAATAAGGCAAGTGTACTTGCGGGAGCAACATTCCAACAGCAAAACGGCCGACAGTTGGTGCAAGAAGGTGATGGGTTTGCTAGCAATACACTAATATACAATCTCGCTTCAGCCTATTATATCGACATAGCATCCGATAGAGAACAGATATACCGGTATCAGGCTTTCTTCGGCCGCGTGAACTACAATTATGATGACCGATATATCATGAACCTAACTGGGAGACGCGATGGTTCAAGCCGTTTTGGACCAGGAAAGCAATTTGCAAACTTTGCTGCTGTAGGCGCTGCATGGCTATTCTCAAACGAAAAACTCTTTAAGGAGCATACCAATTTACTGAGCTTTGGGAAGCTACGTGCGAGTTACGGAACGAGCGGTAGTGATCAGATAGGCGATTACCAGTTTATAGACACTTATACTTCGACAGGCAGCAACTACAATGGTATAAGCGGTCTACAGCCTACACGACTTTTTAATCCCGATTTCAGTTGGGAAAGCAATACGAAATTCGAGTTGGCTGTTGAAACTGGTTTTTTGAAGGACCGTATATTCCTAACTGCGGGTTGGTATCGTAACCGCTCGTCAAATCAGTTAGTCGGGATTCCATTGCCAGGAACAACGGGATTTGGTTCAATACAGGCTAACCTTGGCGCTACAGTAGAAAACAAAGGAATCGAATTTACTTTACGTACCGTCAATTTTCAAACGGAACACTTTAATTGGATCATGAGTTTCAATATCTCGGTCTCGCGTAACAAGCTGGTTTCTTTCCCTAACCTAGAAGGATCTACCTACCAAAACCAATACGTAATAGGTCAGGCACTTAATATCAGGAAAGTGTATCACTATACAGGTCTGAATCCCGCAACAGGACTTTACACGTTTGAGGATGTTAATGGGGATGGAAGCTTATCGGCACCAGAAGACAAACAGACCGTACTTGACATGAACCCAAAATACTTTGGCGGATTGCAGAACCAAATCAGTTATAAGGGCGTGCAACTGGATTTCCTTTTCCAGTTCGTTAAACAAGACAACTATAATGCAACTTACCTAGCAGGGATGCCGGGAACTATGAACAACCAACCTACTATGGTACTTAGCCATTGGCAACAGGCTGGCGACACTGAGGGCTACCAACAGTATTCGACTGGCGTGAATGGAGCTGTTACAGATACCTTTTCAAAATATTATGACAGTGATGCTGCAATTTCTGATGCCTCGTTCATCAGGCTAAAAAATGTTTCGCTGTCGTATAACCTACCTGCAAAATGGCTTTCGGGTTTGAAATGTCGCATATTTCTCGAGGGTCAAAACCTGTTGACAATTACGCATTACAAGGGGGCAGATCCTGAGTTTCGCGCTCCAGGCTTCCTCCCGCCACTTAAAGTATTTACCGCAGGATTGCAATTCACTTTATAAAATTTTCATCATGAAAAATACAATATTGAAATTTACCGCCTTAGCTATTTTATTTTCTGTCTTTTTGAGTTGTGATGACTTTGTTGATGTTGAGCTGCCATCGGATCAATTGACCGCTCCGACAGTATTTCAAGATCGTACTACCGCAAACGCGGCTATGGCAAACCTCTATGCCAAATTACGCGATTCAGGATTGACAACTGGGAGTGGCAGCGGATTATCTAACTTGATGGGTAACTACGCGGACGAGTTTGTTTATTACGGAAGCGTCGCAGCCAGTACACCACCGTTTTACAATAACTCACTAACGGCAACCAACGGTACTGTGGCAGCGTTATGGAACGACAGTTATAGTCAAATCTATTCAGCGAATGCTATCATAGAGGGCGTTTACACCTCGACTGCATTGCTACAAGCCGACAGAGACCAGCTAATAGGAGAAGCTTTGTTCGTTAGAGCACTTATACATTTTTACCTAGCGAATCTATATGGTCCAGTGCCATATATCATGAGTACAGATTATGAAACAAACAGACATGTTGGGAGACTCTCAACTGATGTGGTGTACCAAAATGTCATAACAGACCTTACGTTGGCGCAAAATCTGCTTCCGGAAGATTATTTATCTTCTGAACGCATCAGGCCTAATAAAGCTGCGGTAAGGGCACTGCTTGCCCGTACTTATCTTTATCACGGCGATTGGATCGAAGCTTCAAACGCTGCAAGCTCGGTGCTTAATGATAGCCAATATACTTTGGAAAGCGATATAGATGCAGTATTCCTGAAAGGCAGTACATCAACAATCTGGCAGTTTAAGCCGTCAGCTGATGGAATTAATACTGCGGAAGGTGGCAATTTTGTTATTATTTCGGCGCCACCGTCGTTCGTAGCGGTAAGAGAAGAATTGGTTGCCGCTTTTGAGCCTGGAGATCTTCGGTTGACACATTGGCTTGGCACAGTAAGTGATGGCACGACGACTTGGTATTTCGCCAATAAGTATAAGCAACAAACCAGCACAGGCACTTCGATGGAATATTCTATCATGTTGCGTTTGTCTGAACAATATCTGATTAGGGCCGAAGCACGTGCTCGGCAAGGTGAGCTTATAGGTGCTAAAGACGACTTGAACATCATCAGGCATGCAGCAGGACTTGGCGACACCCCCGCGTCAAGCCAACAGGAAATTCTTGATGCCATTCAGCGTGAAAGGCGCGTGGAACTATTTACCGAATACGGCCACCGTTTTTTTGACCTAAAACGCAACGGTGGGTTGGATGCAGCATTGTCTCCGGTGAAACCGGGATGGAATACTACCGATGCGTTACTGCCGCTACCGGAAGTTGAATTGCTTCTGAACCCGAGCCTTGCGCCACAAAATACCGGATACTGAGATGATACGGTTCTTATTCCGATATGCTTTCCTATTTTATTTTGCGTTGTTTGTCTATCCCGTAACGGGGCAGGTCGCGAAAAAGGATCTTACAAGCAAGGACTATGGTTTGTGGAGCTGGCTTTCGGCAGGGTCACTTTCAGACAATGGGAAATGGGCTAGTTATTCGGTGTCGTACGAAAGCGGTGCAGATACTTTGTTTGTAAGGCATATTGATGGAAGGGCAATGTATCACTTTGCCAATGCACGGCAAGGCCGCTTTTTCGGGAAGGCAAAGTTCTCGTGTCTGCAAAGCGATGCAGGTTTGAACCTTACTAATCTTCAAACCGGATTTATCCAGCATCTGAATAATATCCAGCATTATGAAATAAGTAAAGGGAATTATATTATCGCGGAAGCTACAACTGACAGTTTAAACAAGCAGTTGATTATTTACAATGAAGATGGCCATATCTACCATAGCACCGGAAATGTTACAGCATGGTCGTACAATCCAAAATGCGACATCATAATCTGCCAAGCGGGAGTTAGCGGTAAACAAAAACTATTTTTGATTCCGCTATCCAAACCATTTGGTGAAATTAAAATTGCTGAGAGAAATGATGATGCCACCGCGTCTGACTTTACTTGGCAGGACAATGGACAATCGGTGGCTTTCCTACGACACAATAGAGAAACCGTCAGTATTGGAATGTATAGGATCGCGACAGCACAGTATATCGAGTTGAAGCCTGAAAATTTTGCAAAACTTAAATCGGGGAAGAGTATTACTTCTACTTCGTTTACGCCATTGCGCATTTCTGACGACGGGCAAAGGGTCTTTTTCGGGATTGAAAATAAAACGGCCAGTAACACAGCCGAAGGTATAGAACTTTGGAATACTAAAGACAGCGTTATTTATCCTGACAAAGTATCGATTGAAGGGTTTGAAGTAGTCAATAAAACCGCCTGTTGGATGCCTGATACGAACAGTTCTGTACAGCTTACGGACAATGAATTGCCTTATTGTATGATTAACAGCAACGGAACACATGCGCTACTGTGGAATCCCAGAGCATACCAGCCACAGCAGAAGCAATTTGGCGACACGGATTACTACCTTTTGGATATTGAAACCGGTGCCAAAAAACTGCTTCTTGAAAGACAGGTTGGCGATGAACGCCAAACATTTTTTTCTGCCGGAGGGAAATTTGTGACCTATTTTCGTGATGACAATTGGTGGTCTTATTCCATTAAAACGGGGAAAACCGTAAATCTCACTGGTAAACTTTCTGTTCCCATTAAAGATTTACAATATGATTGGGCCGGTGACGTGCCTTCATATGGCTGTCCCGGTTGGACTAAAGATGATTCGGCTCTATTGGTTTATGATGAATTTGATGTGTGGAAGATCAGCTTGAACGGGAATTTGGCCAGGTTGACCAACGGCAGGGAAAATGGTACCGTATTTCGTATTATGCCTCAAAATTATCTACAGCACGGAGGTGTTAATTATTCCGGGAGAATGACGGGTGTATTCGATTTATCGAAGGAATTGTGGTTCATGGGAGAAAATAATAACCGTACTGAATATTACAGATGGAATGCAACCAATGGATGCAAGCTCGCGATAGGCAGCCGAAATTCGTTGTCATCGTTAAAGACAAGTGCCGTAGAGGCCGCCTTATATGTCGAGCAAAGTTATAATTTACCACCACGGCTGATGTATCTGAATGGTAAAGCAAGCCCGAAGCAGTTGTTTCAAAGCAATCCACAGCATTTCCGATACAATTGGGGGCGGCCTGAAATCGTTTCGTATTATAATTCGAGAGGACAACAACTTCAAGGTATCCTATATTATCCAGCGGGTTATGATTCAACAAAAAGTTACCCAATGATTGTCCGTATTTATGAAAAGCAGTCCTGGGCATTCTATGATTACGTGAACCCATCGACACGTAGCCAGTCAGGATATAACAAGACGAATTTCGCTACGCAAGGTTATTTTGTCTTTGAACCCGACATCAATTATGAAATGGGGAACCCGGGGCTTTCGGCGGTTGATTGCGTTACGGCAGCGGTGAAATCTATATTAGATATTCCGGGTGTTGACCGAAAAAGAATCGGTCTGATAGGGAATTCGTTTGGAGGCTACCAAACCAATATGATCATCTGCAAATCGGATTTATTTGCAGCTGCCGTGGCAGGCTCTGGAATCTCGGACCTGACCTCGCATTTCTTTTGTGTAAACGACAATAGTTCTAGACCGAATAATTATCACTTTGAGTCCGGCCAATTTCGCATGGCAAATTCTATTTTTGAAAACCCTGATGGTTACGCAGCGAATTCGCCACTTAACTTCGTTCAAAACCTCAAGACCCCATTACTATCTTGGACGGGAAAAGACGACCCGCAGGTATCTCCTCGGCAGTCGATGGAGTTCCACCTCGCATTGCGCAGGCTTGGAAAGTATAACATTATGCTTGTGTACCCCAATGAAACGCATGCGATGATGAAGCGCGCTGACCAGGAAGATTTGACATTGCGCATACGGGAGTGGTTTGGATATTACCTTAAAGGTGAGTCTCAGCAAAGTTGGATGAAACCAGATCAATATTAAGGAAAATGCCGACTTTAAGCTGCATTTTTATTTAAACGGAAGTCGATAGGCTTCCAGTACTCATCTGCCCGAACCTCAAGAAAATATTTGTCAGCAAGGCGACTTTTATAAGGGAAATTTAAAATTTGATAAAAATTAGAAATGCAGCCACAAAGGCTGCATTTCTTTTTGTAACACTTTTAGATTAATGAGGTTTGTAAACTTCCAAGATACAACGGCCTTCAGCATTTTTTTTCCAAAGCTGTGTTCCTGTCGGCAAACCATTAACAGTACAGACATCGAAAACCTGATCCGAACAAGTAATTGATTCCGTACAGCTGGTGCCAACCGGATTGTTCTTGATGTAGCCCTGTACTGGTGCCAGCGTTCCTTTGCTAACAGAATGGTTCATGGCATAAGTGCCCACCGCACCGCCCACCGCTAACAGAATAGCGAGCATGGGCAGGATTTTTTTTAAAAAAGATGTTTTCATAATAAAATATTTTAATGATTGTGATCTACTCTGTTTACAGGTTTTCGATCTTATCCCTGACACTGGCCGGTATATCGTTTTGCGGTCATTTGACTGCATAATGTTTTGTAATCAGTTCAGTAAGCTTGTAGCTGACCAAGGTATTCCCAATGATTGCATAGAGGTTGTTTCCGCTGGCATAAAGCGCACGTAGTTTTTTCTTTTTAATGTTATATATGTAAAGACTCGCTATATAGCTGTGGTCTTTAATGTCGTAAACGTCAATTACACTCGCCTGATCCCAAACGTCTACATCTTCGTATTTACTGATTAACTCGGAATTGACAAACAGTAATCCGTTGTATGCTGTTGAGGTCTTATTAACTGACAATGGCGGTGCACCCATCTTTTTCGCATTGTGGCTTTTGACGTAAGCTACTTTTATTTGCGCCTTTGAAACTGTGTCGATGGTATTGCCACGTGAATCCAATGAGAGGTCTGGGTTTGCTATAATGTACTGATTCCTGTACAGGTAAACATAGATTAACTTCTTTAATCTGGTATCATATGATAATGAACCGTCTACATCAAAATTTCCATCAATCTGCTTTTGCAACAAGCGCTGATTTATTCTGTTGGTACCATCTAATTTGGAGAAGCCTAAGATGCTTTCGCCAGCATTATTGTGAGTACGGTAAGCGACAGTTTCGGAATTGATTGCCACTACTTTTGAAAATGTTGCATCCGGTTTCACAGCGTATTTTGCATTCAGCGTTTTTAGTTCTCCACGAAAAATGCAAGGTACAGTTCCGTCAAGTAGGAAGAAATAAGGCGGGCTAACACGAATCTCGACAGAACGGAATGGCAAGTCCATCCTGTCAATTTTCAAGGCATGCAACTTCATTTTTTTTAATTTCTTATCAACGGCTGCCATGTAAAGTGGCCCATCATAGTTTCCTAAATAGAGGCTGTCGCCTGAATCTCCTGCAAAGTAATAGGCTTTTGATTGCAAGTCGATTTCATAATTCTTTTCGACTTGGTCTGAAAAACGTCTTACGAAATTGTTTCGGTGATGTATGATATTTTCGGAAGCGAGAAATAACACAACGACGATTCCGACTCCAAGTATGGCTATTAGGGCCATTAACGCTATTACTTTACCTATTTTCATGATAATTCATTTTGATAATTAACAGATTGAAGCAAAGCAGCCGTGCCTGACAAGACTATAAAAACTATATTGAAAATTAAGTGCTGATTCCAGGTCATCTTTTCTAGTACTCCGCCACATGAACAGGGTACAAATGCGCTGAAATTAAGTATGATATAAATGTAAGCAGTAAACATGACCATCAAACCGAATGCTGCAAAGAGTCCAATTGTTCGCCATCTTTCAGAGAGCAGTAAAATGCTTATCAGAATTTCAACAGCTGGCACACCCCATGCCACGTAGCCGGCAAAAGCACTTAATAATGGAGACTGTGCCAGCTGTACTTGAAAATTTTCGTAATCCAATATTTTGCTGACCGCTGCATAAAGGAATAATAGGATAGAGAGTAAGCAAATTATATAAACTATCGTGTTTTTATGAGACATAGATATTTTCATGTTTTTCCATTTTATCCTCACAGTGATCTAATAATTGCAATGTCATGTAGGCAAATCAAAATCATCCTAATCCATACAGTTTATTTTTAACTAATAATCACTATGTAAGTGTTTTATAAGTGCTAAATTAGGTCAATCCTTTTGAAGGATTGTTAAGAAAAACGATCCAAAATTTATAAAAAACGATCCATTTTACCACTTTCCAAAAAGCTAAGGCAGAAATAAGGGGGGGCTTACTTTGCCCAGAATGTGGAAATTAATGACTGGAAGTGCCTCTAAAGACCGCAGCCAATATTATCATTGCACCTTAACATGGGGAGTTAGAATTAAAGCCGAAGTTGCAAGCGAGATTATTATTGAAGAGAATAAAAGATATGTAAGACCCTTGCTTACATTAAGATTATATAAGGATACCATCTCATCATTTTATAAATAGAACCCGTGGTCAAAGATTACGAGTTCAAGAATTAAAAGCCTAACAGGAAGAAGCCAATAATCGATTATCCAAAGCGCGCGATTTACTTCTCTCTAGGACATTGAATCTGATGACTATCTCCCAATAAAATCCGATATCGACTCTAAAATTCACAGAAGCAAAGCTCACAAGTGCTTTGCCCCCCGTTTTTAATGTAGAGCCTCTACTGGATTTGGCTATTTCCAATATTTCCCAGCTTGATAGTTTATATAGAAATGGTCAGTAAATACAGTAAAAAAAGATAATCGGTTCGATGTTTCCTGAAAAATTGACATTTGACGGATTTGAATATCGAACCGCACGAGTCAACGAAGATTTGGCTCTTATTTTACTAGCAAACAAAATGTCAGATGACAAAAAAAAGAACAAGTCAATTACTTGATGACCTGTCTCAAGAGATGCACAGCATTAGACACGAACCAAATTTTAGAATCTTTACAATTCGAAATACTATTTGGAAATATTTTCTAATTTTTCCAAATCTTCGATAAAATAGTTCGACATTTATTCGGGGGAAGCTACTCGACCGACAGTTCTAGCCAACATTTCTCCTTAATGGATTCTTATAGTCTTATAACAGGCAATCATTAGAAATTAAAAGCCAAACTCCCCCTTTTAAAGACATCTTTTATCTCCAAAGTCGGTAATAAATACTTTTACATGAGATTTAAATAACCGATCACCATGAAGCCATTTACTTTTGACCAAATACCTATAATGATGAACAAAATTCATGATAAATTAGAGCATTTGGAAAAACTTATTATAAAAATCTCTATTGTAGAGGAAAATAAGGACGAAGTTCTAAACATTCAAGAAGCATCAAAACTTTTAAATCTATCGGTATCAACAATCTATAGTAAAGTATGTAAAAGGGAAATCCCCGTTAATAAGCAAGGTAAACGCATTTATTTTTACAGACATGAGTTAATGAAATGGATTAAGTCCGGTCGAGTAAAAACTTATTTAGAAATCCAAAATGATATTGAAAAGAGGTCAAAAATCTAAAGTTAATACTAGATTTTTGACCTCTTTACTTTTTAACCCTAATCTCTAAGTATTCTCATCATACAAGACTTAGCTTTTTTATGTTAGTGATATAATCAACATTCAAAGTTTATAACTATTTTTGTATAAACAACTCCCATGAGTTATGTTATCTTGATAAGGATACTTTGTTTTATTTTGCGATAGTTTGCTTTAAATTGTACCAT
>RCUJ01001578.1_pt1 | contig 11970 bp, 12 predicted proteins | sample 2166321 | NCBI WGS metagenome assembly RCUJ01 (sample SAMN09932808, study PRJNA488358) | compost metagenome | feature: garden; material: soil; isolation source: compost soil in an enriched community after 118 h of incubation | place: Germany: Experimental Botanical Garden Goettingen | collected... | reverse complement strand
GCTATGAAGTAATCAAAACTAAATTATTTCAATATTGGATTTTTTATTATAAAAAATCGTAAAAATAGACACTAAAAGAATACCGTTTGTCACCTCATGAGGTATAAAAACAAGCCCTTTAAAATTTGCAATAAAAAGAAACAACAAAGTTGAAACAAACAAAGTTTTCTGTAGCAATATTTTTTTATCATAAACTATCAACATTCTATAATAGGAATAATACAAGAAGAAACAAAAAATAATTCCACCATAATATAAATTCAATACATAGCCAATATCAGACTTTTGATTATTTTTATTCTGAAAAATATTTTCACCAGTACCTAATAATAAATATTCAGGTTCAGGAAAAACCCACATTGATCCAGTCAATAACTCCATATTACCAGTTTTCTCACCTTTACTAAGTGAACCTAATTCTTTAAAACCATCATTTAACCAAGTCCAAACACTATACTCTGAGCTTTCTTCGTCTTTCATCTCAATATATAATACGGTACCTAAAATAATAGTACCTGCAATGATCAATCCGAAAATCTGTCCAAAAAAATTATACTTAATCTTATATAGAAAAAGAACGACAATAACGATTGGTAAAGAAACAAGCCCTATTCTAGCATTTACAACTATTGAAAATAAATAAAAAGGCATTAAAAAAAAATACTTTTTCCCTACAAAATTTCCTAGAACAAATGAAATAATAGTACAAAATCCCATAAATAAAGGCATTGCAAAAGTATAATTACGTGTAAATCCAAACATTCTATATTCACCAAGAATGTCAAAATAATCATCAAAACTTGATCCCTTTGGAAAATATATCATTGTCAAATCTCTGAATGGAGGAAAAAGCAATGCTAATAAAACAAATATAAATTGAATAAATCCTAAAACTAATATTACCTCAAGAAATTTAACATACGAAATATTGAAACGTGACAGATAAAAAGTAATAAAAAGACAAATGGGTAAAACCTCAAACAAGGTCAACAATAAATTATAAATATTTACAAAATCAGGTTCAAATAAAAAATGTAAAAAAGCAAAAAAAATTAAAAAAAAATGAAGAATAATAAAATACAAAATTGACTTTATCTTGAAAAAACTAATAAACTCTTTCCAAAAAGATTTGAATAAGAAAAAATAAGCTATTAAAGCTAGAAGATGAATTATATTACTAAACGGCAATATAAAAGGGGTAAATATAAATAAAAACATATATATGTATATGCTTTTAAAAGAAAACACTTTAAACTCTTTTTTCTTCTCGTAATCAATCATTTTTTATATTAAATTGTATGTTTCTATAATAAATAATCAAATATGACTACTTCCAAAAGATTAATAATTTGGCACACGATGCTATAAAATCTTTTTTATAAAAAAATGTAAGTGATTTGAAACAATTTACAAATGCAATTCTCTTATGTTTTTTATAAGGAGCAAAAAAAGTGAACTTTCTTAAAAACACCATGGTTTTTGCTTTGTGGTAATAAGGATGATCCTTATATCCCTCGATACTCATTAAATGTGAATCAGAAACTTTATCAAAACGTATTATTTTTTGAAAACTGCTATCAACTCTATAATAACTTAAATATTCATCTATAAACCCTATTTCATATTTACTTGCTATTTTTAAATTCATATAATAATCTTCAGCAAAAATATTTTCATCAAAATATCCTATTTCATTAAAAAGTGAGGTTTTGAAAAAATAATTTACAGGAGGATGTAATTTGAACATAAAAATATCTTCAAATAAATCCCCACCTCTCAAAATATCATTTTGTCTATCCAATAATCTAATAATCTCCGATTTCTCATCAATATAGTGAGTTTTACCGTAGCACATCGGTATATTGGGATGTCGTTTCATGAAACTAACTTGCAACTCCAATTTATCTAAACACCAAAAATCATCTGAAGCACATATCGAAATATATTCCCCTTTTACAAATTCTTTAAGAGCTTTATTCAAAGTTGCGGACAAACCCATATTTTGCTGAAGAACAAGGGTAAAACTATAGTTTTCTTGCAATTCTTTTAATATTTCAGGGCTTTTGTCTTTTGATCCGTCATCTATTACAATCACTTCGAAATTAGAATAATTTTGGTTCATTACACTTTCGACACAAAGTCTTATATATTTTTCATGGTTATAACATGGAATAATAACAGACACTAGAGGGCTTTCAGCAATATTCATAAAACACTAATGTAAAAAAATTAAATCGACAAATACTCCCTTAAAACTTTAAGTTCGTTTACTTTCAAAAAGTAGCATGCTATAATATATCCGAAAAAACCCGAAAAAGCACCCAATAGTAGTTGGAGTAACAAATCATCTATTAAAAGAATAATAAAATAGACAAAAATTGCCATTAAAAAAGTAGAAAGAAATATAGGTAACATATCCCTTAATTGAGCTAAACCACCATATCCATAATACTTCCCTGGAAGATAAGCATTAAAGAAAAATGCAATACCTGATGTAACAACATGTCCAATAATCATCGCCTTGACCCCCAAAGGTATCGTTATAATCATTGCTATGACTGTTAATGGAAATTTTGCTAAATCAACCTTTAAAAACAAATCAGATCGACCTATAGCATTTAAAAGATTCATATTAATTGCAGACATTGGAAGAAAAATGCGGGCAAACACCATCCATTGTAAAAGCGGTATTACAGCTACCCACTTTTCTGTCAATAAAAGTATCACAATCGGCTTTGCAAGCAAAGCGATTAAGGTCATCATTGGAATGATAAAAAAGGATGACATTCGGATCATTCTACTATAAACGGAAACCAGTTTTTCTTTATCGTTTTGTACGGCTGCCAAAATTGGAAATGTGGCCTGTTGCAAAATGCTTGTAATAGTGCCAGCAGATATATCTGCAAATCCTTTAGCTCTCGTATAATATCCCAAAGATGATATAGGGTAATATTTCCCTATGCAAATATTATAAACATTAGTTAGTAATTGGGCGTACAATCCCGAAAGCAATAATTTTGATCCAAAACCAAATAAATTTCTAAACGAATTTCTGGAAAATGCAATAGAAGGTGTCCAATGGCTAAAAAACCATAACGATACTGCAGTAGCAAAAGAACCTAATAAAGTCTGAATAACCAAAGACCAAACCCCAAAACCATTCATTGCTGCCACTATCCCGGTTATTCCACCTATTACTACTCCAATTACATTAGTTTTTGCTATTGCTTTAAAATTTATGGCAATTGTTAGTTTGGTACGCTGAACAATTGCCAGTGAACTTACGAACAAATTCAAACCCAATACTCGGGTTAAATCAATTAGCCTGGGTTGATTAAAATAAGATGCTATATATGGTGCCGAAAAGAACAGCAACAAATAAAACAAACTACTGACTGCTAAATTGAAAACAAAAACAGTCGAAAAATCTATATCGGTTCTATCTTGACGTTGAATTAGACCTAAGCCCATCCCACTCTCAATGAAAGTTTGAGATATTGCTATAAAAATGGCTAACATACCCAATAAACCAAAATCTTCTGGTAACAAAATTCGAGCAAGTACAATACTCACTACGAATTGCCCCATTTGAACAGCAAATTTATCAACAGCTGACCAAATTATTCCCTTGGTTGCTGTTGATTTGAGTAAATTTGACAAAATTAGTGTGTTTTTTCTTAATTAATATTAAAATCTTTCACGAACTAAAATTGGTTGTCCCTCTAATGGAGAAGCCTCGTCTGTCAAACAAAATAAAATTGTAGTTGACACAGTCTCTGGTTGCATAATTGTAAGTGGATCTTCGGTCGGTGCCAAAATTTTACGAAGTGGCGTTGCTGTTCTTCCAGGACAAATTACAAATACTCGTATATTATATTCTGATAACTCTTCTGAAATAGAAGCTGAAAAACCAATTACGCCGCTTTTTGAAGCAGCGTAAGCTCCCCATCCTGGCCTTGGTGTTAATCCTGCAGTAGAGGCTACATTCACAATTGTTCCTCCATTCTTTTTCATAAAACTTGTAGCATACTTACAACACAAAAAAGTTCCTGTTAAATTTATTGAAATTGTAGCATTCCAATTTTCTAAAGTTGTTGCAAGCATTGTTTCGGGATCAACAAAACCCGCACAATTAATTAAAGCATCCAGCTTACCAAATTTAACTTTAATAAATTCAAAAAGATTCTTTACACTTATCTCATCACTAACATCCAAATTTTTTAAAACACTCCCATTAATAAGTTTCTCATTTAAAGATTGATCTGATTCAATATTTCGACTTGTAAAAACCACAGTAAAACCTTTATTCTGAGCTTCTAAAGCTGTACTCAATCCTATTCCTGAACTTGCCCCTGTAATTAGAATAATTTTATTATATGACATATTTTAATTTATAATTTTAGTAAATTCTCTATCAATTCAATATCGAGTTGAGTTGTCACTTTTATATTTGATTCTCTTCCCTCAACAAACTTAACACGGCCTCCATAATGAAAAACTAACATTCCATCCTCTGTCGCTTCATAATTATCATTCAGAGCCTTTTCATGAGCACTAAATAAAATTTCTTTATTAAAAATTTGAGGTAATTGTACATTATGTAATTTTGTTCTATTTAATTCGGACTCCATGAAATCATTTCCAATTGCAACAGTAAACTTTACAGGAATTGTAGGGACCACAGCGTCTGCATCAATATCAATATCTGATGAAAAAACGCTATTCATAAATTCTAAATCGATTAAAGGACGTGCCGCTTCATGAATCATTACCTTTGGTGTATCTACATAAGATAGAGCCTTATAAACCGATTCTTGTCTTGTACTACCTCCTTCTATACACTCAACATTCTTAATATCATACATAGATATGAATTCATTATAAAGATGCATATATTCTTTATTACAAGTGATATAAATTTTATCTATAAAACTACACTTATCAAATAGTTCTAATGAATATATAAAAAGAGGTTTACCCTTTATTCTTAAAAATTGTTTCGGAGTATTTGAATTCATCCGTAAGCCACTACCAGCTGCTAAAATAATTGCATCCATAAAATATATTTTTTTATACAAATTTGTTATTTGGAAATGTTATACTATAGTGTTTAAATTATGCGTCTTTTCTGAAAATTTCATCCTTAAGATAATTCATTATATTTTCTGAAGCAGTCAACTTATTTTCCGATATTAAAATATTATTAACAAATTCCCTACGTTGTTCAAGCATCAAATCATTACCATTTAAAACAACTAACTCTATGAAATTTTCCAATTCTTTTTTGGTTCTTGATTGATAATGCACAGAAAGAGCACTTTCTCCATATACACTCCACATTTTCATTACATCTTCATCTCTTACCATAAATAGTGTTGGCTTCATAGTAAATAGATATTCCGAAATAAAAGAACCACAATCATGAATCAATGCGTCTGAAGTTAAAAAAAGATCAACATATTCAGCATTCTCAAATTGGCCATTAGGCAAATTCTCCCATTGCTCATAATATTTGTCTGTTCTATCTTTACCCCAATTAGGGTCATTTTCTAATTTAACCCTCAATAAAGGGTGTGGCTTAAATGCAATCTGTATTCTATCCTGATACTTTACTGCTACTTCCAAAAAAAAGTCGTGATATTCAAGAAAATTTGACATTCGATTCAACTCAGTCATTAAATGATGTGGTGCCCATATTATTTTTTTAAAATTTGGGTTTTTATTTTTCCATACATCATTATTAGGCATTTCATTCATTAAGAACTCATCAAACCCTGGATAACCAGTCACAATAATATTCTTTCCCTTATTTTTTTGCTTTTCAGAGCTAATCTCTTTGTGCAAAGTTGTTTCACTAAAAATTTTCCAAGTAAGTTCATGAAAAGTTGAAGCATAAAAAAAATCATATTTAGTTGTCATTACAGCATACGGCACATAACAAGTCAAAGTATCTTTAAACTGTTTAATAAAATACCTGTCATCTTGTAAACCTTCATAAGGATTAGTAAAAAACACAATATCAGGAGAATGTATTTTCTTTACATCTAAATAAGTACCCTTTTCTTTATCAAAAGTTTTAACAACATTATAATCCTTACTTTTGAATAAATCAAAGGATTTCTCCATTTGAAACACCATATTATCAAGTCCAAAATTAACAGCAGGACAAACAAAAATAATAGGTTCAAATTTGGGATGTTCTACCATTAAATTGTACAATATATCATATTTCCATACAGAATCATGAATCAAAAAGAAAGCGACTTTAATCTTTTCCTTATTACGAACTCTTTTAAGAGCCTTTCGATGCCTAGCAGGAGCGGTCTTAATCAAATAAAATTCATATAATCTATTAGATAAACCTTTTACTTTCCCAAATTCTTCCCAAACCTTTGTAGGTGCATATGCTTTAATTATTGATTTCAATGAACTCATATCTTATTAAGCAATTGAACTATGGTTTCTAAATCTTCTTCAACCATCCCTGGCCATAACGGCAAACTTAGGCAAGTATTTGAGAATTCCTCAGTAATGGGAAAATCTCCCATTTTATAATCTAGTGAAGTATAAGCCTCTTGCAAATGAGGAGGAATTGGATAATGAATTAAAGTCTGAATTCCATGATCAGACAAATACCTTTGCAATTCATCCCGATTTTTTACACTGATCACAAAAAGATGCCACACATGACCTTCTTTTATGTCAAATAGAGGTAAAACAATATTATCGTTTTTAATATTTTCTAAATAATAGGTAGCAATTTCTTGACGACGACCATTTTCTTCATCGATATGTCTCAATTTTACACTTAGAAATGCAGCCTGAATTTCATCCATACGGCTATTCAATCCTTGGTATTGATTCACATACTTTTGAGCCGACCCATAATTTGCCAATGCACGAACTACTTTTGCTAATTCGGCATCTTTTGTAGTTATAGCACCCGAATCACCTAAAGCCCCTAAGTTTTTACCCGGATAAAAACTGAATCCTGCAGCATCACCTAGGTTTCCTGTACGGATTCCATTCCATCTTGCTCCTATAGCCTGGGCATTGTCTTCAATTAGTTTCAAATTGTATTTTTGGGCCAATGCTTCCAACTTCTTACTCCAACAAACTTTCCCGTACAAATGAACAACCATTATGGCTTTGGTCTTTGAGGTAATCTTACTTTCTATCTGATTCAAATCCAAATTATAAGTTTCTGAATCGGGTTCAACCAAAATAGGTATCAAATTATTATCCGTTATTGCTAAAAGCGAGGCAATATAAGTGTTTGCAGGAACAATCACTTCATCTCCTTCTTCCATATACCCCATTTCAATATAAGCCCTCAAAATCAGACGCAAGGCATCTAAACCATTTGCAACTGCCACTGCACTTCCACCTTCTTGAAAGGAAACCAAATTCTGTTCAAACTTATTCACATATTCACCTAACAAATACCATCCACTGTCTATTACATCAGCTGCAACTTTTTTCAACTCAACTTTATATTGAGCATTTATTTTTTGCAGATCCAAAAATTTAATCATATTCCTTTTTCTTATATATATTTTAATGAATTAATAAAATTTCATTATTAGTTCGTTCGCATTTTTATTAATTCGTCATTTACCTCAGCCCATTTGTTCCCAGTACTATCAATATAATACTCATTGGATTTTTCCATTTTAGTCCCATCTTCATTTACCCATCCAACAACTTTACCCGGAGAGCCGACTACTAAAGCTTTTGCTGGCACATTTTTTGTAATCAGCGCTCCGGCACCTACTAACGAGTATTCCCCAATTTCAATTCCACACAAGATTGTTGCTCCTGCTCCAATTGATGCCCCACTTCTAACTGTGGTTAGCTCCATTTTATAATTCTTGTTTTTTGATCTTGGTAATTTATCATTTGTAAAAGTAACATTAGGACCAATCATCACATTGCTCTCAATCGTAATGCCATCCCACACATAAACCCCTGGTTTAATAGTCACATTATCACCTATAATGACATCATTTTCGATAAAAACATGACAATTAATATTGCATTCTTTACCAATTCTAGCATTTTTTAAAATAATAGTGTATTGCCAAACAAAAGTACCCTCTCCAATATTTTGGGTTTGTACATCAGAAAGTGGGTGTATCATCCTTTTCTATACTTTAAAAACTCATTATAATCCCTTAAATAATCCTCTTCAGAATAAACATCAGAAGCCAAAACCAAGCAGATACTTCCGCTTGAAAAACCTTTAATTTCTCTCCATATACCTGATTTTATATGCAATGCTTTTGATGGATCGTTCAAGAAAACTTCTTTTGTATTCACTCCATCTTCCAAAACAAAAGTAAAAGACCCACTTAAAGCAACAATATACTGTTGCAATTTATAATGACCATGACCTCCTCTTTCGGATCCCATTGGAACATCATATAAATAATAAATCCTTTTAACATCAAAAGGAACAGTTCTATTATTTTCTATAACAGTTATATTGCCAGCTTCATTATGTATTTTAGGTAATCTAATTATTTCACATTCTTCTACATTAAACATTTTTTAGTCTTTTAAATTCCTCAAAATTTCTTAAATAATCCTTTTCGTCATAATTTTTATCAGAAATGATTAAAGCCAATGAGTTAGTCGAAAAATTTTCCATTCGTCTCCAATACATCTTGGGGATATAAAGGCCATAATAAGATCTATTCAAAGAAAATTTCACCTCTTTTTCTCCATCATGAAGCACAACATCAAAACTTCCAGATATAGCAATAATAATCTCTTGCTGCTCTCTGAAAGCATGACTCCCTCGTATTTCCCCGCCCGGCACATCATAAATCCAATAAGTCCTAGCTATTTCAAATGGCAATTGGTCAGGATATTCAAAAAAAGACAAATTCCCTCTTGGGTCATGAATTTTGGGAAAATTAATAATTTTTGGTTTCATTTTATATTCTTATTTTGCCTTACTTTAAAAGGACACCAATTCGTTTCCTATACCTTTTTAGAATTTTGCTATTAGCAGAAAAACTATTTTTTCATCATCTCGTTCTGCTGTACTTCCCTTCTAAACCCAGAACTCGAAAATCAATGATCTCTTGTATTAAAATACAATTCAATCCCTTTGGGTTCACAATACATTCTCCCCGTGAAACCTTGCGCCCTGCATTCTTCCCCTACAATGCGCATATCAATTTTGAAGGAACGCAATATATCCTCCAAATCCTTGTTCGGTAGCATAAGGCACAATTTTATCTACAAATTTACAACCCTACAATTGTATGTAGCGCCCTAGTACCAATTGTGTGGGTTGGTTTTTCTCAGGACGATCTAGGGTAGGGTCGGTTTGTAAACCTACTATCAAATAATCACAATGACGTTTAGCTTCCTCCAGCATTTTTACGTGCCCTGCGTGAAAAAGGTCGAAGGCACTAAAAGTTATTCCTGTTTTTCATTTTTTTTTTTAGTTATCGATCTCGAATGTTTAAGATTTTAAACCTTTGAACACAATAAACCTATCGTCTTTGATAATTGATAATTTATACTTAATTCTAAAATTTGAAATTTAAAAAACTACAATAACTTATCCAACAAATCATCAACATTAATATTCAACTTTGAGAAAGCAAACCATTTTTTTCCTAAATCTTTTAATGAAGCACCTATTTGCTACAACTCTTTATTATCGATAATCAGTGTCCCTTTTTAAAAACCTGAATGGCTATAGGACTATATTGCCAAATATGTTTATCCAAATCCAATTGTAGAGAAGGGTCAATTTTATGGGTATATAGAGTGGCTCGTACATTCGTGGACCTTTTTGATAATATCATCAGTATACTTTCGTCACAATAGTTGTCGATTAAAACAATCTACTTTTTAGCCGATTTAATAATTCTGGAGACTAATTCATAAGTGTCAAATATTTGTCCGTCATAGAAAACACCTTGATTCGGTGGTAAATTAGTTTTTAATAGTAACTCAAACTAATTGCTTTTCGACTCAATTGAGTTCATCTTCTTTTCAAGCAATTCCATTCTGTTATTTATAGCATAACCTTTCAGTAGATAGTCTTTCAGAATTTTATTTGCCCAAATACGAAATTGAGTTCCTCTTTGTGATTTGGCTCTATAACCCACTGAAATAATAACATCAAAATTGTATATTTTAACTTTTCTTTTTATACTTCTGATTCCTTCTTGCTGAACTGTCAAGTATTTCTTGACAGTTTAATATTCCTCAAGATTTCCTTCTTTGAAAATATTGGTAATATGTAAACTAATATTTTATTTTGTTGATTGAAATAGATCCATCATCTGCAACTGCGTTAGCCACACAGTATCTTCTTTTATCCGAACTTCTATGTGGTTGGTAAGTGTATCAGTTTGGTACAAAATCATTTCGTTACTATTCATTAAAATGCGGTTGTATTTTTTCCGTCGTCAATTGTTAGTTTTTCCGTTGTCGAATATTCATTAATTTCACCATAGCGTTTGCATAAAATTATATCAAGAAAGTCCCTTCTTAGTTATTCATATTGCTCACTGAAACCTGAAAAATTAAACTTCAAACCATTTTAAACACTTACGCCTTTAAACAATTTAAACCTGCAACTCCTTCAACAATCGTCTTACTATCAATCCCAACACTGTTAAAAATCCTGCCAAAAAACCACCCATCACTAATCCTTTTCCTTTACCGAAACGTTCTTTGGGCAATGGCAAAATAGGACGATCAATCACTTGGATCAAGGGCGTTTCCTTACGCACTGTTACTTTTGCTAATTCCGATTGTTTAACCAATTCGGTTAATATAGCGGTGTTTGCCTGTACATCAACCTGTCTGCGGACCGAGGGAGAGCGTCTGACATTCATAGCCGGATTCAGCATAAAAGTTTCATCACTTGCCGAAGCAGCACCGGTAATTGCTCCGTTGAGTTCCGCCCGAATAGAATCAGTTTGCTTTTGTAAAACAGCCATATTCATTCTGGCTTTTTTGCTTTTGGTATCTACATAAAATTTCCCTACTTGTCTGGCCAAAGCTTCACAAAAATAGAGAGAAAATAATTCATTCGTAGAAGCCACATCCATTGAAATAATGGATATTTTTTTGTCTTTTTGTGCTACAGCCAGAGAGCTTTTAGACAAATTTCCATAAATTACTCCCAAAATACTATCATGTACCCTCGTGAAATACTTGCGTTTGGTATCGGGTAAAAACTGTATGTTTTTGAATTTCGGATTGTCGTTCCAACTGTCTCTCCATTCGTTGTTTTGAATGTACATTTCAGCCAAAGAAATTACTTTCCCATTTACCGTAACTGGAGTCATTAAGGTTTGTTCTACCATAGAACGCGACTTAAACAACTCGGTCAAATTTGAACCTGTAAATATACTACCGCCTCCACCACCTAGGTCAATCCCAAAGGAGCTCGCCAAGCCTAAAGCACCTCCCAATCCACCTCCTGATTTTTCGTCTTCTAAAGCAAAAGACAAAGTAGCGGTGTAAATCGGTTTTTTTATAAAGGAATAAGTCAAACCTAAAACAGCTCCTATTATTCCTGCGAATACAATTATCTTCCATTGTGACAGCAAATAGGCATACCATTCTTTGACTTTTCCTAGCAACTCTTTTAAAGATATTTCGTCATTGGGGTTTTGTCCGTTATTCATTCTAATCTTTATTATTTAAAAGCGGTTACAATCAACAAAGCCAAACTAGTGATAACACTACCTATACTCACCCATTCTCCTGTTGTCATCTTTTTGGTTTCCGGTTTCTCTGGCACCACTATTTGGGACCCAGGAGTTACTTTGGGATATGATCGGATGAATAAGAAAGAATTCGACACAGCTGCCTCTCCGTTAGGATAAATGATATACGCATTTTTCTTCCATCCTTTTGCATCAATTCCTCCCACAGCACCTAAATAATACTTGAAATTTTTTCCTTTTCTAAACGGAATCTCTGATGTCAAGA
>RCUJ01001574.1_pt1 | contig 11997 bp, 10 predicted proteins | sample 2166321 | NCBI WGS metagenome assembly RCUJ01 (sample SAMN09932808, study PRJNA488358) | compost metagenome | feature: garden; material: soil; isolation source: compost soil in an enriched community after 118 h of incubation | place: Germany: Experimental Botanical Garden Goettingen | collected... | reverse complement strand
CTTGAACCGTGGACCAAAGGATTATGAGTAACTAGGTTTTGTGTTTCCTCGGTGTTCCGTGGATTTTCTAATTTATCTCTGTGTTAACCATTTTAGAGCTGTTTGTGCGGCTTGTTTGTTTTTCTACGTTTCATCAAATATGCTGACTTTGCATGAAATACGGGGAATGAACGGGGAAAGGAGGAGGGATGGCTAAGCGCGCACGTCTGACTGAGATGGAAGCCTACGCAGTAAAAACCCGGCTATCTGAGCCGGTTGGATCGCGTGGAAAAGGCACTTTGTTGCTGGAGAGAAAAGCGTCCGGCGCCATCCTGGCTTTTTATCGAGAGCGCACGTCGGATAGCGATAAGCGCCTGCCCCTTGGCATCCTTGCCAGGAAACCTAACCCAGGTACGGATGAGCGCACCCTAAATGATATTCGCGCCGAAGCTTTGCGGACTTCTACTCAAGTCGGTGCTGCTGGCGGACTGGTTAAATACCAAGAGTTGCTGGCGGAGAGAGGCGCGGTCGCTGAGGCTGAAAGGATTGCTCGTAAGCTGCAGGCCGAAGCCGAGGCCAGGCGTGGTACGTTCGGGGAGCTTATGGATGCCTATGTCGAAAGTCTGGAGCGCGCGGCTAAGGTGAGCGCGAAGGAGGTAAAGCAGGCTTTTCAGTTGCATGTCAAAGGCTCACACCCCGAGTTGTCCGCCCGAATAGCTGCTGAGATTGAGCCGGAGGATATGCAGTTTGTTTTGGCCTGTGTGTTGAATCGCAAGCCCAAGGGGCGGGGTAGAGGAAACAAGGCCGCGGCCAGTGCATCCAATGGAATGCGTACTACTGCCGACAAGCTACGTCGATACCTGCGTGCGGCATTCAGTCACGCGGCCAAGGCCCATTTATCAGCGGAGCGTCTGGCGAACGACGGGAAAGACTTCTCTATCCGTGCCAACCCTGTTCGAGATATTCCTGTTATCGAGGGCGCCGGAGGTGGAGATACTGAGTCTCTGAGTCCCGCTACGCTCGGCGAGCTATTGCGCTATCTGGATACCTTGCCAGAGCGAAACGCCGCCATCGCTAATGCGCTTATTTACTTCGGTGGGCAGCGACTGCGCCAACTGTGCGCCGTCCCTTGGGATTGTGTTACCGACGAAACTATTGGTCTGCTGGATGCTAAGGGGCAGAAGTCTAAGGCATGGGCCCACCTGCTACCGATCACTCCGCGCATTAAGGAGATCATTGCGCCGCTGCTGGCGGATCGTATCGGACCAGGGCCGTTTGCCCTGACTGACGGCAAACTGGTGCATCCTGACACCTTGTCAGATTGGTTTTCTACAGCTGGCCGGACGTTAGCCGCTGACGGCAAAGCAAGCCAGGCGTTTTCCTGGAAGCATGTTCGAGTGACTACTGAAACCTTGCTGGCGGCGACAGGGATCACCAAGGAGATTAGGGCATGGCTGCTGTCGCACGGGCGCAGTGGTGTTCAGGACAAACACTATGACCGTTATTCCTATTTGCCGGAAAAACGAACAGCCTTAGAACATTGGGGGCGCTATCTGGACAAGCTGAAGAATGGAGAGGGGGCTGAAACCGAAAATATCGTGTTGCTGGTGAAGCGAAAATTGTAAGTGAATGTTTCTTGGTCGGGGGTATTGTCTAAAACCTGTTGGTATTCAATGGAACATAGTGGAAAGGGTTGGCCTGGAATTTCGGCATTGGAACGGAGGCGATTTTATCCAGTACCTTTTCAAAAGACCCCCTGAATGCTGAAAAACGCACTTGCGCGTTAGTGCAACGCCCTTTAACAATGGGTGCCACTGGCTAGGCTTACATGGCTGCTGTAAGCACCTTGGTGGGGTTCAGTCACACTGCGGTGCAACGACTCAGCCTGAAGTAGGCAGGGTGCCTATATTGAAAACCCCAGTGCGCCAACACTGGGGTTTCAATCGGGAAGGTGCGTTAACACCTCTGCATACAGTCAAGCCAGTACACAACCCCGAGGGGGATGAAGCGTTTAGACGGGCTTCAATGTCAATAACAAACGTTATTGACGGAACACAGTATTAAGCCAGCTTCAATCTGCGTCAATTGCAGATTTGCATAAACTGATCAGCGACTCGTTCGCCGGTATTTTAGGCTTGATTGTGTCCCCTCGGTTTTTCAACTTCAGTTGGAGAACCATCACATGACTCAAATCGCCAACCGCAACACCTATACACCGAACCTGCCTATTCCTGGTGCGCGTGGTACTGCTGCGCAATTCTGCACCAAATACCAAATCAGCCGTACCACCTTCTGGCGCTGGTCGAAGGAACCGGGCTTTCCTGCGCCCATGCGTTTTGGCCGCTTGGTTCGCTGGGATGCCGAAGCCGTCGATGTCTTCCTGACTCAAGCGGAGGCATAAGCCATGACGAACTGCCAACCCTGCAAAGCAGCGGGGACGCCGAAGGCTTGCCCGCAAATGGCCTACCACTACCTGTTCACCATTGCATCGACTGGAGCGGAGTTAGTGCTGCAGGTCGCCTTGGGGGTGCTGCTATGGATAGCGTGAGCTTGTTTCGTGACGCCATGCAATCCGTGCTCGGGCCACTGGATTTGCAGCCTATACCAGGCGGCAAAATCTACCGCTTTCACGTGCCAGGCGACACGTCAGGCTCCCTCAACGGCGCCTATCAGCTTTATTTAAATGGGATCGCCTGGGGCTGGTTTGGCACCTGGAAGGACGGCGGTAATTGGCACAACTGGAAAAGCCAAGAGCCTGCCAACCCCTTACAGAAGAAGTTGATCGACGAGCGCATCAAGCGGGCACAACGTGATCGAGAAGCCGAACAGCACAAGCAACAGCAAGCCGCCGCAGAAAATGCCAACCGACTGTGGAGCCAGGCACAGCCAGCCGCAGATGATCATCCGTACCTATCCCGCAAGCGGGTAAAGGCATACAGCCTGCGCCGGGATGGTGATGTGCTGCTGGTGCCGCTTATGCGTGACGGGGTGCTGGTCAGTCTTCAACGCATCAAGCCAGACGGCGCCAAGCGCTTTCTGTTCGACGGCATGACCAAGGGCTGCTGTTCACTTATCGGCACAATTCGGCCAGGTCAGCCACTCTACATTTGTGAAGGATGGGCTACCGGCGCAACGCTTCACGCCGAAACCGGCGCGGCCGTGGCCTGTGCGATGTATGCAGCCAACCTGCTGCCAGTCGCCCATCGCCTGCAGCGCCAGCACCCAGGCGCCGTGTTGATCGTAGCCGGCGACGACGACCGCATGACCGAAGGCAACCCCGGGCGCACTGCAGCCAAGAAGGCGGCCGACACCTTGGGCTGCGGATTGATCTTTCCGCCTTGGTCGGGGGCCGAGCCCCTGACTCTTTCCGATTTTAACGACCTGGCCAATTGGAGAGCAGCGCAATGACTTCCACGCTTATTCCTGAGCCAGCCTATCCCGATCCGCAGCCTCTGCTGCCAGACGTGTCGATTGCGGCACCTTATCCCCTGCAAGCCCTGGGTGATTTGCTGGGTGGGGCTGCTGCAGCCATTATCGAAAGCGTGCAAGTGCCCGATGCCTTAGCCGGGCAAGCCGTGCTGGCCGCTGCTGCAATGGCTGCCCAACCTCACGCCAATGTACAACGCGGCGGTCAACTAATTCCCCTATCACTGTTCGCCCTTACCGTTGCCGAGTCTGGTGACCGCAAGTCGGCAGCGGACCGCCTAGCTCTGCACGCCCACCACCAACACCAGCACACTCTGTTGGGCGCATATAAGACCGAACACAAGGAGTACCGCAACCACCGGGATGCCTACCAGAAAGCCCGTGCAGCCATTCTCGACAACGCCAAGGGCGATCCGGAAACCGTAGCTACCGAGCTGGATAAGCTGCTTGAGCCAATCGAGCCATCTTCGCCTTTCATCCTGGCCGAAGAGCCGACGTTAGAGGGGCTGCAAAAGTCCCTACTGCGCGGTCATGCCTCGCAAGGGTTATTCAGTGACGAAGGCGGCCAATTCTTCGGCGGTTACGCCAGCAGACCGGAGAACATGCTGAAAAGCGTGGCCGGGCTGTCGAAGCTTTGGGACGGCTCACCTATCACGCGCATCCGCGCCGCCGAAGGTGAAAGCGCATCACGCAGCGGTTGCCGCTTGAGCGCACACCTGATGATTCAGCCTATCGTGGCGCAAAACGTGCTGGGCAATCCAGTGTTACAGGGCCAAGGCTTTCTGGCACGCTTCCTCATCGCTTGGCCGCAGTCACTGGCCGGGAGTCGCTTCTACCGGGATGACGACTCCATGCGAGACGTTCGACTAGGGCGCTACTGGCAGCGCATGGCCCATCTGCTGGCCCTTGAGCCGCCGCAGAATGAGCAAGGGGAGCTGGCCCCGCCCGCGCTACCGATGGGGCCGCAGTCGCTGGCCGCCTGGATTGCCCAGCACGATGCTATTGAGGCGGAGTTAGGCAAATGGGGCGAATTGTGCGAAATCAAACCGGCCGCCGCCAAGGGTGGCGAAAACCTGCTGCGGATTGCCGGCGTACTGGCCGTGGTCGAGAACGCCGAAACCATTACCCTGCCGATTATCGAGCGGGCCGGAATGCTTGTGCACTGGTATCTGGACGAAGCCCTGCGGCTGACCACCCCAACGAAGGCGGGCCCACACCTATTTAAAGCGCAAAACCTACTGGATTGGCTGCTCAACAAAGGGTGGTACACCTTCGATTCACGCACACTACAGCGCGAAGGGCCGTCCATAGCTCGCAAGAGCGCAAAACAGCGAGACCAACTGCTGGCCGTGCTGGTGGAGCATCACCAGCTTCTTACCAGCGATGGGAAGCATTTCACCATCAACCCAGCTGCGACCACTGCGACAACCGTGACAAAACCCGCCCCGCAGGAACTCCGAGCCTGCGACAGCGTTGTGACAAGCTGCGACCAGGAGCCAGTGGCGTCCGGCCTGTCGCAACCTGTCACAGACCTGTCGCAAACGTACGCGTCAATAAATCCGGGGAGTGTCGCAGAAGTCGCACATGTCGCAGTGCGCCCCGTGTTCGGGGGTGAGGTATGAGCGCCGCCGAGGTACTGAGTCGTGCCAGTGCCGAAGGTGTGGCGCTGGTGCTGGAGGGCGACCGACTGACATGGACCGCAGACCACCAGCCGCCCGTTGATCTGCTGACCAGCATCAAGGCGTACCGCCTGGAAATCATTGCCGCGCTGGGGGTGGCGAATGATTCGACAGCAGTAGCGCAAGCATGGCTCGCCCATGTCGCCTGCCTGCTGGAGTGTTCGCCGGGCTACCTGTTGCAGCATGGCTTTATCGACCGGCATGACTTGGCCGAGCAGCGCCGAATTCATCCGCGCTTTGTCGCGCCGTTGATCCGCAGCAATCCCGCGTGGGGCCAGGAGCGGCCCGACATCCCAGCACCTTCCGCGCCCAAGCAGGAAAACAACCGTGCCCGATGCGTCTTGACCGCCGTCACTGCAACGCCTGAATGGTGCTGGGCTTATGACCGATACCTTAACCATCTGATGCTTTGCCGCGCCTGCCATGCGCCTACAAACCGCTACTGCGTAACAGGGGCCGAGTTGCGCCAGCGGTATGACCTGATGCCAATGGAGCCAAGACCATGACGCAGAACATCGTAATCACCATGGTCGCTATCGCATCAAGACTATCACTCATAATCGTGACGACGCGGTGAGGAGCAAGGCACCTCGCCGCTATCGTGCAGATTGGGGCGCGGGATCAGCTTCCATGTAGGTTGTAGAGATGCAGGTCTTCGGCGGTGATCGATTTTGCCGGGACGAGAAGGTAATGCCGTTCTTCTACGACTTTCACGTGGCCGTCTTGCACAGTGAGCTCGAACATAGCGATACGGTCGTTACTCATGAACTGAGCGGATACTGCACGGCAGACCAGTGTGGGAAATTTCTTTTGGCAGTAGGTGATATCTTGGTTTGTTTGTACGACGCCATGCTTGTCTTTTCCGCCCTTTGCTTGAACGGGCACGACGAACTGACGACCATGTCTATCTATGCCGACATACATCTCATCGATTTCGATCTGACCTATTTCTTTTAGGTTTGTGCGCAAGTGGTTCTGTAGGGAGTAGGCGGTGATACCAAGAAAGATATCAATCAGTCTGTTGTATCTCACCTTGGCGAGCAGGGCTTGCTCGTCGCTCAATGCATAAGCACCGATGATTTCCGGAGTTGCGTCGGGCACCTTGATGGTCAACAGCTCTTCGCGAGGCTCTATACGGTTGAGCTTCACTTGCTTGAAGCGATAGATGGCCTGTCCAGAGCCTTCGATAATCCACTCTAGGCCTTCTGCCGCAGTTTCTAGGATCGTCTGCGGCAGTTCGTAGCGGTAGCGAAACGCGTAAATCAGGTCGCCGATATTCCTGGGTAAGACGATCTTGAGTTCTTCCGCCGCCGTAACGATTTGCGTTCTGCGAAATTCGAACTGCGTAGTACCGGGTGAGTAATGGGAGAAAAAGATTTGCTCGATGATGGCGCTGTATCGGTTCAAACTTCTCGGCTGTCTGGCCTCAGGCATGATGCTCTTCCATTTGCAGGTCAGTGGCCGCGATTTTACGTGTGCGCTGGGCAATAGTGTCTCGCGGCACGTCGAAGTAGCGAGCTGCGGTGCCCATATCGAAGCCGAGCAGGGTAGATTCGCCTTGCTCTAGAACCTTCTTCGGCTTGCTCGGCGTTATGTCCAGCGCGTGCATAATCGAGCTTGCAATTGCTCGGCCGAGTAGGGGCGGAACGCTGTTGCCGATCTGGCGGAAGCCGTGCCATTTGGTGGTGTGAAAGCGGAACCAGTCGGGGAACGAATGCAGGCGCGCGGCCTCTCGTACCGTGATCACTCGGGGTTGGTGAGGGTGGATCGGCCTAGGTGATGTGAATGCACCTCGTGCGCTGTCCGTTCCTGCACGCAGCGTGTTGCACAGCCCTTGTGGTGGGAGTTTACGGAAGCGGCTAACGGGTTCGGTCTTGCCTGGCTCTGTGGCGGCGAAGCGCTCTTGAGAGAGTGCAGTGTGTTCGGTGCGCAGGCTGGATGTCAGCATGTCGCGCTCGAATGCCCTTTTATAGCCATAATTGTCCGGGTCTTCTTGCAGGTCGCGTAGCCTTTTGGCGTAGGTGGCTTGGGTATTCCACACGGCACGTACGGCGTCGCTGCCCACAAGTTCGTCGAAACTATTGGCGTCGGGCAGGTCGCCGATGGCATCTTCTACCGTTACCCGCTTAGCCAGTGGCTCAGGGTAAGTGGGCGTTTTTAAGCCGCGTCTAGTGCCAACGAGGAATAGGCGTTTACGGTCTTGCGGCACGCCATAGTCGGCTGCGTTGAGCACGCGATAGGGAAGGATGACGTCGTAGCCGGCTTCGCCAAGGGCTGCAATCAGCTCCTTCAGAAATTCGGAGTGCTTACCGAGGGTGAGGCCCTTTACGTTTTCGAAAACGCAGTATTTGGGTTGCAGTTCGGAGACGATGCGCACGTAGTGGAACACTAACTGGTTCCGCGGATCGTCCAAGGCACGTTTACCTATCAGGGAAAAACCCTGGCACGGGGCCCCCCCGAATACCACGTCGATCTCCCTGTCGCCTAGGCCTGCGCGTCGGCGTATCTCTGTACCGCCGACATCTGTGACGCTGGCGCAGATAGTCTTGCAATTCGGGAAGTTGTATTCGTGGGTGGCGCAGTGGATCGGGTCAATTTCGACGGCCGCGGCGATGTCGAACCCGGCCTGCTCGAATCCTAGCGATAAGCCGCCCGCGCCCGCGAAAAGATCGATGCCTATGGGGCGTGTGTTATTCGCTTTCGATGAACTCATTTAGCCTATTCGCCAGTGTCTCAATATTCTTCAACTCGCACTGCCAGACGGTAAGTACTTGCCAGCCGTCGGCTTCGAGCAATGTGGTGTTTTCTCGATCCCTTGCTTGATTCTGCTCGATCTTGGCTTGCCAGTACTCGACCCGAGACTTGGGTAGTCGGCCGTAGCGGCAGTCGGTATGGCCATGCCAGAAGCATCCATTCACAAAAATTACTTTCTTGCGGCCAGGGAAGACGAGGTCGGGTTGGCCCGGCAGATTTTTCGCATGCAGACGATACCGGTAATCCATGCCGAATACCAAGCGCCGCACGACGAGCTCGGGCTTGGTGTTCTTGCTTTTGACGCGACTCATCAGCCAGCTGCGCCGCTGGGTGGTCAATCTGTCCATTCAAAACGCCCGCTTTTTCGGGTTTTCGTGAAAGTTGAGGTTTAAGTCGGCCCCTGAAAGTCGTGGATGAAATTTTACCGTGTTTGGCCCCTCCTCGAGGGCTCAACGATCCGCCGAGGCACATCCCGCGCGACAGGCGTGCATCGACGCGACGAAACGACGATGCCGCGGTGGCAGGATGACGTGAGAGTGTGACTGTGCGAATAAACACCGCTGCTTGGGTCGATTGCGATCACTCGTGATAGGCAGAAATCGCCCAGAACGGTCTTTCAGATCGGTCACCCCTAAGCACGGATCAATATCTGGTATTTATTGAAGTACCCAGCCAAACCGAAGTTCTACGCGTGATAGGCCTTCACCACTGTTAGCTCGAATCTGGTTAACCGTTACCCCAACACCTGTTAATTCGACGGGAAGAGCGCCCCAGTGGCTAGGCTAGCTTTGCCTAGATCCACTGGGCTCGACACGGTTACTCCTCAACGAATTTGAGCAGATAGCTCTGTACTAGCTTGTCAGCGCGAATCGAAGACCTGCCAAGCTCACGAGCGCATTCGTCTGCAAGCGCATCATCGGCCAGCTGTGATTCACACAATTTTGTGAGCAGCGATCTGGCATCGCTGACCAGCGCGGCAAGCGTTTCGTACGTCAACGCGTAAGAGTCAGATGCTGCAGCCGACTTGGTGGCCTTGTTCGTAGGATGGACTGAAACACGCACAGCGGTGTAGTCGGGATAGTTCTGAATAAACCACTCCTGCGCGACTAGTAGCTGGCCATGATTCTCTTTCGTCAAGGCATTCTTCTGCTTCTTGCGGCTCTTAGCTTCGATGATGAGCCCTACTTTCTGAGGAAGCAGCCAGAGCACATCTGGCCCTTCTCCTCCAGTGTCGAAGCGTTCCGCGGTCAATCCGATCATCTGCGCGAGCTCTACGAGCGCCTGCTCAAACTGATTCGCTGTTGAGTTCGCGTGTAGCTGCGCTACCACGTCCTCAAACCGTTTGAGCAAGCCTCTGCGAATGCGATAGCCCTGGAGTTGCTCAGCGATAACTAGCGCTTGAGCGCTCGGAGTAGCTAGGGGACGATACGGCGGCATGACTCTGGGACGAAGGAGATTTCGGTTGTTCCCATAGGCGTCTTTTTGCAATTCATCACCACGCTCCGCTTGGCCCCACTGGTTAGCGATTCGTCCTGCGAGTTGCAGCAGCCATCCTCGAGTCTGCACATCGAGTGATTTTGCAGCGTTAATGCTCCTGTCCAGCCTTGAGATTGCCTTGTCATGGTACCCGTCGGCCCAAAGATTAAACGCCTTGCGCTCAGCTGCAGCAATCTCAAAACGATTCGGGTCGACTGGCTCCAGCTCCACACTCTCCGCTAATGTTTCGGCGTGAAACTCAACCCACTCTGGATCGCGATCAAAACTCGTAGCTACTGTCTTCGCCAACTCCTTATGGTCCTTAACCTCCTTGCTGACCGTTGATCCCATGTCCAGCTGAGCTCGCGTTGCGCTTGTCAGTAGCCGGAAATTAGCTTCCTTGGCGATCCATCCTGCGAGGTCTGAGCCGGCTAGTATAACGACGCAATGATCGCCTGATCCGCGGGCACCACGCCCAATTCCTTGCTCAACTCTCTGAGCCAACATGCGACTGATAGACGCCCCTCCATACAGCGTTGCGGCGCGCATCAGCTCGTAGTCCGTCGTACCGGCCGGCAATCCTTCCATCACTAACAACCGACAAGCATCACCGGGCAGATCAATGCCGTCATACCGATTGGCAAAAACGACAGGTCCGTTGGAAGCCCGCTCCTGAAGCTGCTCCACTTGGCGCTCAACCTCTTCTGATCCTTCAGCAAACGTCGTTACATCGTCCCAGCGCTTCGCCGCGTTGTTTGATGGGACGAGAACCACAGCTCCAAGGCCCCTCTTCTCCGCGGTCCATTTAAGTAACTTGCTGACCGCATCAAGGGTGTCGAGCTTAAACGGCATAAGGTCAGGAATAAGGATCATTCGCTCACTAATTCCGGCAAGTGAGCGCGAGGTTAACGCGCTGCCCACAAAGCGCGGGTCTGCGTCGAACGTGCGAACTATTTCGCTGTCGTCAGCAATCGTAGCCGACATGTATATTCGACGCGGCGCGTCGGAAAACGTCGGGAACTCGTTTACTAACGGGAGAACCGGCGTGATCGTGAACGAATTCCGGCTAATCAGCGCGTGGCATAGATGTAGATTGTCTCGAAGTAGTGGCCACACAAACGCATGCTTCTCTGCGTCAGTACGCAGTTGCTCTCGCACAGCGTCCAGTTGTTCATGCCAAGCCCAGTATGGTACCTCGATGACGCCGCCATTCGAACCTTCTACGGTATCGTCGAATGTACCTAGGCGGTCGATATCTCGGAAGGCCCTTCTAAAGAGACTCGTCAACGCCTCATAGCGCTCAGCATCACCATCGGCCTTCACTTCCAAAGTGAAAGACTCGCGAACAACAGAAAAAGCCACATGCGCATCGTCAAGGATTACAGCGCCCACTTTTACCGGCGACTTAGCCCCGCCGCGAACACCAAATTTGCTCCGCCCGTTAAATAGAGCCTTGTAAGTAGCCACCATGATGGCTTTTCCATTGACGAAGTCATCAGCAAGTGGATTTCCCGTCTGGTAAGGCACAGCGGCGATTCCATGTGCTTTTGCTTTCTCCAATGTCTGCTTCACCAGTTGACGAGTCGGTGCAAGGTACAGAACCGGCTCCTTGGTTTCATTGAGCGTAGACTGCGCTATCAGAAGACCAACCAGCGTCTTACCTCCACCAGTGTGGAGCTTGACCACGACGTCGCTCTCATTGCGACGCTCAAACCAGCTCTCCAGAACTTGCTCTTGGCTTGTGTAAATGTCGTTAAAGCCTTCAGGTTTAGGCAGTCGACGAAATATTTCTCCTGGCTCGACGGGCGGCGCCTTTTTCGTTTGGGTCCGTAGCTTTCCAAAATCAACCATGATTTCTCCTTGGTTCGCTCTTCCTTCTGTGAGGAGCGGCGCCTTTCGCAGCTTGGTGATTTCCAGGCATGGCGATATAGATGGGGATGCGCACGGAAAAGAACAACCCAAATTTTCCATAAACGATATGAATCACCCCGAGTTTTGTAGGCAGAGCCGAGCCGAACGACCTCTATGGGTCGTCTATGGGGCGTTCTCGGCCAATCACCAAAACAAACTCTGACCACGGATGGCAATCGCCCCTATGCGAGTAATTCGAGGTGCGGCGCACGGCCCCATACGGCAAGGCGTGGCGGATTGGTTGTTGATCCGTAACTTGGCCGCGTGACATGGACAGTTGGTGCTGCTCGATAAAGCACTAGGGGGGCAGGTCAAAAGTTTGGAGCCTTTGCCTCAAAGACCGTTCCCGAAAACTTTCTCGCATTAACTCGTAGAATTTTTGTCTACATGAGACAAAAGGCCTATGGCGCACGTCGGCGGCCTCGCTGACTACCGTTGTGCCATCTTCAGGTCTGTTCGGGACGGACTACACGTCTGAGGAACTTGTGGCAAAGGATGCTCCTGATTTTCCTTGTCAGCGCCAGCCGAATAACACGAAGCGCACTGGCTCTCGCAGCGCAGTCGCGCCTGCTTGGCGGTACTGCTGAGAGTTGTGTTGTCGAGGGGAAGTGTTAGATAAAACGGGGAACGAACGGGGAAATTTTTTGGGTTCAACAAAAATGGGTTAGGTAGATTTTACCTAACCCATTGATTTTATTGGTGGGCCCACACGGACTTGAACCGTGGACCAAAGGATTATGAGTCCTCTGCTCTAACCAACTGAGCTATAGGC
>RCUJ01001573.1_pt1 | contig 12000 bp, 11 predicted proteins | sample 2166321 | NCBI WGS metagenome assembly RCUJ01 (sample SAMN09932808, study PRJNA488358) | compost metagenome | feature: garden; material: soil; isolation source: compost soil in an enriched community after 118 h of incubation | place: Germany: Experimental Botanical Garden Goettingen | collected... | reverse complement strand
CAAAGCTTTCTCTTTAGTGATTTTTCTTTTTTCACCCGTTTCTTCATTTCCCATCCTACACCTCCTCTTTCAACATATTCAACAATAAATCACACTTCCTATCAAAGATAGATCTGTTTTTTTTCGTATCCAATCATAGCCATATATCACCTAGCATATGAGAAAATACATAATTATAAATTGCATTTTGAGTCCCAATTTTCAGGAATATCATTCTTTTGCAAAGCCATTGATTTATCTAAAAACTTCGCTTTATCAATAGACAATAACTCAATTGCAATTTCCAGTATCTGTTTGATAGTATTTTTTTAACTTATAAGAGAACAAGAATCCAATCCAAATTCATCTTCAATAGAGTAAGCACAAAGCTTCAATAGAACGCAAAATATGAACACTAAGTAACCCCTAATCATAAACTGTAAATGATACTTTATATCCTTTTCTTGTTTATCAGACTTTAAAATTAAAAAATACCAGGCTTGAGTAAATCAAAATTGATATTTTTGATAAATACAAATTATTAGTTCCATTACTTTATCCTTAAATACTAGGAAAGTGCTTCTAGATTCTCTTTTAATCTACGTAAAAAACTTTCTTCTCCATCATCAGCAGAAAGATACCAATCAATTCTTTGCGCATAAACTTCGGCTTGCTTGAGTATCGCAATGGCAGACTTGTAAGCATTTACTACAGCCTCACTTTCAATCGGCCAATTTAATTCTTCTGGGTATTTTTCATAATAGGATTCATTATTCCAAAGACACTCTTTTGGTTTAGGATTTCCCATTCGTTCAAGTTCACTTTGTATTCTTTCGTGTATATCACGAATATGGTACTGTTTGTATTCAAAAGCTCCTCCGCTCATCGTTTTAGTTTTTTAAGTTAATATATTTATGCATTTGCATCACCAAAAAATTCTTGTGTTTTAGGTAGTCCCGATTTCATAATTTTCCTTTTTTTAATTGTTACACGTGTGAAAAATTGTATTTTTGTTTAATACACAGCAAGTAAGCAATAGATTGAACCGTTGCGAACTAATGGGAATTGTATCTCACCAATGCAGACTTGTATTTTACCAAACTGAAAATTTTTCAAGAATTTTAAATATCTTTGAACTATGAACACAGAAACAAAACCAAAACATATTGGAAGAAATATAAGCCGAATCAGAGAGCTTAAAGGAATGAAACAAGAAGCCCTTGCTATTGCAATTGGCGTAAGTCAACAGTCCGTCTCTAATATTGAAGCAAGCGAGATAATTGAAGATGAAAAATTAATTGATGTTGCAAATGCTCTGGGGGTAACTGTAGAAGCAATTAAAAATTTCTCAGAAGAAGGTGTGATAAATTATTTCAACAGTTTCAACGAAGCTGTAAATAATAGCCATTTTGGAAATAATAATTACTGCACTTTCAATCCATTAGACAAACTAATGGAATTAGTAGAAGAAAACAGAAAACTTTACGAACGTTTATTAGAAGCCGAAAAGGAAAAAATATCTTATTTGGAAAAATTAGTCGATAAGAAATAATACAAAATTTGTTTTCATAAGCGAAAGAGCCTTGCAGTTTGCGGGGCTTTTTTTTATTCGCAAAAAATAGTCCAATCCTACGCAAAATATAGCTATGATAGTAAACCCATTTTTTTCTTGTTTAACTTCGGGTGACTGAATAATGAACTTGAAAATATACAGATATGGATTTCAGAAAAGAAAGGCTCTCAACCGAGGAAGCCAAAAAAATTGACATGACAAGTTACCTGTCATCATTAGGACACCAACCGGTAGAAATCAGAAATGCGGATTATTGGTATCGGTCTCCTTTACGTGACGAAAAAGAAGCTTCATTTAAAGTCAATCAAAAATTGAATTTATGGTTTGACCACGGCCTGGGCAAAGGTGGTAATATAATTGATTTTGGAATACTGTATCATGCCTGTACCGTCAGTGAGCTTTTGCAAAAACTAAACACTGATTTTTCTCTTCAACAGCCAACTCTTTTGCCTTCAAATAAAAGTATCGAATCAGAAAACAAAATCAAAATACTAGAAAATTTTCCGCTTACTACTCCATCTCTTTTAAGATACTTGCAGGAGAGAAAAATTCCTCTTGAAATTGCAAACGAATTCTGCCGTGAAGTCCGTTATGAACTGAATAACAAAACCTATTTCGGAATCGGTTTTAAAAACAATTCCGGAGGATATGAAATTCGAAATCCTTATTTCAAAACCAGCAGCTCACCAAAGGACATTACCACCATAAATAATACTGCTGAAGAAGTTGTAATTTTTGAAGGTTTTATAGACTTTTTATCCTTTAAGGCGACAACCAAAAACCTTCCCGAAAAAGGTCAGGATTTTGTTGTTTTAAATTCCGTTTCATTCTTTGAAAGAGCACGCCCTTTTATGGAAACCCACAAGCAAATTCGGCTTTATCTTGACAGGGATACTACAGGTATTAATTGTACCCTGCGTGCACTTTCAATGAGTCCAAAATATAAAGACGAAAGTAACCTTTACAAAAATCACAAAGATTTTAACGACTGGATCATGAATCCTGAAAAAGCTCCAAAAAAACATCTGGGGCGAAAACTGTAAAACAACCCACAACTTATTTTAAGATTTTCAGTATCCCCCACCCTTTTGACAGTCGATTAAAAATTGAAAGTCTTGAAGACTTATAAAAGGCTAAAAAGTTACAACGTTCCTGTAACGGCCAGATGAACGGTTGTCGGACAACCGAATCTGGCCACCCTATGCCTCGGAACTCGGCGGTGGAGACACAAAAAGAATAAAAGGGCTTGAAGACAATGAAACGAAGCACAAAAAATTTGAATTAATGAGTAAAATGAAAGATGATGGAAAGAGAAAATTCAAACAGAACTCGCAGAATCACACTGCGGCTGACACCCGAAGAATATGCAAAAATCGAGCACAAATACAAAGCCAGTACGTGCCGTAAGCTGAGCGACTATGTTCGCAAGCATCTATTTGGCAAGCCCATTACGACCACTTACAGAAATCAATCTTTGGACGATTTTATGGAAGAAACAGTAGTGCTTCGCAATGAGCTGAGTGCAATCGGAAACAATGTAAATCAGGTTGTAAAAAAGATGCACACCCTGCAACAAATTCCTGAATTCAGGGAATGGATTATACGCTACGAATTAGAGAAAAGAATCCTTTCCAATAAAGTAGATGATATTCAAAATCACATGCAAAAAATCACTAACAAATGGTTACAATCATAAAAACAAGTCATTCCATTCGTAGTATTTTAAACTACAATGAGAACAAAGTGAAAGCTGGTGTAGCGGAGTGCATCGGTGCGGGTAATTACCCCGTTGATGTCGACAAAATGAGTGATGCCATAAAGCTAAATCGCTTTACAAAACGACTGGAACTAAACGAAAATACCAAACGTAACAGCGTGCATATTTCATTGAATTTTGAACCGTCAGAAAACCATTCTACAGAAAAAATGATGGCTATTACTGATACCTATATGGAGAAAATAGGCTTCGGAAAACAACCCTATTTGGTGTACCAACATTACGATGCGGGACATCCACACCTACACGTCGTTTCGGTAAATATAGAAAAGGATGGCAAGCGCATTGACCTCCATCATTTGGGCATACGAAAATCAGAACCCGCAAGAAAGGAAATTGAAGAACTCTTTGGACTCGTAAAAGCAGAAGGGCGAAAAAAGAAAGAGGGATTTAGTATGCAACCCATTGCAATGGGCAAGGTTCACTATGGTCGGATTGAATCAAAGAAAGCTTTAACCAATGTTTTAAACAAGGTACTGAATGATTACAAGTATTCAAGTCTTCCTGAACTCAACGCGGTTCTAAAACAATATAATGTCATGGCTGACCGTGGCAGTGAAAATTCAAAAATATTTTTAGCAAATGGATTGGTGTACCGAATATTGGACGAACAGGGAAAGCCAATCGGTGTGCCTATAAAGGCAAGTGATTTTTACTTCAAGCCTACTTTAAAATTCTTGGAAGAAAAATTTAAGGACAATCAAGTTAGAAAAACTTCAGACAAAGCTCGAGTTAAAAACATCATTGATATTGCACTGCTAAGAGAGCGAGCAATACCCATAAACGAACTGGCGAAGCTATTAGAAAAAGAGGGCATCCATACCGTTTTTAGAAAAAGTTCCGATGGTCAGCTCTATGGCATTACCTATATTGACCATACAACAAAAAACGTTTTTAATGGAAGTAGTTTGGGGAAACAATACGGTGCCAAAGCTATCGAAGAACGTTGTGGATTAAAGATTGCTGGTGAAGAAAAAAGGAATCAGATTTATGAAAAATTACCTTCTAAAGAATCTTTGATTGATAACCTTCAACAACAAAAAGAGACTTTCACTATTCCTGATTTGGTTAAGGCATTGGACATGCTTTTACGGGCTGAATATTCTTCAGATTATATACCGAATCAATTGAAAAATATAAGGAGGAAGAAGAATAGAAAGGGGTTATCTAATAAATAGCACAAAATCATAAAATGATTGTTATTTCAATCGAATATATCAAATTTGATTTAAATAACAATCATTTACTATGCTAAATAGAAAAAAACAAGTCATTTGTCCAAAACACACAAAAATATTAGAGCAAATGGGCGAAAATATAAAACTAGCCCGAAAAAGAAGAAAACTAAAAGCTGTGCAAGTTGCTGAACTTGCTGACATTGCTCGTTCAACTTTATACTTGATTGAAAAAGGCAATCCGGGTGTTGCAATGGGTGCCTATTTCAATGTACTTCGAGTTTTAGGTTTACAAGAAGATGTTTTGAAATTAGCAGCTGACGATGAGTTAGGTAGAAAACTTCAGGATTTGGATCTATTAAAATAAATTAAAACTAATCTGTTATCTTTCAGAGTTATAGTTATCTAAAAATTACTCTGCATAATTTGACAACCTCTCTATTTTTTAAGTAGGTTATTTATCCAAAAACAATTACTTTTAAAGTCTTATCAGATCGTAAATAAATTCCTAAATGGCTTTCAACGAAGATTCTCGCGTTAAAATACCGGCTATACTCCATCTTATTCGTTTGGGATATACCTACATTCCCAGAAATGAGCAACATAGAATTGAGGAAACCAATATCTTTCAGAATATTTTTAGGAAAAGCATAAGCGGAATTAATCCTTCTATTGAGGAGAATGAGATCAATAAATTGCTGGATGAAATCAAACTGCAACTGGATTATGATGATTTGGGGCGTGATTTCTATAAGTCTCTCACGGCTACTTCTGGTATCAAACTGATTGATTTCAATAATTTCAACAACAATTCGTTTCATGTTACTACGGAACTAACGTGCAAAAATGGCGATGAGGAGTTTCGACCGGACATTACCCTTTTGATTAACGGAATTCCGTTGGTGTTTATTGAAGTCAAGAAACCCAACAATAAAAATGGTATTATTGAAGAGCGAAATCGAATCAATGATCGTTTTAAGAACAGAAAATTCAAGCGTTTTGCAAACATCACTCAATTAATGATTTTCTCCAACAACATGAATTATGAAGATGGTGTGATTGAACCATTGCAAGGAGCTTATTATGCTGCGAGCGCCTATCATGATTTGAATTTCAATTATTTCAGGGAAGAGGAATTTTTCAATTTAAATGAGATCCTACTTCCGGAGAATGAAGTCTTGGAAAACTTAGTGTTAAAGGACAATCATTTAACTGCTATTAAATATGCTGATGAATTTGCTACCAATAAACACTATGACACGCCTACCAATAGAATTTTAACCTCATTAGTCAATAAAGAGCGATTGGCTTTTATATTGAAATTTGCTTTGGCTTATGTGGAAGAAGAAAAAGACGGAAAATCAGATTTGCAAAAACACATCATGCGATATCCGCAGTTGTTTGCAACAAAAGCCATTAGCAGAAAATTAAACGAAGGTATTACCAAAGGAATTATTTGGCATACACAGGGATCTGGAAAAACGGCTTTGGCGTATTACAATGTCAAATACCTGACGGATTATTACCAAAAGAAAAATATAATTCCGAAGTTTTATTTTATAGTAGATCGTATTGATTTAGCAGTACAAGCCTCCACTGAATTTTCTAATCGAGGTTTGAAAGTGAACAAAGTCAATTCGCGTCTGGATTTCATGAATGACATCAAAAAAGTGGGTGCTATTCACAATCATAGTGGCGAAAGTGAAATTACTGTAATCAATATTCAAAAATTCACTGAAGACGCAACGGTAAATGTCAATTTAGATTATGACATCAATATACAGCGTATCTATTTTTTAGATGAAGCCCACCGCAGTTACAATCCTAAAGGAAATTATTTAGCCAATCTGGTTAATTCGGATAAAAGTGCCATTAAAATTGCTTTAACCGGAACACCCTTGCTGAAAGATGTCATCAAAGAGTATGATTCCAAAATTCTGTTTGGCGACTACATCCATAAGTACTATTACAACATGTCGATTGCCGATGGGTACACCTTACGTTTGATTCGGGAAGAAATTGATACTACTTATAAAATGCAGATGCAGGAAATCCTTTCTCAGATTAATGTATTGCAAGGCGGTATCAAAAAAGCTCAGGTCTATTCACATCCCAAATATGTGGAACCCTTACTGGATTATATTGTCAAAGATTTACAGCACTTTAAAAAACAAGAATACGACGATTCCTTAGGAGGAATGGTGGTTTGCGATTCGGCAGAACAAGCCAAAGAATTGTTTCGCTATTTTGAAGATTTATATGGCATTCAGGAAACCAATGTAATGAATTTGGCAGCGGAAGGCAAAGAACCATACGGAACTAAGCCACCACTAAAAGCTGCCTTAATATTGCATGACATAAACGATAAAGACATTCGTAAAGATTTGATTGCTGCCTTCAAAAAAGGAGACATTGATGTATTGTTTGTTTACAACATGCTATTAACTGGTTTTGATGCCAAACGATTGAAAAAACTGTATTTGGCACGTGTCATCAAAGACCACAATTTATTGCAGACACTTACTCGTGTTAACCGCCCTTATAAAAAATACCAATACGGTTATGTAGTCGATTTTGCGGATATTTCTGCTGCTTTTGACAAAACCAACCGAATGTATTTCGATGAATTACAGGCTGAGCTCGGTGACGAAATGGAGCATTACAGCAACTTGTTCAAATCAAAAGAGGAAATGAACCAGGAGATTGCTGAAATCAAAGAGCATTTGTTTCATTTCGATATCAAAAATGCAGAAAATTTCAGATTGCAAATTGACGAAATTAAAGATAAGAAGGATTTATTGGCAATTATAAAAGCGTTACGAAATGCCAAAGAACTGAAGAACATCATCCGATTAGGAGATCATGACGATTTGCTTCAAAAATTGGATTTCTACAAACTCAATCAATTGCTTTCGGTGGCACAAGCTCGATTGGACAATCTCAATTTGATAGAGAGTATTCAAAACGATTCCGATACAACCAACTTATTGAATACTGCCCTTGAAGATATTTTCTTTACGTTTACCAAAGTATCCGAAGAAGAAATGATCTTGGCAGATGCGTTAAAAAATGATTTACGTAGAACTCGTGAAGCATTATTGCATAATTTTGACCCAAAAGATCCAAGATTTATTTCACTGAGAGAAGAATTGGAGCGCATTTTCAAAAAGAAAAATCTTGATGAAGTAACTCAGGACGATATGCGTGAAAATAGAGTATTATTAAATTCGATTTATGATCGAATAACCGAAATGAATCGTAAAAATGCATTATTAAAAGCCAAATATGAACAGGACGAAAAATATGCCCGAGTGCACAAACGATTAACCGAAAACGGCAGTATTTCGGCAAAAGAATCACAATTACATGACGCATTAATGAACGTGAAAGAACAAACTGATGAACAAGTATTAAACAATAAAAATGTGATAGGCAATGAAGCTTATTTCAAAAAACAATTGATGCAAATAGTCATCAATGAATTTATAAAAAACCAAAACATAAAATTAGATTTTGATACCACACAATCCATCAACAATTTGATAGTGAGTGAGTACATGCAACAATACAACGGATATACCCTATGACCGATATTACCTTTATCACACAAACCAAAAATTTAATTGATAACCTAAAAAGTGTTTGTGCCAACTACGGATTGGGCAATGATGGAAATGAATTTAAGATTATCACGCAGGTATTCTTGTACAAGTTCATGAACGATAAGTTTCAGTATGAAGCGAAGAAAGTAAATGAGAAACTTGCGATTGCAAAAAACTTCCAGGAAACATTAGAACAATTATCCGAAGAAGAATTTAAGTTTTTGATCGCCTTAATTGGTCCTGATATTCCGCAATTGCACGCGGAACAGACCATTACACATTTGTGGAACAAACAAACACAAGACGACTTTGCCAGACTTTTTGACGATACCTTGCGTGGGATCAGTATAGAAAACTCAGAAATTTTCTCGGTAAAATCTTCAGGTGGAGCCAAGGATAAAATGTTTGACGATTTAAGTCAATACATTTCAGATAGTTCACAACGCGATGCTTTTTGCAAAGCATTAATCAACAAACTGGTAGAATTCAGCTTTGAACGTATGTTTGAAGAGAAATATGATTTCTTCGCCACTATTTTTGAATACCTGATTAAAGATTACAATACCGACAGTGGCGGAAAATATGCCGAATACTACACGCCTCATGCCGTAGCCCGAATCATGGCTGCCATTATGGTCAATGAAGAAGTAAGCGGAGTGACATGTTACGATCCTAGTGCGGGATCCGGAACACTTTTGATGAATATTGCTCATGCAATTGGCGAAAAAAACTGTAGTATTTACTCCGAAGATATTTCGCAGAAGTCTTCCAATATGTTGCGACTGAATTTGGTGTTGAACAATTTGTCGCACAGCATCCCAAATATCATTAAAACCAATACCATAGCCGAACCATATTATCTAGACCAAAAGTTTGATTATATTGTGTCGAACCCGCCTTTTAAACTGGACTTCTCTGATTTTGTGGCTGATTTGAGCAAAGACCGATTCAAAGACCGTTTTTTTGCTGGCATACCCAATGTGCCGAAATCCAAGAAAGAATCGATGTCTATTTACCTGATGTTTATTCAGCATATCATGTATAGTTTGAGCAAAACCGGTAAAGCAGCTATTGTTGTACCTACTGGTTTTATCACGGCACAAAGCGGAATTGAAAAGAAAATTCGCGAAGCCATGATTAGCCGTAATATGTGGCGTGGTGAGCATGCCGAGCAATATCTTTGCCAGTACCGGAACCAACGTATCGGTATTGTTTTTAGACAATCAAGCCGACAACGAACATATTGTTTTACTGGATGCCTCCAAGTTAGGAGACACTATAAAAGAAGGTAAAAACCAACGTACTGTTTTGAGCAAAAAGGAAGAACAACGCATTATTGATGCGATGAATAAAAAACTTCCCGAAGAAGATTTTAGTGTAGTGATTAGTGCCGAAGACATTAAAGCCAAAAACTACTCCTTCAGTGCCGGACAGTATTTTGAAGTTAAAATTGAATATACAGAAATTAGTGCAAAGGAATTTGAGGATAAAATGAAAACTTTTGAAACCAATTTAAGCGTCCTTTTTAACGAAAGTAAAGCCTTGGAAATCGAAATTCAGAATAATTTGAAAGGGTTGAGATATGAGTGAATCCAACAAAAAAATGATCCGCAACAGTACCGCTGAGTTTTTGATTTTTTCAAAACAAGCTGGAGATAATTCTATAGAAGTTCAAATTGAGGGAGGAACAGTCTGGCTGAGCCAAAAAATGCTTGCTGCACTTTTTGAAGTTGATGTTCGAACAATCAATGAGCATTTAAAAAATATATTCATTAGTGGAGAGTTAGAGGAGAATTCAGTTATCCGGAAATTCCGGACAACTGCAAGTGATGGTAAAAACTACAATGTCCAATTTTACAATCTCGATGCCATTATTTCGGTTGGGTATCGTGTTAATTCGATAAAAGCAACCCAATTCAGACAATGGGCGACCACTGTATTGCGGGAGTTTTCGATTAAAGGATACGTTTTGGACAGAAAACGAATGGAAAACGGTAGTTTTCTTAACGAAGACTATTTTGAACGTTTGTTGGAAGAAATCAGGGAAATTCGTTTAAGCGAAAGACGTTTCTACCAGAAGATTACGGATATTTATACTACAAGCGTCGATTATAACAAGGAAGCTCCAACAACGAAAACTTTTTTTGCTAAAGTGCAAAACAAACTCCATTTTGCCATTCACGGCAAAACGGCCGCTGAACTTATTGTAGATAGAGCCAATAGTACAAAAGAAAACATGGGGCTTACGACTTGGGAAAATAGTCCTAAAGGAAAAATAGTCAGAACAGATGTTGTCATTGCTAAAAATTACCTCAATCAAGACGAATTGGATTCTCTAGGACGAATTGTAAATGCCTATTTGGAATTGGCCGAAGAACGCGCCAAACGAAAAATCCCGATGACGATGGAAGACTGGGCAAAGCGTTTGGACTTGTTTTTGGAATTTGACGATAGAAACATTCTCAAAGATGCGGGAACAATAACCTCCCAAATAGCCAAACAACACGCCGAAAGTGAATTTGAAAAATACCGTATCATTCAAGACCGCCTTTTTGAAAGCGATTTTGATAAAGAAATTAAAAAACAGTTAGGGAATTTAGGACATGAATAAAAATTTCAAATTTAAAGAAGTTGTAATTGATAAAAAAGGCTTTTTAAGAGGTCCCTTTGGAGGCGATTTAAAAAAAGAAATTTTTGTACCAAAAGACAAGAGTACTTATAAAGTTTATGAGCAGGGAGTTGTTCTAAATTCAGACAAAACCATTGGAAGATACCATGTTTCAGAAGTTGATTATTTAGCAAAACTGCATAAATTTTCTGTGCAAGATAAAGATTTTTTAATTTCCTGTTCAGGAGTTAATATGGGGGCGATATACCAACTAAAAGAACCGTTTGATAGAGGAATAATTAATCAAGCATTATTAAGGGTAAGATTAAATAATGAAATAATAGATGATAATTATTTCTTCTATCTATTCAAAGAATTAATATGTAAAAGGATTACAACAGGTTCGGGAGATTCAACAATCCCAAATTTTCCTGCACTTGAAGTAATTAAAAATATTGAATTTGAATTACCTCAAATATCCATTCAAGAAAAAATCGGTAAGCTACTTTATGATATTGATTCTAAAATCGAACTCAACACTAAGATAAATGATAATTTAGAGCAGATGGCAAAAACGCTTTATGATTATTGGTTTGTGCAGTTTGATTTTCCAGATGCGAATGGAAAGCCTTATAAAACTTCGGGTGGTAAAATGGTTTGGAGTGATGATTTGAGGAGGGAAATTCCCGAGGGTTGGGAGGTTTTAGATTTGAGTGAAATTGCAAACATAACAATGGGACAATCTCCTCCTGGTGAAAGTTACAATGAACAAGGAAATGGAATGATATTTTACCAAGGATGTACAGATTTTGGAAATAGATACCCAACCATTAGAAAATTCACAACATTACCAACCCGTTTTGCGAAAGAAGGTGATGTTTTATTGAGTGTTAGAGCACCTGTTGGAACTTTAAATATTGCTAAAGATGATTGTTGTATAGGTCGGGGATTAGCAGCTTTGAATAGTAAAGACAACTGCATTTCTTATCTTTTTGGCGTTATGGTCAATTTAAAACAGATATTTGATAGAAGAAATGTAGATGGAACTACTTTTGGTTCAATCACAAAAGACGATTTATTTTCTTTAAAAGTAATTAAGCCTTCAAATGAAATGTTGAACGATTTTAATACAATTGTAAATCCATCCTTTGAAAAACAAAACAAAATCGAATTAGAAAATATAGAACTTGCATCGCTTCGGGATTGGTTGTTGCCAATGTTGATGAATGGACAGGTAAAAATACAAGATTAATACAGTTAATTTCTCTTCGATAAATTATCATTTA
>RCUJ01001570.1_pt1 | contig 12024 bp, 11 predicted proteins | sample 2166321 | NCBI WGS metagenome assembly RCUJ01 (sample SAMN09932808, study PRJNA488358) | compost metagenome | feature: garden; material: soil; isolation source: compost soil in an enriched community after 118 h of incubation | place: Germany: Experimental Botanical Garden Goettingen | collected... | reverse complement strand
TGGGCCTGGTGATCATCGACGAGGAACACCGTTTCGGCGTGCGCCAGAAGGAACAACTCAAGGCCCTGCGCAGCGAGGTGGATATCCTCACCCTCACCGCTACACCGATTCCGCGCACCCTGAACATGGCCGTGGCGGGCATGCGCGACCTGTCGATCATTGCCACGCCGCCGGCGCGCCGCCTGTCGGTGCGCACCTTCGTCATGGAGCAGAACAACCCGACCATCAAGGAAGCCCTGCTGCGCGAGCTGCTGCGTGGCGGCCAGGTGTATTACCTGCACAACGATGTGAAGAGCATCGAGAAATGCGCCGCCGACCTCGCCGAGCTGGTGCCGGAAGCGCGTATCGGCATCGGCCACGGGCAGATGCGCGAGCGCGAACTGGAGCAGGTGATGGGCGACTTCTACCACAAGCGCTTCAACGTGCTGATCGCCTCGACCATCATCGAGACCGGCATCGACGTGCCCAGCGCCAACACCATCATCATCGAGCGCGCCGACAAGTTCGGCCTGGCCCAGCTGCACCAACTGCGCGGCCGGGTCGGCCGCAGCCACCACCAGGCCTACGCCTACCTGCTGACGCCGCCGCGCAAGCAGATGACGCCGGACGCGGAGAAGCGCCTGGAGGCCATCGCCAATGCCCAGGACCTGGGTGCCGGCTTCGTGCTGGCCACCCACGACCTGGAAATCCGCGGCGCCGGCGAACTGCTCGGCGACGGCCAGAGCGGGCAGATCCAGGCGGTCGGCTTCACTCTCTACATGGAAATGCTCGAACGCGCGGTGAAAGCCATCCGCAAGGGCGAACAACCCAACCTCGAGCAACCGTTGGGTGGCGGCCCGGAAATCAACCTGCGGGTAGCGGCGCTGATCCCGGAAGACTACCTGCCGGACGTGCATGCCCGACTGATCCTGTACAAGCGCATCGCTTCGGCTGCCGACGAAGACGGCCTGAAAGAACTGCAGGTGGAGATGATCGACCGCTTCGGCCTGCTACCGGAACCGAGCAAGAACCTGGTGCGCCTGACCCTGCTGAAATTGCAGGCGGAAAAGCTCGGCATCAAGAAGGTCGACGCCGGCCCACAAGGCGGCCGCATCGAATTCGCCGCCGATACCTGTGTCGATCCGCTGACCCTGATCAAACTGATCCAGGGCCAACCGAACCGCTACAAGTTCGAAGGCGCCACACTGTTTAAATTCCAGGTGCCGATGGAGCGCCCGGAACATCGATTCGACACCCTGGAAGCGCTGTTCGAGCGCCTGACCCCCTCTGCCTAAAGGACTGACCCCATGCGCGCACTCCGCCCCCTGGCCCTGCTCTCACTAATCCTGCTGTCGCTACTGAGCAGCAGCGCCGCCTTGGCCGAGGCCATGTTCCAGGTAGAAGTGATCGTCTTCCGCCAAACAACCGAGCAATTACCCGCCGCCCGCCCCGCCCCCGACGACTGGGCACAAGGTGCATGGCCGATCGACCCCAGCCAGGAACGCGTCACCACGCTGACCATTGAAGCGAGCAAACTCACCCCGGCCAACGGCTACAGCGTGCTGTTGCACAAAGCCTGGGCGCAGAGCATCGGCGCCAGCCCCAGCAGCGTGGCACTGAGCACCGGCAGCGAACAATCCGGTCATTTCCCGGTCGAAGGCACCCTTGAGCTGCAACAGAACCGCCTCATCGATCTGGACGTTAACCTGTGGATCAATAGGTTCGATGACAACGGCTGGCTCAGCAGCAGCGAACTGATCAAGCACAGCGTGCACCTGCAAAGCGGCGAACTGACCTACCTCGACCACGGCAGCCTCGGCCTGCTGGTGCGCATCAGCCCGTTGTAAGGAGCCGGGAAGCGGAAAGCGGAAGTTTGCTAGCCGCCGCCCCATGCTCATCAAGGCTTTTCGCTGTTACTTGCAGCCTAAAGCTTGCCGCTTACCGCTTATTTCCCATCAGCCCGCCAGCACACGGGCCAGTACGGCCTTGACCCGGCCCATACCCTCATCCAGGGCACGCTCGATGGCGGCCATGGTGATCAGTACATTGGACTTACCCGCCGCCGGATTCACCACCAAGGCCAGACAGGCATAGGGCAACGCCAACTCACGCGCCAGTACCGCCTCAGGCATGCCGGTCATGCCGACGATATCGCAGCCGTCACGCTCCATCCTGGCGATCTCGGCAACCGTCTCCAGACGCGGCCCCTGGGTGCAGCCATAGACGCCCTGAGCGCTAAATGCGCAGCCTTCGGCAACCAGCGCACCGGCCAGCTTTTCCCGCAGCTCGGCATCGTAGGGGTGGCTGAAATCCACGTGAGTGACATGCTCCAACTCACCCTCATAGAAGGTGTGCGCACGTCCCGAGGTATAGTCGATGATCTGGTGCGGCAGACAGAAATGCCCGGTGCCCATGGCCGCCTGGATACCGCCGACCGCATTCACCGCGATAATCGCCTTGGCACCCGACTCCCTCAGCGCCCAGAGATTGGCGCGGTAGTTCACCTGGTGCGGCGGAATTCGATGCGGATGGCCGTGGCGAGCCAGGAACAGCACTTCGCGCCCCGCGTACTCGCCACGCAGCACCGGCGCCGAAGGCGCCCCATAGGGAGTATCCAGGTGCAACGCCGCAGTAATGGTCAAACCATCCAACTGGGTCAAGCCGGTACCGCCGATAATGGCGTAGACAGTCATCAATAGCTCCTCAATCGATTAATTGCGCGGCACGTAATGCACCGACCGCTTCCAGCCATCGCGGGCTCTGCCGGTACTCCGTACCCGGAAAAGCCTGGCGACGCATAGCTGCCAAGCCTGGCGGCGTGACAACCTGCAAACGCTGCAATGCCACAAGCGCCAACTCGGCGGCTGCGCGATCATTGCATACCAGCCCCATGTCACAACCTGCCGTCAGCGCCGCCTCGATGCGACAAGCCGCATCGCCCACTACATGGGCGCCAGCCATCGACAAATCATCGCTGAAAATCACTCCGGCGAACTGCAACTCGCCACGCAGAATGTCCTGCAGCCAGCGCCGCGAAAAGCCGGCAGGCTGGTCATCGACCTGCGGGTAGATCACATGCGCCGGCATCACCGCCGCCAATCGCCGACTCAAGCGAGCAAAGGGCTGCAGGTCAGTGGCGCGGATCTGCTCGAGACTGCGTTCATCCACGGGAATCGCCACATGGGAATCGGCCTCGGCCCAGCCATGCCCGGGAAAATGTTTGCCGGTCGCAGCCATACCCGCCGCACTCATGCCGCGAATAAACGCCCCCGCCAGCAGGGTAGCGCGCTGCGCATCCCCCTCGAAAGCCCGACTGCCGACCACGGCACTGCGTTGATGATCCAGATCCAGCACCGGCGCAAAGCTCAGATCCAGGCCGACCGCCAACACCTCGGTGGCCATCAACCAGCCACAATGTTCGGCCAGCACCTCGGCATTGGCGTTGTCGGCAATCGCACGCATCGCCGGCAGACGCACAAAACCCTGACGCAGACGCTGCACACGGCCACCCTCCTGATCGACCGCCAGGAGCAGATCCGGGCGTAGCGCACGAATGGCGGCCGACAGCTCACGGACTTGCCGCGGGTGCTCGATATTGCGCCCGAACAGGATCAGGCCAGCCACTTCGGGCTGACGGAGAAGCTGCCGATCCTCGGCGGTCAGCCAGGTGCCGGCGATATCCAGCATCAACGAGCCTTGCATGGGTGAACTCACAAATAATCCTCAACTAAAGTGACGCCGCCGCCCAGAGCGGACACGCCGCCTCGTCGATCTGCACGGCACAGTGAACAGGGACGCGCGGGAACAGCGCCAGCAGATCGGCATTGCGCAGGCGCACACAACCATGCGAACGCGGCACGCCCATGGGTTCGGTGTCCGGCGTACCGTGCAGATAGATGTAACGGCGGAAGGTATCGACCTCGCCCAATCGATTGCGCCCCGGCTCACAGCCGCTGAGCCAGATGATCCGCGTGAGGATCCAGTCGCGATCGGGGAATTGCTCGGCCAGGGCCGGCGACCAGACCTCGCCGGTCCAGCGCCGGCCGCGCAATACCGCCCCCGTGGGCAAACCTTCGCCGATTTTCGCTCGCACTCGATGCAAACCACGCGGGGTGCAGCCGGAGCCATTCAGCTCGCCCGGACCATTGCGGGCGGTGGACACCGGCAGGCGCAACAACAACTGCCCGTCGGCAAAGCCGTACAGGAGCTGATCAGCGAGAGAAATATGCAGAAAATCGAGTGCACGCATGGGCGAGTAGCTTAGCGGATCGGGCTCGCCAAGCCCACTGGCATGGCATCAAACCTTGGCGGCGACGCCCGTGGGTTTGGCGCGCAGCTTGAGCTGAGCGCTGGCCAGGGCCTCATCGGTCACACCGCTGTCCGAACGCATGCCAGCGGCCAGAAATGGCACCATCATGCGCATGACCTGCTCGATCGAAGTACTCACCCCGAAATCGGTCTCGGCCATGGCGCGCAGCGCTTTGATTCCGGACATGCTGAATGCCGCGGCGCCAAGCATGAAATGCACACGCCAGAACAGCTCAAGCGGCGGGATACGCGGTGCCGCCTCATGCACCAGGAGCATGTAACGACGGAAGACCTTGCCGTACACCTCTTCCAGGTACTTGCGCAGGTGCCCCTGACTCTGGCTGAAAGCCAAACCCAGCAGACGCATGAATATCGACAAATCGTTGCCACTACGCGGCTTCACGGCCAACGCCTGGTCGACCAGCAACTCGAGCAATTCCTCAAGGCTGGCTTTTGCCTCCTGCTTGGCCTGACGGCGATCCAGCTCGCGATCGAGGCTGCTGCAAAAAGGACCGAGAAAACGAGAAAAAACCGCCTGAATCAGTGCTTTTTTAGAACCAAAATGATAATTCACCGCTGCCAGATTGACCCCAGCCTTACTGGTAATCAGGCGCAATGAAGTTTCCGCGAAACCTTTCTCTGCGAACAACTGCTCCGCCGCATCGAGAATGCGCTCAACGGTTTCCGACTGGGCCATGACAATTCACCTGACAAACACTTGTTTGAAACATACGTTTCGACCCACCCTCTTGTCAAGTCGCACCGGCCACTTTCTGGCTGAGCAGTCATGCATTCACACCCAAAAAGCCGGAGCCTGCCGGTTAGACACACTTGTCATCGGTCAAGTAACACGCAGTAGGGATCAAACCGCAAGCAGCGAATTTAACCAGGAAGAAAAAAGGAAGATTGCCAACTCAGAATCACTGTATATAATCACAGTCACTGTATAAAAAGACAGAGCCAGACATGCTGAAACTGACGTCACGCCAAGCTGAAATCCTTACCTTCATCAAGCACTGTCTTGACGATAACGGCTACCCGCCAACCCGTGCTGAAATCGCCCAGGCACTTGGCTTCAAGTCACCCAACGCCGCAGAAGAACACCTCAAGGCCCTGGCTCGCAAAGGGGCCATCGAAATGACTCCCGGCGCTTCGCGAGGCATTCGCATTCCAGGCTATGAACCGAACAACACAGAAGAGGGCTTACCCGTGATCGGCCGCGTCGCCGCCGGCGCGCCCATTTTAGCGCAACAGAACGTTGAAGACTCATGCCGGATCAACCCCGAATTTTTCCACCCCAAAGCCGACTATCTGCTGCGCGTACGCGGCATGAGCATGAAGGACATCGGCATCATCGACGGCGACCTGCTTGCCGTCCACACCACCCGTGAAGCACGCAATGGCCAGATCGTGGTAGCCCGCATCGATGACGAAGTAACGGTCAAGCGCTTCAAGCGCGAAGGCAACAAAGTCTGGCTTATCGCGGAAAATCCCGAATTCGCTTCCATCGAAGTGAACCTGGAAGAGCAAGAACTGATTATTGAAGGCCTGAGTGTCGGCGTTATCCGCCGCTAGCGACTCGCTTGCTGAAACCATGACTAAGCCGGGCAAGACGCAGGCGGTCACAGTGCCAGACCGGCCAACATGGCCATAAAACAATAGTGACAGGCAAGTCCGCAGGGCGCGCGTAGCGGGTGCAAGTGACATTTACCACGGTAAACAAGTACTTTCCCCGCCCATCAGGCTTGCACTCAAGCGTGCCATGCCAAGGCGGCGAGCCGTCCGAGTGGACAAGTGCAGGCAGCCTTCAACAGCCTGCCAGAGGAGGTTGTATGCAGTTCCCGCAGTCACTAAACCGCACACAGCTGTCGCTGTTCGAAGGGCTAATGGCCTCTGCAGTAACGCCGCTCCTGAACCAGGCAACGGAACCGTCCTGGCGGGAGAGCCCCGAAGCCTTCAGTGAAATATCACTACGTGGCGCAGCCGGTCACTGCCTGAACCTGCTTGCACCGATGCTCCGCGAGCTGAGTGAGCACAACGATGCGCGCTGGCTGAGCCTGATCGCCCCGCCCGGCAGCCTGACGCAGACCTGGCTACGCGAGGCCGGCCTCAACCGCGAGCGTATCCTGCTGCTCCATCCACGGGGCAAACAAAGCGCATTGCAACTGGCTCAGGAAGCACTGAAGCTGGGTCGTAGCCATACCGTAGTCAGCTGGCTGCACCCTCTGCAGCAGCACGCCCGAGAGCAACTGGAACAGGCCGCACGACAAGGTAAGGCACAGAGTCTCAACATAAGCCTGGGATAGCATGCGCAAGCAGTGGCAGAGGGATTGTGCGTGAGACGACACCGACAATCCGGCATGTGGGCCAGCCACCACAACCAAGTCCAGCTGCTGCCGATATCGGCACCGCTACGGGCAATCGGCAATCAATGCAGCACGCGCGGGCCTTGGGCGTGATCAAAGTCACCTTCAGCCAACTTCCCGGCCATTTGCACGCCGACATTGAGCATAGCCTTGGCTACCTCGATGTGCTGGCCCTGCAAAAATGCCTTGGCATCAGCGGAAAAGTCCAACACCACCAAGCTTTCTTCGTCTTCTGCGCGACGCAGTGCAATGCGCCCATCAGGCAACTCGACGATCTCTAGGTAGGATGTAGGCATAGGGCTGATTCTCCACGAAAGGCCGGCATTGTAGCAGCCGACCAAGGCTCACCCTAGCCCGCTTATCCAAACTCAGAGGCGGGAAAAATATCGAAGGCCGTCGCGAGAGCGCCAGCGGGCGAGCGAAACAAGGCGCGCTACGTGAAAACGCGGGAGTTGGTGAGCCAAACAATCGACGAGCCAAATGACCGAAGTTTTGACTCGCTTCGCTCGCCCTGCTCCAGTTACTCCGCGTTGTAGCGCAATGCAGTTGCAGCCGCCCGGCGACGGGCGCAGCAGGCAAGCGACTTTTCTCAGCTTCTCAGCTCACCACTCACTCAAGGACTCGCGAAAGCGCTTGGCCAATCCCTTCAACTCTTGCCGCCAAACCTCCAGGGTTTCACGCGCCAGTGGCGGCTCCTCCTGATCCAGACTGATCGCCTCGATCAAGGGAGTACGCGGGTCGGCCTTGACCTTTTTCGCCGCCTGCGGTGGTTGAAACAGCTCGTCATAAGCCTTCAGCAATTGAGCCAGCCAGGTTTCCGGCTGTTGCGCCAGCTCGATAAGCTCGGCCAACTCCGGACTGGGTGCAGCATCCAGCAATGCCTTGTCCAACAACTGCTCGGCGCGCGCTGCGTTGCTTTCAGGCAGGCGGTAGTAACCGGCAATCTCGTGACACAGCCCCAGCAGCGCCCCATAGAGATGGAATAGCGCAGCCTCACGCTCGGCCTGTATCAGGGCCAAAGAGTTGACTGCTCGCCCCTCCTGCGCGGCGCGCCAGGACTCCAGCGACAGACCGGCATAGAAGAGCTTCTGGTTGGTACGGGTGTACAACTCATGGGCCATCGAGGCGCCCTCCATTACAGACCGATCAGGGGCTGGGAAAATATCGAAGGTAATCGGGCGGGCGCAACACGGTTGCAGCCGCCCGGCGACGGGCAAGCGATTGCTTCTCAGCCTCTCAGGCCACTATACGCGCGCCCGCTGCCTGCGGGCGCGCACCTGGTCCGATCAGCGCTTGTCTTCGACCTTCCACTTGCCGCCGTCGTAGAACGCGCGCCAACCGGTGGGCTTGCCCTCGACCTCGGTCTGCACGTACTGCTCTTTGGTCTTGCGGCTGAAGCGAATAACCGCCGCACGTCCTTCGGGGTCTTTCTTCGGCGCATCGCAGAGGAAGTGATACTTGGGATCGATCTCGTCCTTGTGCGGAATCAGCTCCAGCACCAGCGGCGCACGGGTTTCACGGTTTTTCGGGAACTGACTGGCGGCCAGGAACAAACCCGATGCACCGTCGCGCAGGATATAGGTGTCGTTGACCTTCTCGCACTTGAGCTCCGGCATCTTCACCGGGTCCATCTTCGGCGGAGCGGCCTCACCGCTTTTCAGCAGCTTGCGGGTGTTCTTGCACTCAGTGTTGGTACAACCGAAAAACTTGCCGAAACGCCCGGTCTTCAGCTGCATCTGGCTGCCGCACTTGTCGCACTCCAGGCTCGGGCCTTCGTAACCCTTGATCCGGTATTGACCCTGTTCGATCTCGTAGCCCGTGCAATCCGGGTTGTTGCCGCAGATATGCAGCTTGCGCGTCTCGTCGAGCAGGTAGGCATCCATGGCGGTGCCGCACTTCTGGCAGCGATGTTTGCCCAGCAGCACCAGCGATTCCGACTCGCCCTCATCGTCCGCGGCGATTTCATCGCCCGGCACCAGGTTGATGGTCGACTTGCAGCGTTCCTTCGGCGGTAGCGCATAGCCGGAACAACCGAGGAACACCCCGGTGGAGGCGGTACGAATCATCATCGGCCGACCGCATTCGCGACAGGGAATGTCGGTCGGCGTCGGCAGGTTGGCGCGCATGCCGTTGTCGCTGGCCTCGGCTACCTCGAGCTTCTTCTTGAAGTCGCCGTAGAACTCGTCGAGCACATGCTTCCACTCGCGCTCGCCCTGGGCCACATCGTCCAGGTGCTCTTCCATGCCGGCGGTAAAGCCGTAGTCCATCAGGTTGGCGAAGCTTTCGCCCAGACGCCCGGTAACGATGTCGCCCATCTTTTCCGAGTAGAAACGACGGTTGTGCAGGGCCACATAGCCGCGATCCTGGATGGTCGAGATGATCGCCGCATAGGTCGACGGCCGACCGATACCGCGCTTCTCCATCTCCTTGACCAGGCTGGCTTCCGAATAGCGTGCCGGCGGCTTGGTAAAGTGCTGGCTCGGATCGAGCTTGATCAGCTTGAGCACATCGCCCTGGGCCATGTCCGGCAACACATCGTCATCACCCGGCTTGCTCATTTGCGGCAATACCCGGGTGTAACCATCGAACTTGAGAATCCGGCCCTTGGCGCGCAACTCGAACTGTGCGGCGGTGACGGTCACGGTGGTCGACAGGTATTCGGCCGGCGGCATCTGGCACGCCACGAACTGGCGCCAGATCAGCTCATACAGGCGTTCGGCATCACGCTCCATGCCGGCAAGCTGGGTCGGCTTGAGGTTGACATCAGACGGACGAATCGCCTCGTGCGCCTCCTGGGCCCCTTCCTTGCTGCTGTAGGCAATCGGGTTGGCCGGCAGGTATTTCTTGCCGAACTCGCCTTCGATGAAATCGCGCACCATGCTCACCGCATCGAGCGAAAGATTGGTCGAATCGGTACGCATATAGGTGATGTAACCGGCTTCATACAGACGCTGGGCCATCATCATGGTCTTCTTCACCCCGAAGCCGAGGCGGTTGCTCGCCGCCTGCTGCAGGGTGGAGGTAATGAACGGTGCCGACGGCTTGCTGCTGGTCGGCTTGTCTTCACGCTTGGCGATGCTGTAGGCGGAGGCTTTGAGAACGTCCAAGGCAGCCATGGCCTGGGCTTCGTTCAACGGCTTGAACGCGGCGCCGTTCTCACGCGCCACTTCGAAGCGCACATTGGCGCCCTTGGTGGTGCCGAGGTCGGCATGCACTTCCCAATACTCTTCAGGCACGAAGGCGCGGATCTCTTTCTCGCGCTCGACCACCAATTTCACCGCCACCGACTGCACCCGGCCAGCCGACAGACCGCGGGCGATCTTGGCCCACAGCAATGGCGAGACCATGTAGCCCACTACACGGTCGAGAAAGCGCCGCGCCTGCTGGGCGTTGACCCGGTTGATGTCCAGCTCGCCCGGCTTGGAGAACGCCTCCTGAATGGCCTTCTTGGTGATCTCGTTGAACACCACGCGCTTGTAGCGGCTGTCGTCGCCACCGATGGATTCGCGCAGGTGCCAGGCAATGGCTTCCCCCTCGCGATCCAAGTCGGTTGCGAGATAGATGGTGTCGGCGTCCTTGGCCAACCGCCGCAGCTCTTCGACAACCTTTTCCTTGCCCGGGAGGATTTCGTACTTGGCCTTCCAGCCATGTTCGGGATCGACCCCCATGCGCGCCACCAGTTGGCGCTTGGCCTTTTCCTTGGGCGACAGCGCCGGCACTTCACCAGCCGCCTTGCCCCGTTTTGCGGGCTCCTTGGCAGCACTTGCCGAGCCGCTGGTAGGCAGGTCACGGATGTGGCCGATGCTCGACTTCACCACGTACTCGTTGCCCAAGTACTTGTTGATGGTCTTGGCCTTGGCCGGGGATTCCACGATGACCAGCGATTTGCCCATGGATTGGAAAATTCCTGAAATTCGATAAATGAAAGGCTGAGGCGCCTGACGCGGCACCGCTATATATAGTGGCGGTTAAGCTGAGGTCAAGCGCAGCAATAGCGCGACCTGCGTTCAGGGCCGGTTGAAAACGCTTGTTTCGGCCTGGATCAAAGCAAAACGTGGAACCATCTCGCCGTCCACTTCGACGTTTTCGCAAAACATTTCCAACGGGCGCACCCACAAGCCGTAATCGCCGTATAGCGCCTGATAGACCACGACCTGCTGCTCTGTCTCGGAATGTTTGGCCATGCCGAATACGCGGTACTCGGGCCCCTTGTAGTGGCGATAAAGACCAGGCTGTATTTGCATCGCTGAATTCCTTGAGTTTTTCCCATCGACAAAAAAATCCGGGAGAAATTTTTCACGTCGCGTAGCGACGGCCCGAAGGGTGGCCGCCATGGATGGCATGGCCAAAAAAAAAACCGGGGCACTAGGCCCCGGTTTTTAAGTCTTGGAGCGCTTAAAGGCGTTCGAAGACAGTGCTGATGCCCTGACCCAGGCCGATGCACATGGTCGAAACACCAAAAGTGCCAGCATTCTGCTTCATCACGTTCAGCAGGGTACCGGAGATACGCGCACCGGAACAACCGAATGGGTGACCCAACGCAATGGCACCGCCGTGCAAGTTGACCTTCTCGTCCATCTTGTCGAGCACCTTCAAATCCTTCAGCACCGGCAGAGCCTGGGCGGCGAAGGCTTCGTTGAGCTCGAAGAAGTCGATGTCATTGATGGTCAGACCAGCACGCTTGAGAGCCTTCTGGGTGGCCGGCACCGGGCCGTAACCCATGATCGCCGGATCGACACCAGCGACCGCCATGGCCCGTATCACGGCCATCGGCTGAATGCCCAGGTCCTTGGCGCGCTGGGCGGACATGACGATCATGCAGGAAGCGCCATCGGTGATCTGCGAGGACGTACCCGCGGTCACGGTGCCGCCTTTCGGGTTGAACGCCGGCTTGAGCGCCGCCAGACTTTCCAGGGTGGTCTCCGGACGAATGGTTTCGTCGAAGTCGAACATCTTCAGGAAACCGTTTTCGTCGTAGCCTTGCATCGGGATGATTTCATCCTTGAACTTGCCTTCGACGGTGGCCTTGTGCGCCAGACGGTGCGAACGCTCACCGAAGGCGTCCTGCTGCTCGCGGCTGATGCCGTGCATCTTGCCGAGCATTTCCGCGGTCAGGCCCATCATGCCCGAGGCTTTGGCCGCATACAGCGACAGGTGCGGATTCGGATCGACGCCGTGCATCATGCCGACGTGGCCCATGTGTTCGACGCCGCCGATGACGAACACGTCGCCGTTGCCGGTCTGGATCGCCTGCACGGCAGTGTGCAGGGCGCTCATGGACGAACCACACAGGCGGCTGACCGTCTGCGCAGCACTGGTGTGCGGGATCTGGGTCATCAGCGACGCCATGCGCGCGATGTTCCAGCCCTGC
>RCUJ01001566.1_pt1 | contig 12041 bp, 11 predicted proteins | sample 2166321 | NCBI WGS metagenome assembly RCUJ01 (sample SAMN09932808, study PRJNA488358) | compost metagenome | feature: garden; material: soil; isolation source: compost soil in an enriched community after 118 h of incubation | place: Germany: Experimental Botanical Garden Goettingen | collected... | reverse complement strand
AGCGGGTTGTCGTTGGCGCTGTTGAGCTCGTTCTCGATGAGCTGGCGCCACCAGGGCAGGCTGTCGGCCACCACGCCGATGACGTGGGGGGCGCAGCGCAGGGAATATCTGTCCTGCAGCCGGTCGCTGTGGCGCGGCAATTCCCCGCTCTGCAGATCGGCGCGCAGCCAGGCGGCGATGCCCTGCATGCCGGGGTGCGGCTTGGCGGCGAACAGCCGCTCGTCGAAGTGGAAGGCATTGCCGGCCATGGCGACGCTGACCAGGGCGGTGATCCGGGTCGCCAGCCGCATCAGGTAGTCGGTGCGGGCGTAGGCCAGGCAGGCGAGCGCCGTCATCACAGAGGTGCCGTTCATCAGCGCCAGCCCCTCCTTGGGTCTCAACGTCAGGGGGCTGACACCCAGGGCCTGATAGACCTCGGCGGTGCTCGCCAGCCGACCGTCCCGATAGAGCTCGCGCTCCCCCACCAGCACGGCGGCCACATAGGAAAGCGGGGTGAGATCGCCACTGGCGCCGACCGACCCCTCCTCGGGGATGCGCGGGATCAGATCCTGCTCCAGCAGCCAGCAGAGCCGCTCCAGCAGGGCCGGGCTGACCCCGGAGACCCCCTGGGCCAGGGAGCAGAGCCGGGTCGCCAGCACGGCGCGCCCGGCCGTCACATCGAGATCCTCCCCCAGGCCGCAGCCATGGAAGCGGGTCAGGTGCAGGGGCAGCTCGGCCACCAGGGCCGGCGGCACGGCCCGGGTCACGGAATCGCCATAGCCGGTGGTCACCCCGTAGATGACCCCCTCCTCCGCCAGCAACCGGTCGAGAAAGTCGGCGCCGCGCTGGATGCGGGCCATAAAGGCGGGATCCGGGTTGAGCACCGGCTTGGCACGCCCCTCGGCCAGGGCCACCACCTGCTCTATGGTGAGCCGGTCTGCGCCAAAGGTGACCAGGGCCTCATCGGCCTGCTGGGAGGGGGGGAGATCAGGGTTCATCATGAGTCAGCTGCCAGAAATCGAAGAAGTTGAACCAGTCCAGCGGCGCCTGCAGGCAGTGGTACTGCAGGCGGTCGGCATAGGCTTGCACCCAGTGGCGCAGGGCCGCCTCCCGCTGTGCACGGGGCAGCAGCAGGCGCTCGGCGAAGGGCTCGAAATGGACGCGAAAACGCCCCCGCTCCTTGAGGCCGAACATCAGGTAGACGGGGCAGGCCAAGACGCTGGCCAGGGCGAAGGGGCCGAGGGGAAAGGGGGCCGGCTGGCCGAGAAAATCGGCCCAGACTACCCGCTTCTCCCGCGTCACCGAGGTGCGATCCCCGACGATCACCACCCACTCCCCCGCCTCTATCTTCTCCTTGAGCAGGATGGCGGTGTCGGCCCCCATCTCCTGCACCTGGATGAGATTGAGGCTGGCGCCCGGGTTGATCTGCTTGAGCAGGGCATTGAAGCGCGCCGCGTGACGGGTGAACACCAGGGCATTGATGCGCACCTGGCCGTCCCGGGTGCCGAGCGCCCGGCACAGCTCGAGATCCCCGAGGTGGGAGCCGAGCAGCAGCAGGCCGCGCCCCGAGGCGAGCGCCGCCTTATAGTGTTCGCGCCCCACCAGCTCGACCTGTTCGGGGGGGATGTCGCCGCGCCAGCCCGCCAGCTTGTCCAGCGCCGCCTCGCCAAAGCGCAGGAAGTGGCGAAAGCTGGATCTCGGTCCCGCGGGCAGTGGAATGTCGTTGGCCGCCGCAAACGCCTCGAGCCGGGCCAGATACTGCTCCGAGGCCGCCCGCTGGCGGCGCCCGGTCAGCCAGAAGTAGCCGATGACGGGGTAGAGCAGCGCCTTGAAGCCGCCCCGGCCGAGTAGCCGATAGCTGGCCAGCATGATCTGCATGCCGAGCCAGGAGCCCCGCTCGGGGGTGCGTGACCAGTGGCGCTTGCCCCAGGCCAGCCAGCCTTTTACACCGGTATGAGAACCGTCCATTCCAGGGGGGCGGGAGCCCTCCCTGTCTGGGGAGTCCGACCAATAACGCTTGCCCTGTTGCCAGAGCCGGGCCGGCCAGCTCAGTACCTTCAACAGCAGATCCCAGAGCAGGCGGCACACCAGCCGGGTGTGCATCCAGGAGATGGCCAGGTTGTCTCGCCAGAGCCGGAAGTGGGAGCTGCCGTCCTGGGGATAGATGACCCGGGTCGGCACGAAGCGCACCGGCACCCCGCGCCAATGGAGGCGCACCATCACCTCTGTGTCGAAATCCATCCGCCGGCCGAGGCGCACCTCGTCAAACAGGGCGCAGCTCGCCGCCAAGGGGTAGACCCGAAAGCCGCACATGCTGTCTTCGATGGCGAAGGAGAGGGTCTCTATCCAGACCCAGACATGGGTGACATAGCGGCCATAGAGGCGCCCCTTGGGCACAGAGTCGTCATAGAGGGGGCGACCCGACACCAGGGCAGCCGGGTGAGCCGCCGCCTCCGCCAGCAGGCGAGGCACGTCGGACAGCTCGTGCTGGCCGTCCGCGTCTATCTGCACCCCATGGCTGAAGCCGTGTGCCAGTGCGGCCCTGAGCCCGGTCATCACGGCGGCCCCCTTGCCGAGGTTTTCGGGATGGCGCAGCAGGCTGAGCCAATCCCCATGCTCCTTTGCCAGGGCGTCGAGGGCCGCCGCCGCGACGGGCTCGCTGCCGTCATCGATCAGCAGGCAGGGCAGCCCCAGGGGCTTCAGCCTGGCCAGCACTCCGGCCAGGGGGGCCGCATGGTTGTAACAGGGAATGAGGAGGCAGGGATTCAGGGACATAGCCGCACCCGACCGCTGCTGGCATGTTCATTCCCGAGCCGGTAGCTGAACAGCAGTTGCTCCTTGTCTGCCTGCCAGCTCAGGTGCAGCTCGCACTCCTGATCCGGGCGCAAGGGGCGCTGAAACTTGAGCTGGCTCATGCCGCCGAAGGTCCCGGTCAGGCCGAGCAGCGCGCGGCCATAGTGCATGGCCCAGTGCACCTGAGTCACCCCGGGCAGCAGGGGGGCGCCGGGAAAGTGGCCGACAAACCAGGGCAGGTCCGGCTCCAGCCGCAGGCGCAGCACCAGGGCGCCGTCCAGCCAGCGCTGCTCGAGCAGGGTGGGTAGCCCGCTTCTCTGCATGGGGACGGATCCCTGTTGATCCATCTTGTCCTTCTGTGGCGAGTCGGCCTCGGCCTGTTGCGAGTCCGTGTTTTGTACATCAGCTGGCGCCTCGTCAAACAGCGCCTTCAGCTCGGCCCAGGGCCGCTTGCCCTGGCTGTTGAGGGGCAGGGCCGGCTGGATACGCACCCGACGCGGCAGCGCCACCGGCTCGAGCCAGGGTCTGAGCCCCTCGCGCAGGGCGATGAGAAAGCGGCCCGGCCCCAGCGCCTGCCACCGGGCCTGGCCCTCTGGCGTCAACACCAGCACGGCGCCGAGCAGCTGCCGGCTCCCTACCGTCAGCGGCAGCACGGCCGCCGCCGCCACCCAGGGCAGCACCATGAGCCGGCTCTCGACCTCATCGAGGGAGATGCGTTTCTCCTCGATCTTCACCAGCCGATCCCCCCGCCCCAGCAGATGAAAACCTCTGTCGGTCAGCCGGATGCGATCGGCGCAGAGCAGCGGTGCGCCATCGGGCAGGAAGGGGGAGTGCAGCAGCAGGCCATCCTTATCCGACAGCGCGACCCTGACGCCCGGCATGGGCCGCCAGGGGGTGTCAGGCGCCGGGCTCTGGCGCCAGGCGATGCCGCCGGTCTCGCTGCTGCCGAAGATCTCCACCGGCAACTGGCCGAGCAGCTCGCGGGCCTTGGCTGCATCCGCCGGGGCCAGGGGGCCGCCAGAGGAGACGATGAGGCAGCAGCCCCTCGCCCTGAGGCCGGGATCGAGCCGGCTGAGGAAGGCTGGGGAGGCGATCAGCCCCCACTTGCCCGGCAGCTCAAGCAGTTGCTCCGGATAGAGCGTCAGGGTGCGGGCGAAAGGCACCCTCAGCACCAGGGGCAGCAGGATGCGAAACAGCAGGCCGTAGATGTGCTGATGGCTGACGCTCGCCAGCAGGCGGGCGCCGCCGAGCCGTTCGCCCCAGAGTTCGATCAAGACCCGCAGCTCGGCCTCGAGCTGGTGCCAAGCCTTGGGGATCGCCTTGGGGGCGCCGGTGGAGCCCGAGGTAAACAGGGTCAATTGCAGGGATGTGGGGGCCGGCCAGCGAGAGGGCTGCGCGCCCTCAGAGACGGTCACACCGGACAGCGGCAGCCGCAGCCAGGGGCCCGCGATCCCCTCCCCCAATTGCTGGCTATCGGTCAGCACCCCATCGAAGTGGTCCTGCAGTTCGGCCAGGGCGGCCGGACGCTGATGCCCTGGCAGCACCACCTCGCGCCCCGTCAGGGCACAGGCCAGCAGCGCCTGGGCAAACAGCAGGCTGTCGTCGAAACAGAGCGCCCAGCGCCGGGCGGGCAGGCTCGCCAATCGGCTGGCCAGCGCCTCGCTGTCAAGGCGCAGGGTGCCGAAGCGGCAATCCCCATGGGGGCCGAATGCCACCGGCTTCTCGTCCTCCCGCCCCCAGATAGCGGCGAGCAGGTTCGCTGGCCCCCTCATGAGGCAAAGCTCCGCTTGACCCGCAGGCGCACCAGATACTCGGCCCCCATCAACAAGCCCATCAGCAGATAGCTGACCAGGCCGTTGTAGAGGCTCCAGAGGGCGAGATCCCCGTGCCAGATGGTGGCGGCGGCTAGCGTGCCATTGAGCACGAAGAAACCGCACCAGACCTGGGTCACGGTGCGGGTGTAGCGCACCCCGGCCGGGGGCAGGTCGGGATCGGTCAGGCGGGCGAGCCGCTCCACCAGCGTCATGGGCTGGTTCAGGCTCCAGCCAAACAGGCCGAGCAGCGCCAGGGAGACGACGAGGGGGTAGTAGAGTAGCCAGTGCTGGGCCGAGAAGAGGGCGCTGAGCCCCGTCAGCAGCAGGCCGACACAGGCGAGCAGACGGCCGAGCAGCAACCACTCGCGCACCGGGGCAACCCCGGGCAACAGCCGCAGGGCGAAGGTCACCAGCAGGATGACGAGCAGGGCGGAGCCGCCCCAATGGGTCAGCCCCCAGTACACGGCGAGGGGATAGAGCAGCAGCAGGCCACCCGCCAGCAGGGAGAGCAGCCGGATCATGATGGCCGCCCCCGATTCAGGAGGGAGAGCAGCCGGATCATGACGGCCGCCCCCGATTCAGGAGGGAGAGCAGTCGGATCATGACGGCCGCCCCGACCCAGGAGGGAGAGCAGCCGGATCATGACGGCCGCCCCCGACTCAGGAGGGAGAGCAGCATCATGACCGACTCAGACGGGAGAGCTGACGCCTCATGGCCGTGCTCCGTGCGGCTTGGGTCGCATCGCCGGCTCAGGCCTCATCCATCAGGCGCTGGACCGCATCGACCACGTCGCCGACGCTGCGCACCGACTTGAACTCCTCCGGCTTGATCTTCTTGCCGGTCAGCTTCTGCAGGTGCACCACCAGATCGATGGCGTCTATGCTGTCGAGCTCCAGATCCTGATAGAGCTGGGCATCCGGGGTGACCGCGGCCTCGTCCACTTCGAACAAGTCGATCAGGGTGGCCTTCACCTGGGCAAAGATGTCGTCTCTGTTCATCACGGTTTCTCCACGAGGGGGCGGGATCCGGCCTGCGCCTGGATCAGCGCCGCCAGGGCATCGACGCTGGCAAAGTGGCGACGGGTATTCTCGTCATCGGCGGAGAGCACTATGCCGTAACGCCCCTTGATGGCGAGCCCCAGCTCCAGCGCATCGATGGAGTCCAGACCCAGACCGTCGCCAAACAGGGGCGCCTGGCTGTCGATGTCGTCCGGGCTCAGCCCTTCCAGATTGAGGCTGTCGATGATGAGTCGTTTTATCTCTTGTTGCAGGTCTTGCATTGCTCTTCCATAGGCTGTCATGGGGTCCCGGGTTGCAGGACCCGGGTAAGAAACCGGGTTAACTGGCGGGCGGCCAGGGCGCCGTGCTGCGAGCCGTCGACCACCTCTGCGGCATGGATCTGCGGCAGAAACTCCAGGGTGAAGCAGGGCTTGTTGGCCGGGGTCCGGTACCACTTGTCCTGCTTGGTGAGGAAGCGCTCGCTGCACTGGATCCGCACGGGCTGCAGTGGCAGCTGGCCGCGCAGCGCGAGCTGGGCGGCGCCCCGCTGCAGCCGGATCGGCTGGCCCGGGGTAGTGCGAGTGCCTTCCGGGAACACCAGCAGCAGCCCCCCCTGGCGTACCCGCTCGATGCAGCGCGGCAGCAGTTGCTCGGCCTCCACATTGGGAATGTAGCCGGCGGCACGCACCACGCCACCGAGAAAGGGATTATGCCACAAAGCCTGCTTGACGATGCAGTCACAGGCCGGCAGCTCGGCGGCCAGCATCACATAGTCCAGCAGGCTGGGGTGGTTGGCCACCACCAGCACGCCGCGCAGGGAGTCCGGCAGGCCACTCACCCTGTAGTCGAGCACCCCCAACCCCCTGAGCAGCCCCATAAACAGCCGGAAACTCTGCTTGATGCTGGCCTGGGCCAGGGTGCGGCGCCGCTCCCCCCGCAGGCAGATCGCCAATAGCGGGAACCAGCAGAGGCTGAGCAACAGACCGCCAAGCCCAAACAGGGTGAAGCCGAGGGCGGTGCCCGCCAGCCGCCAGAGCCGGTTCAGTCGCGCCGCCATGACCACTCCTGGCGCCCATCCCCGAGCAGGCAGCCGGCTTGTTGCAACAGGTGCGCGCGCCAGAATGCCAGAGGCTGGGCCAATGCGGGAGGCCGGGTCTCGGCCCGCCGGCTGTCGCAACGCCAGTGCTCCCCGCCCGGCTCGTCCGCCAGCACCAGCGCGACCGCATAGGGCGGGGTTGCCGGCAGCCAGCGCCGATGGAAGGCCGGGATCTCGCCCTCGAAGGCCACCAGCAGCACACGACCGTTGTTGACGCTCAGAGTGGCGACCGCCTCGGTCAGCCCCGCCATCAGGCTGCCCTCCCCCGCGGCGAGCGAACTCATGGGCAGCGCCGCCTTGCCCTGAATGGAACAGATCCCGGCCGCCGTGTTGTGCACCGACATGGAGAAATCCGTGGGAGAGAGGGGCTTGCCCGCCGCCAGCCCCTGCAACAGCGTCATGGAGCGGGCCAGTTCGCCGTGGCGACTGACGAAGATGACGCTGTCGACGGGGTGGCGGGCCAGCATCTCCAGCCCCAGCTGCACCGCGAGCCGGGCGCCGGCGCTGAGGCGGCGGGCCATCATCATCGGCAGCAGCGGGGTCGGCGGCATGGAGGCGTCGGCGGGCCAGCGGCCCTGCTCGGCCCACTGCCGCCACTGGCCTGTCTGGTCCAGACCGGGGGAGAGCGCCTGTGCATCGAGGAGTGAAAATGAGAGCATGATAGCGACGCTCCGTCCTGTTGCGGCGTTAGGGATCATGAGCAATAAGCGGTTCAGCCGGCGACAGGGTACAGCGAGTCCATGCCGAGCGAATAGCCAACCTATTACCACCATTGATGATGCCGGCCATCATAGCATTATTTTTCAGAAAGAGTAGGCAGCATGAAATATAACCCTTTGTTTGTAGTCGCCTTTTATTGAAAGCCGCCAGATAATGATGTCTTATTGTTCCAGTTAATAAGCAGCAGCGCCGCGGAACAATCATCAATGGCGGCCCGAGCCAGGCCGGGCTGTTTCGCCCCAACCACCCATCACCCACCACGAGAGCCGCCCAGTGAAACATTATCAGTGCGAGCAATATGATGCCCTCGACGCCATCAGTCAGGCCCAGCGCATCGCCTTCGCCCCCATGCTGTTCCAGGCGAGCTGGTGCCTGCGCGAGACCGGCGTGCTGGCCTACCTGGAGCAGTGCGGCAAGGCGGGCGCCACCACGGCCGAGATAGCCGGCCACTGCGGGCTCAGCGAATATGCGGTCTCGGTGCTGCTGGACATGGGGCTGGGCGGCGGGCTCTGTCATCTGGCCGACGAGCGCTACGTGCTCGGCAGGGTCGGCAAATACCTGCAGAACGACCCCATGACCCGGGTCAACATGGATTTCACCCAGCACGTCTGCTATCAGCCCCTCGCCCACCTGCTCAGCGCCATTCGCGAGGGCAAGCCCGAGGGGCTCAAGCTGTTCAACCCCGATTGGGCCACCATCTATCCCCACCTCGATGAGCTGCCGGAGCCGGCGCGGGCCAGCTGGTTTGCCTTCGATCACTTCTATTCCGACTGGGCCTTCCGCCAGGCCCAGGATCATGTGCTGAGCTACCGGCCGCGGCGGCTCTATGACGTGGGTGGCAACACCGGCAAGTGGGCCCTCTCCTGCGCGGCCCGGGATCCTGCACTCAGCGTCACCATACTGGATCTGCCGGAGCAGCTCGCCCTGGCCCAGCCCCGGATAGCAGAGGCCGGGCTGGCGGAGCGGGTCGACGGCCATGCCGTCAACATGCTCGACGCCGACGGGCCGCTGCCGGGTGAGGCGGACATCTGGTGGATGAGCCAGTTCCTCGACTGCTTCAGCCACCCGCAGATAGTCGCCATCCTCAAACGCATTCGCCGCCACATGAAGCCAGGGGCCAGGGTCTGCATCCTAGAGCTGTTCTGGGATAGACAAAGCTTCGAGGCCGCCAGTTTCTGTCTCAACGCCACCTCCCTCTACTTCACCGCCATCGCCAACGGCGACAGCCGCTTCTACCACTCCAAGCAGATGTACCAGTGCTTGCGCGAGGCCGGTTTCCACGTGGAGGCCGAGCACGAGATCCCGGGGCCCGGCCACACCCTGCTGGTTGCCCATCCGCTGCCCAGCTGGCCATAATGTCCCATCGGAATGGCAGCATCGATGACACGAGAAGGAGTACGGCATGATGCGTAACTGGATGGCACCGCTGGCACTTTGCCTGGCCCTTGGCGCCCTGACCGGCGGCTGTGCCGACATCAAGGAGGCGGGCCGGACTGTGGGGCACACCACCCGCGACGTGACCCGCGAGATTGGCCACACCACCCGGGACGTGACCCGGGAGATCGGCCACGGCACCCGGGATACCGTCAAGAAGGTGGGCGATGAGATCAGCAAATGACAACAGGGGCCTTGGCCCCTGTTGTGTTAGCTGCGACTGACCATTACCACATCGCCATCAGCTGGGATTCCATGGCCTCCTCCGGCTCATCCGGCAGCTCGGCGAAGAGGTCCAGCCCGGTCTGCTCCTCCACCGCGTCCACCGTCACTATGTAGTCCGCAAGCCGGCTGGCCGACACGTTTTCCTGGGGCAGGATGAAGGCGATGGCCTCCCGATTGGCCACGTCCATCACCACCCGGTAATAGGCGTGGGGCACCGTCACGCCGTTGCCGATGGCGGCATCCGAGTTGGTGAAGATGGGACCTGTGATCACCTGAACCTCCTCATAGGCGATGGCCCACTGGCGGGTCTTCTCCTCCAGGATGCGCCAGGCCCCCTGATTGAGCGCCGGCAACTGCGGCGTCATGTTGGTCAGCAGGAAGCTCTGCTTCATGGTGGTGGCGCTGGTGCGCATGTCCGCCGCCGGCGCCTGGTGGCCCCTGTCATAACCCGAGCCCTTGTAGTCCGCCAGGGTGGCGCGGAACTGCACCGGCACCTCCTTGTCTTCGGCGAAGGCATCCTTGCGCGGCACCTGACCCTGGGCGCTGGCCGCCGTCATCCGATAAGAGACCCAGTCAGAGACCTTTGTGTCGTAGTTGTAGCCGGCGGCATAGCCTTCCCGGCACAGCAGCTGACTGGATTGACTGGGGACTCCCAGGGTGACGTGATCCTTGCACTGGAATCCCGCCGCCAGGGTCGGGAAAGCGCTGAGAGTAAATCCGATAGCTAGAACTAACTTATTAATATTATTCATTATTATGCCACTCCTTGTGTTAGGCGGAGTGATTTGACACCAGGTCGGAGGAGTCAGGCAATCGGCTAGTTTGCGAGCATGTCGTAAATGTGAAGATGACTGCAATTCGGCCAAAAACCTGCGGACAGCTGGGGGATTGTCATCCCCCTGTCATTGTGCTGAACGGGGCATTTTTCCCGTTTAATCAATTGGATATGCCCATGAAAAAGCGGGGCGCCCGGCCCCGCTCTGGTGATGCGCCCTCAGCTCTTGACCTGAGGCCGCGGGGTATCGGCTCGGGACGGCGGCAGTATGGGCAGCACTATCTGCGGCTGATCCCCGGTCAGGCTCTTGAGGAAGTCGGTCATGTCGTCGGCCTCCTGCTCGCTCAGACGCTGACCCAGCTGGATGTCGGCCATGATCTGCACCGCCTCCTTCAGATCCCAGACGGCCCCATCGTGGAAGTAAGGGTAGGTCAGCGCTATGTTGCGCAGGGTCGGCACCTTGAACCAGCCGATGAACTGCTGCTCGCCGGTCACGGCGCCGCGGCCCTGGGCCGGGTTGCTGGTCGGGTAGTGCTTGACCAGCCCCATCTTCTGATAGGAGTTGCCGCCGATGGCGACCCCGTTGTGACAGGCGGTGCAGCCCTTCTCCTTGAACAGCTGGTACCCCTTCAGCTGCCGCGCCGTCAACGCCTTGCCGTCCCCCTTCAGCCAGCGATCGAAGGGGGCATTGGGGGTGATCAGGGTCTCCTCGAAGGCGGCGATGGCATCGGTCACCTCGTCGATGCCAAAGTCCGCTTTGCCGTAGACCGCATCGAAGCGGGCGCGGTATTCGGGCAGGGTGTGCAGGGTCTCGACCGCCAGCTTGTGGGTGAAGGCCATCTCCAGCGGGTTGGCGATGGGGCCCGCCGCCTGCTCCTTCAGATCCTTGGCACGGCCGTCCCAGAACTGCACGAAGTTGAGGCTGGAGTTGAGCACGGTCGGCGAGTTGATCGGCCCCTCCTTCCACTGGTGGCCGAGGGAGCTGACCTGGTTGTCCACCCCGCCGGTCGCCAGGTTGTGGCAGGAGTTGCAGGAGATGGCGTTGGACCTTGACAGCCTCGGCTCGAAGAACAGCATCTTGCCCAGCTCGACTTTCTCCGGCGAGCCCGGCTTGACGGCCTCGATCGGTTGCACCGGCTCGGTGGCCCACCCCATCCCGGGCAAGGCCAGTGCCAGCAGCAGACAATATTTATTCATTTTTCTCTCTCCCTTGAGTCCGCGAACAATCGCAGCCTCAGCCTGACCGGGAAAGGTTGCGCATTATTTGCTCAGGATCAAATGGGATAGATAAAAACCATATGAAAAACAATGGATTGATATATTTTTGACGGACTGATGGCGGGGACTTGCGAGGAAAAAACAGCCAAAATCTGATGTATGAATTATCAACAGACAGAGCCTGAATGACAGCCTATTAATTAGATTGGGGTCATTGAATAAAGCGATTATTAAATATGCAGCAATGATCGAACATTAATTAGGTTTATTTAACATGCATTATTCAATGCTCGAGATAATACCTTATCAATAATGCCTCGGTGGCGCCGACCACCCTCGCCCCTATTTCGGGTGATCCCTCGCGGGTTATTCGCTGATAAAGGGGAAAGATGGCCGGATTTGCTCATCGAGATCAGTAATTAGCAGACACCAAGCTGCCCGCCCTCCACCAGGCATAGCGGCGCACAATAGAAAAGAGGGCCAGAAGGCCCTCTTTTCGTTCATGACATCGCCTTACAGGCTGGCGGCGATACGCGCCCCCAGGGCGGCGTTGTTCAGCACCAGCTGGATGTTGGCCGCCAGCGAGTTGCCGCCGGTCAGCTCGCACACCCGCGCCAGCAGGAAGGGGGTAGACTCCTTGCCCTTGACGCCCTGCTCGTCCGCCTCGCGCAGCGCCTGCGCGATGGCGGCGTCGATGTCGGCCTTGGGCATGGCAAACTCGGTCGGGATCGGGTTGGTCACCACGGCGCCGCCGGCCAGCCCCAGCTCCCATTTCAGGCGCAGCGCCTCGGCAATCGCCGCCGGGGTGTCGAGGCGGTAATCCACCTTGAAGCCGCTCTCGCGGGTGTAGAAGGCGGGCAGCTCCTCGGTCTGGTAGCCGATGACCGGCACTCCCTGGGTCTCCAGGTACTCCAGGGTCAGGCCGATGTCGAGTATCGACTTGGCACCGGCGCAGACCACGGCCACCGGGGTCTGGGCAAACTCCTGCA
>RCUJ01001561.1_pt1 | contig 12059 bp, 12 predicted proteins | sample 2166321 | NCBI WGS metagenome assembly RCUJ01 (sample SAMN09932808, study PRJNA488358) | compost metagenome | feature: garden; material: soil; isolation source: compost soil in an enriched community after 118 h of incubation | place: Germany: Experimental Botanical Garden Goettingen | collected... | reverse complement strand
ACAGACCCGAGTTGGCCTTGATGGTGATCTTGTTTTCCTTGCCGGTGCCCTTGTCTTTCGCGGACACGTGCAGGATGCCGTTGGCGTCGATGTCGAACGTGACTTCGATTTGCGGCATGCCACGCGGCGACGGCGGGATCCCTTCAAGATTGAACTCGCCCAGCGCCTTGTTGCCCGCGGCGATTTCGCGTTCGCCCTGGAACACCTTGATCGTCACGGCCGGCTGATTGTCGTCAGCGGTCGAGAAGGTTTGCGAGAACCGGGTCGGGATCGTCGTGTTCTTCTGGATCATCTTCGTCATCACGCCGCCCAGGGTTTCGATACCCAGCGACAGCGGCGTCACGTCCAGCAGCAGCACGTCCTTGCGGTCGCCCGACAGCACGGAACCTTGAATCGCGGCGCCAGCGGCGACGGCTTCGTCAGGGTTCACGTCCTTGCGCGGATCCTTGCCGAAGAATTCCTTCACCTTTTCCTGAACCTTGGGCATGCGGGTCATGCCGCCGACCAGGATCACGTCGTCGATGTCGGAAACCTTCACGCCGGCGTCCTTGATGGCGACGCGGCAGGGTTCGATCGTGCGTTCGATCAGTTCTTCGACCAGCGCTTCCAGCTTGGCGCGCGAGATCTTCAGGTTCAAGTGCTTCGGGCCCGAGGCGTCCGCCGTGATGTACGGCAGGTTGATTTCGGTTTGCTGCGTCGAAGACAGTTCAATCTTGGCCTTTTCAGCCGCTTCCTTCAGGCGTTGCAGCGCCAGCACGTCCTTGGACAGATCCACGCCTTGTTCTTTCTTGAACTCGGCAATGATGTAGTCAATGATGCGCTGGTCGAAGTCTTCGCCGCCCAGGAAGGTGTCGCCGTTGGTCGACAGCACTTCAAACTGCTTTTCACCGTCGACGTCAGCGATTTCGATGATGGACACGTCGAACGTGCCGCCACCCAAGTCATAGACGGCGATCTTGCGGTCGCCCTTTTCGGTCTTGTCCAGGCCGAACGCCAGCGCCGCGGCGGTGGGTTCGTTGATGATGCGCTTGACTTCCAGACCGGCGATGCGGCCGGCGTCCTTGGTGGCCTGGCGCTGGCTGTCGTTGAAGTAGGCGGGCACGGTGATGACGGCCTCGGTCACTTCTTCGCCCAGGTAGTCCTCGGCGGTCTTCTTCATCTTGCGCAGCACGTCGGCCGACACTTGGGGAGGCGCCATCTTCTTGCCGCGCACTTCCACCCAGGCGTCGCCGTTGTCGGCGCGGGCAATGGTGTAGGGCATCAAGTCGATGTCCTTTTGCACTGCCTTTTCTTCGAACTTGCGGCCGATCAGGCGCTTCACCGCGTACAGCGTGTTGCGCGGGTTGGTCACGGCCTGACGCTTGGCAGGCGCGCCGACCAACGTCTCGCCGTCGTCCATGTAGGCGACGATCGAGGGGGTGGTGCGAGTGCCTTCCGCGTTTTCAATGATTTTGACCTGCCCGCCGTCCATGACAGCTACGCAGCTGTTGGTCGTGCCCAGGTCAATGCCAATAATCTTGCTCATGGTGGGTTACCTTGAATTGAATCTATGAAAATAGAGGAAAACTTCTTGTCCCCACATAACTGGGGTTACTCGCAGGGTTTTCAAGACGTCTGGCTTGAATTTTCCGCAATCGGATCCTGCAAGCGCTGGATCGCCGCCGTGAATTGGGGCAATCCGGGCCAACCGGTGATGCGCCCCAACCGTTTTCCGGCCCGATACAGCACAAAAGTGGGGACACCATGCAGTGAAAAGCGGCGACCCAGGGGTTCGTCGGCGTAGACGTCGGCCTCGAACCAGGTCAAGCCCAGGTCCAGCAAGCTGTCCTGGTGCAGCAGCGCCGCCTGCTTGAAAAGATTGCAGTTATAGCAATCCTGACCCCACAAAAACACACAGCGCAAATCCGTTCCCGGCGCCTGGACCACGGCGGCGTCGAATCCCTCGGTGTCGACATGACGCATGCCGAACACCTGGAAGACTTGAGCCGGATCGAAGCGGGGATCGGTCATGGCGCGCGGGGTGCGGTTCAGCCTTGGCCGGCCGACACCACCACCAGCGCCGGACGCAGGGTGCGGTCGGCAATGACGTAGCCCTTTTGCAGCAACTGCACCACGGTATTGGCGGGCTGCTCATGGGGAATGGACGAAATTGCTTGATGCAGGTGCGGGTCGAACTTGTCGCCCTGGGCCGGCGCGATGTCTTTGAGCATGTTGCGCTCGAACGCGGCGGACAACTGCTTCAGGGTCACCTCGACGCCTTCGCGCAGGGTCTGAACGGTCTGGTCAGGCTGGGCCAGCGCGGCTTCCAGGCTGTCCTTGACCGGAACCAGGCTCTCGGCAAACGATTCGATGCCGAATTTGCGCGCCTTGGACACTTCTTCCTGGGCGCGGCGGCGCACGTTTTCAGCTTCGGCTTGCACACGCAGAAGCTGGTCATGCTGCTCATTGACGGTAGCCTGGGCGGCGTCCAACTGGGCGCGCAACTCGTTCAGCTCGGCCTCTACGGCGTCCTGGGCGGCGGGTGCCGCGTCGGCGTTCTGGCCGACTTCGGGCGTCTGATCTGCAGGCTCGTGGGGTGCCGTCATGGGGAATCCTCCAAAAAGAATGGCTTTCGCAGACATGAATGGGGGCCAATACCCCTATTTCAAGCCCGGGAAAGCGAAATATTCCCTGACGGCACCCGCCCTGGCCTGGGCGGGCTTGGCCGCTTACTTTTTGCGGGGCTGCGCGGGCGCAACCGGGTCGCTGGCCGGAAAGCTATCCTTCAGCGCGCGGTCAACCTGCTTGTCTTCGTCGTCCGGATCCGACCGGATCGCGATGGGGTCGCTGGCCGGAAAGGTCTCCGCCAGCGCTTCGTCCAGGTCGTGCTCGACCTGATCCTCGTCCACCGGGGTCGCAACCGCCCCCTTTTTCACATCCTTGCCGCTCTTGGGATCATGGTGCATGCGCCTTCTCCTTCAAGTCCGTGTTTACCTGGATCTTCAACGGCCACCCCTGCAAGTTCCGTTCCACCAGGTTGGCCAAGCCGGCGATCCAGGCAGGGTCGTCGTTCAGCGCGGGGATGTACCGAAACTGCTTGCCGCCCGCCTCGATAAAGGCGTCGCGGCATTCCAGGCTGATCTCTTCCAGGGTTTCCAGACAGTCTGCCACAAATCCCGGGCACACCACATCCACCTCGGTGACCCCTGATGCGGCCAGGGCCTTGAGCGTGGGCTCGGTATAGGGTTCGAGCCAACGGGCCGTGCCGAAGCGGCTTTGGAAGGTCACTTCAATCTGCTCGCGCGGCAGGGACAGTCGCTGCGACAACAGGCGCGCCGATTCCATGCAATCGCGGTAATAAGGGTCGCCCAGCTCAATGGAATAGCGCGGCAAACCGTGGAAACTCATCACCAGCTTCTGCGGCTTGCCGTGTTCGCGCCAGAAGGATTCGATGCGGGCAGCCAGCGGGTCCAGCCAGAGCGGCTCTTCATGGAACCGCTTGGTGAAGCGCAGTTCGGGCTGGTCGCGCAGGCGCGCGGCATGCCGGGTCACGGCGTCCACCACGGTGGCCGTGGTGCTGGCGGCGTACTGCGGGTACAGCGGCACGGTCAGGATGCGCTCGCAACCGGCCGCGCGCAGGCGGGTGATCGCGTCTGGAATGGACGGGTTGCCATAGCGCATGCCCAATTCGACCACGGCGTCGATACCCGCCACTTCCAGCGCGGCGCGCACGCCGTCCGCCTGCCGTCGGCTGTAAACCATGAGCGGCGAGCCGTCCTTCAACCAAACGCCGGCATAGCGCGGCGCGAGCTTCTTGGGACGCAAGGTCAGCACCAGCCCATGCAGAATGGGCTTCCAGAGATAGCGGGGGATTTCAATGACGCGGGGGTCGGACAGGAACTCGCCCAGGTATTTGCGGATGCCTGGTATATCCGGAGTATCCGGCGTGCCAAGGTTGACCAGCAGCACCCCGACCTTGCTCGGCGCGCGTGCGGGCGGGTCTTCGTTGAAGGGGTCGTCCTGCTCGGTTTCCGGCAGGTAGCGTTCAGGCCACAAATACTTGAACAGGCGAAGAAACACAAAAACTCCCCTTCCTCCGCAAGGAGGATGTAGCTTTGAATGGAACTACTGATTGTGGCTAAGCGCGTTGGACAGCAGGCGAGCCGTAATGTCCACAATGGGAATCACGCGCTCGTAAGCCATGCGGGTCGGGCCGATGACTCCCAGCGTGCCCACCACCTTGCCGTCCACGCCATAAGGCGCCGTGATGACCGAAACCTCTTCCATCGGCACCAACTGGGAATCGCCGCCGATATAGATCTGCACACCCTGCGCGCGGCTGGACACGTCCAGCAGTTGAAGCAGATCGGTCTTTTTCTCAAACAGCGAGAACATCTTGCGCAAGCGGTCCATGTCGGACGCAATGTCGGTCACGTCCAGCAGCTTGCGCTCGCCGGAAATGACCATGGCGTCGCCGTCCTCGGCGGCTTCGGCGCTGGCTTCGACCGCCGCCTGCATCAGGCGCGAGATGTCTTCGCGCAGTTGCGCCAGCTCCGTGGAAAGCGTCTGGCGCACGGCGTTGAAGGATTTGCCCGCGAAATGCATGTTGAAGAAATTGCCGGCTTCCAGCAATTCCGCTTCGGCGTAGTCGCGCTGTACGAACAGAATACGGTTCTGGACGTCGCCGTCCGGCGTGACGATGATCAGCAGCACGCGCTTGTCGGACAGCCGGATGAATTCAATCTGGCGAAACACCTGGGCGCGCTTGGGCGTCAGCACCACGCCGGCAAACTGCGTCAGGTTCGACAACAAGGCGGCGGCCGCATTGACGGCACGGGTGGGTTCCGCGGCCGACAGCATCTCGCCGATGTTGTGAGGCTGCAATTGATATTGCTGAACGGCCAGCAGGGAATCGACGAACATGCGATAGCCCCGCGGCGTGGGAACGCGGCCGGCGGAGGTGTGCGGGCTATGGATCAGCCCCAGCTCTTCCAGATCCGCCATGACATTGCGGATTGTGGCTGGGGACAAGTCGAAGACTTTCGATAGCGTCCGCGAGCCGACAGGCTGCCCATCGGCGATGTAGCGTTCTATCAACGCTTTCAGTAGTGCGCGTGCGCGGTCATCCATAGCAGGTATTTTAGGGAATCTTTTCCAATTAAGGCGATTTTTGTCCCGCAAGCCGATATGCGGCCCCATATAATCGGCTAATCCGCCCATTCCGGGTAGATTTTGACCTTCGGGTCCCGCCTTTTTGATTCGCCCGCATCCATGCACTTTCCTACCGTCGCCCTGATCGGCAGATACCAGGACACCGGCCTGGACACCCCGCTGAGAGCCCTTGCGCACGCGCTGACGCAAGCGGGCAGGCATGTGCTCATCGATGCGGACACCGCCCGCAACACGGGCCTGACCGAATACCCGGTGGCCACCCTTGAAGAGATTGGCCAGAATGCGTCGCTGGCCGTCGTGATGGGCGGCGACGGTACCGTGCTGGGCGCGGGCCGGCATCTGGCGCCCTACGGCGTGCCGCTGGTGGGCATCAACCATGGGCGGCTGGGCTTCATTACCGATATTCCCTTGCAGGACGCGCACGGCGCCTTGGCGCGCGTGCTGGAAGGCAGCTTCCAGATCGAAGAACGCATGCTGCTCGAAGGCAGCGTGTGGCGCGGCGACCAGAAAATGTATTCGGCGTCGGCACTCAACGACGTCGTGCTGAACCGCGCCGGACGCGGCGGCATGATTGAAGTGCGCGTCGAACTGGACGGCGCTTTCATGTACACGCAGCGCGCCGACGGCCTGATCATCGCCACGCCCACCGGCTCAACCGCTTATGCGCTGTCGGCCAACGGCCCCATCCTGCACCCCGGCTTGAACGCCATGGTGCTGGTGCCCGTGGCGCCGCAAACGCTGTCGAACCGCCCCATCGTCATTCCCGACACCGGCGTGCTGAACATGACGCTTACCGCCATGGGCCGCGTGGAAGTCGGCGCCAGCGTGCATTTCGACATGCAGACCTGGTCGGACCTGCAACCCGGCGACCGTATCGTCGTGCAGCGCGCGCCGCACACCATCCGCTTCGTGCATCCCGAGGGCTACAGCTTCTTTTCCACCCTGCGCCGCAAGCTGCACTGGAACCTGATGCCCCAAGCCACCGACAACGTAGAGTAGTAAGCGCCCCGACATGCTGCGCACCCTGCATATCCGTGACTTCGTCATTGTCGAACAGACCGAGATCCATTTCGGCCCCGGCTTTACCGTGTTCTCCGGCGAGACCGGCGCCGGCAAATCCATCCTGGTGGACGCCCTGGCGCTGACGCTTGGCGAACGCGGCGACGCCAGCATGCTGCGCGAAGGCGCGCCGCGCGCCGACATCACCGCGGTGTTCGACACCCCCAAGTCACTGCACGCCTGGCTGGCCGAACGCGAAATAGACGCCGACGACGAGCTCTCGCTGCGCCGTGTCATCGATGCGCAAGGACGCAGCCGCGCCTATATCAACGGCACGCCGGCCACCGTGGGGCAATTGCGCGAACTGGGCGACAGCCTGGTCGACATCCACGGCCAGCACGCCCATCAAAGCCTGATGCGTCCCGACGCCCAGCGCGATCTGCTTGACGCCCACGGCGGCCATGGCGATCTGCGCCAGGCCGTGGGCCAGGCCTGGAAGCAATGGCGCGCGCTGGCACGCCAATTGGAAGCCGCCGAAAAAGACGCCGCCAGCCTGGCCAATGAGCGCGACCGCCTGCAATGGCAGGTTGACGAGCTTGACCAATTGGCGCTGGGGCCGGACGAATGGGACGCCCTGCAATCCGAGCACACGCGCCTGTCGCATTCCCAGTCGCTGCTGGATGGCGCCTCGCAAATCCTGGAAGGGCTGGATGGCGAAGGCGATTCCGCGCACCACCGCGTCACCGCCGCCAATCACCGCATTCAGCAAATGCTGCGGCACGACCCCGGCCTGCAAGGGGTGTACGACGAACTGGAGTCCGCCCGCATCGCCATCAGCGAAGCCGTGTCCGACTTGAACAACTATGTCAGCCGTGTCGACCTCGACCCCAAGCGGCTAGCTGATGTGGAAGCGCGCCTGGGCCTGGTGTTTGAAACCGCACGAAAATTCCGTGTCGAGCCCGACGCGCTGTGCGAACTGCGCGATTCCCTGCATGCCGAACTGACCGCGCTGCAAGCGGCGGGCGACATCGACGCGCTGCGCGCCCAGTCAACAGCCGCCCAGGCGCAATACGACGCCGCCGCCACCAAGCTGACGACGGCCCGCCGCAAGGTCGCCAAAGACCTTGGCAAGCAAGTCACGCTGGCCATGCAGACACTCGCCATGCAAGGGGGCAAGTTCGAGCCGACGCTGACGCCCGGCGCGCCCTCCGCGCACGGCAACGAGCTGGTGGAATTCCTGGTGGCCGGCCACGCCGGCACCACGCCGCGCCCCTTGGCCAAAGTCGCCTCGGGTGGCGAGTTGTCACGCATTTCACTGGCGCTGTCCGTCATTGCCAGCCGCGCGGCGCGCGTGCCTACGCTGATCTTCGACGAAGTCGACAGCGGTGTGGGTGGCGCGGTGGCCGAAGCCGTGGGCAAACTCTTGCGCGAACTGGGCGAACGCCATCAAGTGCTGTGCGTGACCCACCTGCCCCAGGTGGCGGCTTGCGCCAACAACCAGTTCCTGGTCAGCAAGGCAGAATCGCGCGGCACCACGCGCTCCAGTATCGAAGAGCTGGACGCCGCGGCGCGCGTCGAGGAAATCGCTCGCATGCTGGGGGGCATCAAGCTCACCGCAACCACCCGCGAACACGCCCGCGAAATGCTGGAAGGTTTCGGCCAGCCCGCCGCCTGACGTCACCGCGGTTTCAAGCGCACAAAAAAAGCCCCTTCTGATAAAAGGGGCTTTTGATCTCACTGGCCCGCAGCGAGCGCGGCCACAGACCGTGGGGCGAACGCTAGCGGTTTAGCGCCCTTTCATGCAAGTGCTGCACACGCCGTACAACACCATCGCGTGGCTTTCCAGCGCGAAACCGTTGTCCTTGGCGATCTTCTGCTGGCGCTTTTCGATGTCCGGATCCGAGAACTCGACTACCGTGCCGCAATTCGTGCAGATCAGGTGATCGTGGTGGTCGCCATCGTTCAGTTCGAAGACGGCCTTGCCGCTGTCGAACTGGCTGCGAGCCAGGATGCCTGCCTGTTCAAACTGCGTCAGCACGCGGTAGACCGTCGCCAGGCCGATTTCGACGTTTTCGCCGATCAGGGCGCGGTAGACATCTTCGGCGCTGAGGTGGCGCAGGTCGGACTTGCGGAAAATATCAAGAATTTTCAGGCGCGGAAATGTCGCCTTCAAACCCATGTTCTTCAGTTCGCTTTGGTCGCTCATGGTGTAATCGCTCTCCGTCCGCGTTGGCATGGGCAAGGATAGGGGTCACCGCGAGCCGGCTCACCGAATTCATGCCGCCACGCGGAACTATCCTTATGAAACCTTTATGATAACGGTTTTGTTTGCTTCCAAATAATAGGGGCGCGTAGTGTCCATGATTGCACGAATTCCCTCCCGCTCGCTGAAGACCGGATTGGCCGTTGCCGCCCTGGCCATCGCCCTTGCCGGCTGCTCGGGGGACAAGTGGGGCTTCCCCTACAAAGCCGGTGTCCAGCAAGGCAACTGGATCACCCAGGAACAAGTCGCGCTGCTGCAGCCCGGCATGACGCGAGAGCAAGTCCGCTTTGCGTTGGGCAGCCCCACGCTCACCAGCGTGCTGCACGCCAACCGCTGGGACTACCCCTACTACTACAAGCCCGGCTACGGCGAAGCGCGTGAACGCAAGTTCACCGTCTGGTTCGATAACGACCGCCTGACCCGCTGGGAAGGCGACAAGCAGCCTGACCTGCAACCCTATCAGCTGAACACGCCCAGCAGCACCGCCGACGAAAAAGCGGACGAGCGCCTGGATCGGGACGAAGCCCGGATCAACCAAGAGCAAGACCTGGAAAAGCGTGATGCCGACGCCCCCGTCAGCCCGCTGAACCAATACCCCGGCCAGCCCGGCAACGCGCCCGAGCCGCTTCGGTAACCTCCAAGGATTTTTTTCATGCGTATTGCAATTGCCGGCGCAAGCGGCCGTATGGGCCAGATGCTGATCGACGCCATTCTCAAGTCCACCGGCCTGCAGTTGACGGTTGCGCTGGACCGCAAGGGGTCGACCGCCCTGGGCCAGGACGCGGGCGCCCCGCTGGGCCAGCAGACCGGCGTGCTCATCACCGATGATCTCGACGCGCTGGCCAATGCCGATTGCCTGATCGATTTCACTCGGCCCGAAGGCACGCTCGAACATCTGCAAGCCTGCGTGAAGCATGGCACGCGCGCCGTCATCGGCACCACCGGGTTCGACGACAACGGCCGCGCCGCCATCGAAGTGGCCGCGCAAAAAATCGCCATCGTGTTCGCGCCCAACATGAGCGTGGGCGTCAACGCCACGCTCAAGCTGCTGGACATGGCTGCCCGCATCCTGAACTCGGGCTATGACGTCGAAGTGTTCGAAGCGCACCACCGCAACAAGGTCGACGCGCCCTCGGGCACCGCGCTGAAGATGGGCGAAACCATCGCGTCCGCCTGGGACGTGGCGCTGCCCGACGTAGCCACCTGGAGCCGCCATGGCGACACCGGTGTGCGCAAGCCGGGCACCATCGGCTTCTCGGTCCTGCGTGGCGGCGACATCGTGGGCGACCATACCGTGTCGTTCTGCGGCATCGGCGAGCGCATCGAAATCACGCATCGCTCCGGCAGCCGCGCCACCTACGCGGAAGGCGCGCTGCGCGCCGCCCGCTTCCTGGAAGACAAGCACAACGGCTTGTACGACATGCAGTCGGTACTGGGCCTGTAAACCTGGCTCTTCCAACAAAAAAGGATCCTGCGGGATCCTTTTTTACATGCGCGCGCCGAATTGCCCTAGACCACCACAGGCTCGGGTTCCAGCCTGACGCCGTATCGCGCCTGCACCGACGCTTGAATTTCGCGCGCCAGGGCCATGATGTCGGCCGCCGTGGCGCCGCCACGATTCACCAGCACCAGCGCCTGCCGGTCATGCACGCCGGCCGCTCCCAGCGCCTGCCCTTTCCAACCGCATTGGTCGATCAGCCAGCCCGCCGCCAGCTTGTAGCGACCGTCTGGCTGCGCATAGGAAACCAAGCCCGGGAACTGCCGGGCCAGACTGTCGCGCAAATCAGCCTCAACAATCGGGTTCTTGAAAAAGCTGCCGGCGTTGCCGGTCACGGCAGGATCCGGCAACTTCGCGCGGCGGATGTCGCACACCGCATCGAAGATGTCCCGCGCGGTCGGCGCGCCCTGGGCAAGCCGTTGGTGGCGTTGCAGGTCGGGATAGCCCAGCACGGGGCGCCAGGGCCGGGGCAAGGCGAAGCGCACGCTGACGATGATCCAGCGGCCCGGCGCGTCGTGCTTGAAGGCACTGTCGCGATAGGAAAAACGGCAGTCGGATGGCCCCATCTCAACAAACCGCCCCGTAGGGACATCCCAGGCGGTCAGGCTGTGAAACCGTTCTTCAAACTCAACCCCGTAGGCACCAATGTTCTGCACCGGCGCCGCGCCGACCGTACCCGGAATCAGCGCCAGGTTTTCCAGCCCATCCCAACCTTGCGCCACACATTGCTCAACAAAGCCGTGCCAGTTTTCCCCGCCCGCCGCCTCAACCAGCCAGGCGTCTGAGCGATCCTGCAGCAAGCGCACGCCCTTGAACGCCACCTTCGCCACCAATCCGGGAACGCGCTCGGGCAACACCAGGTTGCTGCCGCCGCCCAGCACCAGCAGGCTATCCGCGCCCCGGGCCAGATCGGACAGGGCCGGCAATTGCCCCACGTCGTCCAGCGCCACGAACGCTTCGGCTCGCGACGCCAATCCCAGCGTATTCAGTGGGCTCAGGTCTTGGACAACGGGAGTCAGCGCGTTTGGCGCCGTTTCGATAGCAGAGTGAGTTGACATGGGTGCTACGGGTTATGCTATAGTTTCGGTCTTCGCTCATATTACTTGATTGAGTGTTTGGGTTTAGCCCACTGGCCATTGGTTCGGCCAAGTACCAAACCCGAATGACAAACTCAAAAAAATCATGTAAGATGCGCGCCTTCTGATCGATAACCAAGTTGATCAGAGTGAATAAGAAACAGGTTCTGAGTAGTTCATGACGGAACCCATGCGGGAGTAGCTCAGTTGGTAGAGCGCAACCTTGCCAAGGTTGAGGTCGCGAGTTCGAGACTCGTCTCCCGCTCCAAATTCAGATTTGCAGCGTTCAAGAATCCAAGCGTTCATGAACACTGAAAGTCACTAAGAAGGGCCCGACACACGTTGTCCGGCCCTTTTTTCATTTCCGCCGCGCATTCGCGTTCGCGCGCGAGCCCCCTCCCCCTTCCCCAAAAAAAACAGCCCCCGCCAGAAAACCGGCAGGGGCTGCGGTGCTTCACGCGGCAATCGCGTCAGGCTTGTTCGTGGGGAGACTTAACGCAGAATCCACGCATCGCGCCAATGCGAACCCGTACCGGGTGCATAGTGCGAAGGCGACTGGCTGCACCAGCCGCTGTAGGGGAATATCTTGCATTCAAACGTCTTGCCCACGTTCACGACCTTATCACCCGCTTTGTAGATCGTGCCCGCCTTGTACTGGGGGTATCCGCCCACGGCAGGCTTCGCCAACACCGTCACGGTGTGGCTGGCCTGGACTTCGCCGCGCGAGTTGCTGACCGTCAACGTAAAGCGGTAAGGCGTGTCCTTGGCGCTGGACGGCGCGACGAAGCTGATGTCCGCCTGATCCAACGCACCGGCGGAAATACCCGCGGGCACAGTCCAGCGGTAGCGCAGGTCCGTACCGGTGGACCCCTTGCCCGACAAGACGACGCGCTCGCCGCTCTTGACCGTGGCGGGGCCGCTCAGCTTGGCTTGCGGCGCAATCACTTCGGGCACCACCTCCTTGGCCTTGGCTTTGACCACGTGGCTGGCGGTGGCGGTACGACCGCGATCGTCGGTCACGGCAAGCTTGAACGTCAGGTTACGGTCCTCGCCCAGCGGCGGACCATAGAAC
>RCUJ01001556.1_pt1 | contig 12080 bp, 10 predicted proteins | sample 2166321 | NCBI WGS metagenome assembly RCUJ01 (sample SAMN09932808, study PRJNA488358) | compost metagenome | feature: garden; material: soil; isolation source: compost soil in an enriched community after 118 h of incubation | place: Germany: Experimental Botanical Garden Goettingen | collected... | reverse complement strand
GCCCTGCTGAAGATGGGGAAGCCAGAAAGCACTGAGGGGAGCCTGGGCTCCCCTCGAATAAGTTACGTGTGCTTTGTTTTTTTTGTTTAGCGATCTGTTGTTTTTATTGGTGATCGACAAGCTTTTCATCAGATCCCCAGAAGGGACCAAGGGCAAACGTATTTTTTTGGTTGCTGGTACTGCCATTGTCACCAAGTGATCCAACCAGAACGAGCTACCTCAAGGTAGTTTTATTCTTCTAAAACTGGTTGCCGGTTCTGAATCCCGGAACAGCGCACCCTCTCCAAAAAAATCTGTTTGCTACTTCTCTGCCGTGTTGTTTTTGTTTTACCAGAGTCGAGATGTTTTTCTTTTTGCTGTTTTTGTTGTTGTTCTACTCTAGATAAAGCACAGCCCGTGCCAGTTTTTAAAAATCGTTATAAATCAATATGTTGATAGATTATCGCTTTTTCTGCCAAGTAGAAGCGTGGCCGATCTGTTCCCGTATCACTCAGTTACGTTACCTGTGGATGGGCGGCGTAACACAGGCTGCCCGCTCAGGGCGATCGGTCATCGGACGAGAACAGGCTTGGGTTGGAGCGGTGGTGTGGCTGAGCGATCGAGTCGTCTGCTGGAGCAGACGATCCCCCTCCCCTCAACGCCCGCACCATGGCGCGACCTGGCCGGCGACAGGATAGAAGATGTCGCCTATGGGAATGTGTGGAGTTGCAGCCGGCGACAGGATAGCGACGTGACCGGAGCCTGCTAACGAGGCGGCCGATCGGGGAGCCAAGGATGTTGGCTGCGGTGTTCTGGCGCCCGGGTGCCTTGCCCGTCGCTCAGGGCTGAGCCGTGCCTCACCGCGGTGCCCAGGCAGGCAGGACGCTCCGCAAGCAGTCCATCAAACAATTACAAGAAGCACAACGCCGCCGCCGACCTCAGGGTTGGCCCTTGGCCACAGCATCAGGCGCGGCAGTAGGCATGGGATCCTTATGAATATTGTTTTGTCCGGCGCGATCATCGCGCTTTTGCTCACTACCCTGTTTGTCCTGCTGCGCTGGGGCAATCAGCGCTGTCATGGTTCCGAACCGGTGGGGTTGCTGACCTTCATGGCGATCCTGTTCACCTCGGGCCTGGACATGGGCCTGATCATCTTTCCGCTGACCGAGTTTCCGGTCTACGCCAAGGACGCGGAATATCAATTCTCCAACCCACTGGCCGTCGAGTTCGGCTTCTGGGGCTTTCTGATCTGGGTGTTCTACTTCATCACCACCTTCTACTTCTGTGTGATCGAGCCACGGGTGAAGTTCTTCGAACTGAAACCGGTGAAGCTCGTCAACAATCTGGTGATCATCTCGACCTGCGCCTTCACGGCCTACCTGTTCCTGGTGAATATCGCCTGGTATGCACCGGAAGTGGACGAAGCCTGGGGTTACCTGGTGGTCTTGCTGATTCTGCTGGCGGCGGTCTATTCGAGCACCGACATCAGGTATTTGAAAATCCTCAGTGTGGCGTCGACCTGGTTGTTCTTCGCTCTGATTGCCGGGATGTGGTGGTTGATGGATGCGGACGCCGGCTACGTGGCCGAGGCGGCCTCGGCGATCGGCACCGGCTATTTCGCCAACCTGGATGAATTCGTCCTGCCGCTGAGCGACTACCACGCCTTCTACCTGTTCTGGTGGTTTGCCTGGAGCGTGATGATCGGCCAGTTCGTTTCGCGTTTCGTCGGCGGCCTGAAGACCTATCAGCTGCTGCTGGCGCTGCTGATCATCCCGTCCATCCCGTTGGCGATATGGTTTTCCGTGCTGTATTACTACTTCGCCAACGCCATCGAGATCAGCCTGCTATTCAAGCTGGCGATGGTCACGGTGGGGATCATCTTCGTGATCAATTCGGTCGATTCGCTGGTGCGCCTGTACACCGACAATCTGGGGATCAGGGTCGAGAACCTGGGGCGGCCGAGGTTCATCATGCTCAACGTGAGCGTGCTGGCCGCCCTGGTCCTGCTGTTCAAATTCACCCCGTTCGAGATTCAGTCGGTGGGGCTGGTGGTGATTGCCCTGTATGCCGCGACTATAGCGACCATCCTGTGGCGGCACCGACCGGCGCTGGCATCGATCAATGGCTGAACAGCCGGCTGACGGGCTCGCTGCTGAAAGGCAGATCCAGCGGACCTGGAGCTGTTCTATTGCTGGGGCGTCCTGGCGGCCGACCCACAGAATCTAGGCCAGTGCCGGCACCCACCAGTAGCGCACGAAGTGGAAGAAGATCGGGGCGGCGAAACACACCGAGTCCAGGCGGTCGAGCATGCCGCCATGGCCTTCGATCATATGGCCCCAGTCCTTCACCCCGCGGTCGCGCTTGATTGCCGACATCACCAGGCCGCCGGCAAAGCCCAGCAGGTTGACGGTCAGGGCCATCAGCGCGGCCTGCCAGAAGTTGAACGGGGTGATCCAGTACAGCAGCGCGCCGACCAGACTGGCCAGGGCCACCCCGCCGGCAAAACCTTCGAGGGTCTTCGAGGGTGACAGGCGCGGGGCGATCTTGTGTTTGCCGAACAGCTTGCCGCAGACGTACTGCAGTACGTCGGATAGCTGCACGACTATGATCAGCCAGGCGATCAGCAGCAGGTTGCGCCCTGTATAGCCGGGGATGTCCAGGGTCAGCAATGCGGGGACCGCCGAGATGCAGTACACCGCGATCATCAGCCCCCATTGCACCTTGGAGGCACGCTCGAGAAAGCGCGTGGTGTCGCCGCCCAGGGAGGCGAGAATCGGTAGCAGGAGAAACAGGTAAACCGGGATGAAGATGGCGAACAGGCCGTACCAGTCCAGCGCGATCAACAGGTACTGCATGGGCAGGGCGAAATAGAAGGCCGCCACCAGCGCCGGGTAATCGCTGCGCCTGGTCGGCGTCAGGGTCATGAATTCGCGCAGGGCATAGAACGAGACGAAGTAGAACAGCAGGATGACGCCGGTATTGCCGAACACGAAGGCGCCGCCGATCACCAGCACCATCGCCCACCAGGCGTTGATCCGCGCGTTGAGGTTGTCTATGACCGGGTTGGGAGTGTCGCCGCTACGACGCTTGAGAAAATGGCCGATGACCGAGGCCAGCAGCAACAGGGCGCCGATACCGGCGAACAGCAGCAGGGTGTTGTGATCCATCTCAAGCCTCCTCGGGCGCCATGGCCAGCAATGCGATGCGTGCGCGTTCGAGGAACGCCTCCTTGCTTTCGTCCTCGAGCCGCTGCAGCGCTGCACCGAAACTCAGGGTGCACAGCAGCGGCAATGGCAGCGCCCTGCCCTTGGGCATGACGCGGTTGAGGTTGGCGATCCACACGGGGATCAGTTCGACCTGGGGGCGCGCCCGGGTCAGGTGGTAGAGGCCGCTCTTGAACGGCAACAAACCCTCGTCCAGGTTGCGCGTACCCTCGGGAAACAGGATCAGCGAATCGCCGTTGTCCAGGGCGTCGAGCATCGGTTGCAGGGGATTGTCATGAGCCGAGGTTCGTTCTCGATCGATCAGCACGCCGTTGAATACCTGGTTGATCAGGTAGCGGCGCAAGCCGTCGCGCTGCCAGTAGTCGGCACCGGCCACCGGGCGGGTGCTGCGCCGCAGTTCCGGCGGTAGCGAGGCCCAGAGCAGGACGAAGTCGCCATGGCTGCTGTGGTTGGCGTAATACAGGCGTTGCACCGGCTGCGCGGTGCAGCCGAGCCAGAGCGCGCGGGCGCCGGTCAGCAGGCGCGCGGCGGAGGTAATCGCAAAGGCGGTCAGGGAGGCGAACATGGACGGTTCCTTATCCAGTGATTGAAAGCCAAGGCAGGCCGAGCATGATCGCCACGGCCAGCAACAATTGCGCGAGCAGCGAGAGCGCCTGCAGGCGTAACAAGTGCAGCGCGCCGCGACTGCGCTCATCCCAGCTGCGCGCCGCCAGCTTCGCCGGTTGCAGGCCGAGCCGGGTGAGCGCCTGGTCGAGATCGAGGGTACGCAGCGCCAGGTGCTCGGCATCGTCCGCCAGGCGCTGGAACAGTTCGGCGTCCAGGGCGACGCGCAGCGCCCAATACTTTTCGATCAGCCCCAGCAGCATCATCAGCGTGCAGAACAACGTGCTCAGAGGCTGCGCCGCAGTGCCGAGCAGCGGCGCCAGGCCGATCGCCAGACCGAGCAGACTGAGTGCGCTGGACAGCCGGTCCAGCGCCTTGCCGCGGCGTAGCAGGCTGGCCACGGTGAACAGCTGCATTTCAGTAGCCATGGGCAGTCGCCAGGGCCGGAGTAGCGCCGTTGCTTAGGTGTTGCATGTCCGCCAGCGCGCGCTGGTGGGCCTCGCTCAGTACCACCTGTGGACGCGCCATGCGCAGGCGTGCGAGCGCCTCGGGCAGGGTTTGGCAACGGCCGCTGTGCAGCAGCCAGGCGGCCACCGCGGTGGCGCTGCGCGAATAACCGAGCGCGCAATAGACCAACAACGGACCCTGCTGACGTAGCGCTTCGATTGCCTGTGCGGCGGCCAGCAGGGTCTGTGCGTTGGGTACGGTGAGGTCGAGTACCGGCAGCGAGCGATAAGCCTTGGCCGGTGCTCGCCTCGGCAGTTCGGCGCAGAGATCCAGCAGGGCATGAAACTGTTCGGCCTGCCCTGCCGCAGGAATACGCCCAAGCCAAACCCCTTCGCCGACTTCATCGGCCTGCGGATGTTTGCGCGTCCACAGGCGTGAATTGAGCCAAGCGGCAACCAGATACGGCGCCAGCAGCCAGCAGGCGGCACTGCTCAGGCGGCCGCTGGCATCCTTCTGGAAACATTGGGCGTCGAACAGCGCGTAGTTCAGCGCCACCAACAGCAAGGAGAAGCCCGACCATAACAGCCATAACCAGACGCCGCCCAGATACACAGCCACAGCCGCCATCAGGGTCGCGCCGAGGCTGTAACGCAACGCCAGGCGCCAACGCTGCGGATCGCGCGCCAGCTGCCAATGCAGCAGCGGACTGGGGCCTCGCTGTGGCCATAGCCAGACGCACAACCAGCCGGCCAGCACGCCTGTGGGCACATCGATGAAATGATGCTGCCAGGTGGTCAGCACCGACACGCCGATCAGCAGGAACCAGCCGTGCAGCAGCACCCGCCACAGTCCCGTGGCATAGCGCGCGAAGCACACCCAGAGCACCACCAGCAGGGCGATATGCAGGGAAGGCGCCTGGTTGAAGGGTTTGTCGAAGCCCATCAGCACATCGAACAGGGTGCCGAACAGGCCGTCCAGTTCGGGCCGCTCGAAGGTGAAGCGTAGCGGCCAGAGCAGGAACGCGGCGATACACAGCAGTTGCACGCTGAGCAGACGCAGGCCATGGCAATCCATTTCCCGCCGTGTCGCCGGCAGCAGAAAGGACAAGCCGTACAACAGGTCGATCGACCAGTACGGCACGATAGTCCATGGCCATAGTGGTATCCAGATTTCCCAGGCGAATACCAGGGTGCCGACGTCCGCCCGCTGAGTGCTGAGCCAATTAGCAAAGCCGTAGCTGGCGAAGAACAGCGGCGCCAATAGCAGCAGCCACAAGATCCCGCGTTTCCACAGCCCCGCTTCACGGCTAACCACGGCGCTTTCCATCAGGACACCCGCTGCGCCAGGGAGACGCTGAAGATGCCCCACTCGTCGATACGCTGGGTGATCTTGCGAAAGCCTGCGGCCTCGACCAGTTGATCCATCTCCGCCTGACTACGCCGACGCATGACCCAGGCTTCGCCGCCGCGGTGGCTGGTCAGGGCGCGGGCGATCAGCTCCAGCTGCGGGTGCCAGGGTTGCCCGGTGTACACCAGATAACCGCCCTCCTCGACGGCTGCTGCCAGCCCGGCGAGCGAGTCGCCGACCATCTGGTTGCTGCCGAACAATTCATACAGGCCGGAAACCACCGCCAGAGTCGGTTTGGGCTCAAGTGCGGCGAGGTCGGTACGGTCGAAGGCATCGCCTTTGACGAAGCGGGCGATATCGCTCAGGCCCTTGTGTTCGATCAGCGCGGCGCCGTCGCGCACGTTGATATCGCTGTAATCACGCAACAGGATCGAGTCCGGCTTCTGCTGCATGCCTTCCAGGGCTTCGAGGATATAGCGGCCGTGGCCGGCGGCGATATCGACGATGCGCACGGCCCCGCCTTGCGCGCGCAGCTTGGCCATGGCCAGGCGCAGCAGTTCTTCGGCGTGCAGCTTGCGCTGGCGAATGCCGCGCCAGCCGATGGAGTTCAGGTAGTTCCGGTCGATCAGCTTGCCGAGCGCCGACGTGCCGCTGGGCCGGTTGCGGTACACGTAATCCAGGGTGCTGCCGGAGTCGAAGCCGGTATCGAAGCCCAGCTTGACCCCGTCGGCCAGCTTGCTGCCGAACTTGAGGCCGGTGCGGGTGGCGCGCCAGTAGAGATCGCGCAGCGAGTTAGGCGGCAACGGTGCGGCCAGGCTTTCTGCCTCGGCGCAGGTCGCGCCCAGGCGGTCGGCATCGAGCAAGGAAGGACGTGCCACCGGCTCCTCGAAACAACGCAGCAGAAAGCGCCGGGCACGGCTCAAGGCGTGGCTGCGGTCGCGTTCGCCGAGGGTGTCGTGGAAGAAGCCGGGCAGAATGTGTTTTTCCTTGCGCAGGCTGCCGAGGCGTTCGAAGAATTGTTCCTGGGGTTTGCGCTGTACCACGAAGTCGGCGCCGGAAATCAGCAACTGGGTGGGGATCTGAATCGCCTGGGCATCGGCCACCACCCGCTCGGCGGCGTCGTACAGGCCGAGCAGCATATTCACCGAAATCGCCCGGGCGATCAGCGGGTCGTTGTCGAACGAGGCAATGTGCGCCGGGTCGTGGCTGAGGAACCTGGCCTTCACATAGCTGTTGATGAAGAAATTACCGCGCCAGGCGCGCATCAACTTGAGGCCGCTGCGGGCGAAGGGTACGTAGAGCTTGACCTTGAAGGCCGGCGAGGCGAGCACCAGGGCGCGGATCTGCGGCGCGTAGTCATGGGCCCAGGCCGCGACCAGCACGGCGCCGACGCTCTGCGCCAACACCGCGAGATCTTCCTCGGCCAGCCCATGCTGGACGCCGATATGCTCGATAAAGGTCTGCACATCCCGTGCGCTGGTGGCGAAGCTCGGGCTGTCGCCGCGTTCGCCCGGCGACAGGCCATGGCCACGGGCATCCCAGGCGAAGAAATCGAAATCGGCCATATCCAGTTCGTTGACCAGATGAGCCATGCGCCCGCCATGCTCGTGGCCGCGGTGGAACATCACGATGGCCCGTCTCGGCGCGGCAGCGTCGGTGACCTCGACGGGCCAGTGGCGGTAGAACAGCTCGACGCCGTCATGGGTGGTAAAGCGCAGTTCCTGGGCTTCGCGCATCGAGACGTCCTTATTTCGAAGGAGAGGGTTGTGCCGCTTCGGCCAAGCCTTGGCGCACGCGGTTGTAGAGGGTGTAGAGCAGCAGGGCGAGGATCAGGGCGAGCAGACCGTCGATCCAGCTGGCCGGCAACAGGCCGCTGGCCACGCCGGCGCCGAGCACGCCGAAACAGAAGGCGCGGTCGCTCTTGCCCATGGGCCCGTCGTAGCGGCGCGAGGCCCCGACCATCGGCCCGAGTACACCGGCGTATTCGCTGATCAGGGCCAACAGCACCAGCAATACCACCAGCAGCGGCGAGACGCCGGGCAACAGGGCAAAAGGCAGATACAGGGCGCTGTCGGCGATCAGGTCGCAGAGTTCGTTGAGGTAGGCGCCGAGCCTGGATTGCTGGCCGAACTCGCGGGCGAGCATGCCGTCCACCGCGTTGAGCGCCATGCGCAGCAGCATCCACAGCGGGATCAGGGCGAACAGCCAGGCGTGTCGATGCAAGGTCGCCAGGAGGATGCCGAGCAGCAGCGAAATCGAGGCCGCCGCCAAGGTCACCTGATTGGCGCTCACGCCTCTGTCATGGAGGTGCTTTACGCCGGGGCGCAGCAGGTTCTGGAAGTGTGGTTTGAGTTGATAGATGGACAGCATCGGCCTGAATTCCCTTTCAGTGCACATGAGTGGCGAATAGCTTAGCCGCTTTGGCTGTTCCGTTGCGTGTGCCAGTCCCGGATTAGCGCAACGGGTTAGAACTTATACCCAGCGACCGGGCTTCCCGCTATCTAGATAAAATCTATTAATAGTCAGCTAGTTATGTCGGATATAGGATGATTTCCCAGGATTTCGCGCACAGCTTATCCACAGTTTTTAAAAAAAATTGGCGAACCTGATCTAAACGCTTTCGCGGACGTCGCACACGGCGTCTTCGGCAGCCAGGGCGCCGATATCGCGCTGTGCCTGGCTGATCCAGGCGAAGGCGCGATCGTTCAGCTCGGCAATCGCCCGTGGGCCTGTGCCTTCGGCCTGCATGGCCGGGCCTATCACCACCTGAACGGTGCCGGGGGTCTTGGCCCAGCCCTGCTTGGGCCAGAACTCGCCGGCGTTATGGGCGATGGGCAATACCGGCAGCTTGGCGTTGACCGCCAGGGCGGCGCCGCCACGGGAGAACTTGCCGATCTGGCCGGTGGCGATCCGCGTGCCTTCCGGAAAGATCAGCACCCAGGCGCCCTGCTCCAGGCGCTCGTGGCCCTGTTTGGCCAGTTGCTTGAGGGCGGCCTTGGGGTTGCTGCGGTCGATGGCGATGGGTTTGAGCATGGCCATGGCCCAGCCGAAGAACGGCACATAGAGCAGTTCGCGCTTGAGCACCTGGCTCAGCGGTTCGAACAGCGCCGAGAGAAAGAAGGTCTCCCAGGTGCTCTGGTGCTTGGCGAGGATCACGCAGGGCCGCTGCGGGATGTTCTCCAGGCCTTTGACTTCATAGCGGATGCCCAGCAGCACCTTGGCCAGCCACACGGCGCAACGGCACCAGGTCTGATTGACGAAACGGTAGCGCGCCCGAAACGGCAGGAAGGGCGCGACGAATACGCTGAGGATGCACCAGAAGCAGGCGCTGACAGACAGCAACAGGTAAAAGAGGAAGGTTCTGATGGTCTGCATTGTCGACATGGGAGCGTTTACCGTCCTGCGTTATTTCAGTGGATAAGTTGGCTGGCGACCGCCGCCAGATCATCGAATACCAGGGTGTCTGCCGGCAATGGCTGGGCCAGGGTCAGCAGGCCCTTGCCGGTCTTGACCAGTACCGGCTGGCAACCGACGGCCAGTGCGGCTTTGAGGTCGCCGCCGCTGTCGCCGACGAACCACACCCCGGCCAGGCTGGTGCGGTAATGCGCGGCGATCTGCCGGAGCATACCGGGCTTTGGCTTGCGGCAGTCGCAGCCGTCGTCCGGACCATGCGGGCAATGCACGATCAGCCCCAGCTCGCCGCCCTGCTCCGCCACCAGTTGACGCAGGCGTGCGTGCATCGCGTCGAGCGCCGCCTGATCGTAATAGCCGCGCGCCAGGCCCGACTGGTTGGTGGCCACCGCGACCGTCCAGCCGGCCCGGGACAAGCGCGCGATGGCCTCGACGGCGCCGGGCAGCGGAATCCACTCGTCGAGGGTCTTGATATAGGCGTCGGAGTCGTAATTGATCACGCCGTCGCGGTCGAGAATCAGCAGTTTCATGACAGATCCGTAGGATGAGTTAGCCGCTAGGCGGCGTAACCCGTCGTATGCAGGGCGATGGGTATCGCTGCGCTCCACCCATCCTACGTGGCGTGAGGCTTAGCCCAGCACCGAGATATCGGCCACGCCGAGGAACAGGCCACGCAGCTTGGCCAGCAACGCATAGCGGTTGGCCCGCACCGCCGGATTCTCGGCGTTGACCAGCACCGACTCGAAGAAGGCGTCGACCGGTTCGCGCAGGCCGGCCAGTTGCGCCAGGGCGGCGCTGTACTGCCGCGCCTCGGCCAGTGGCTGCACGGCCTGTTCGGCCTGCTGGATGGCGGCGTTGAGGGTGAACTCGCTCGGCGTATCGAAGTGGTGGGCCTGGATGCTGGCGGCGACCTGCCCCTCGGCCTTGCCCAGCAGGTTCGACACGCGCTTGTTGGCGGCAGCCAGGGCCGCCGCTTCAGGCAGGCTGCGGAAGACCTGCACGGCCTGTACGCGCTGGTCGAAATCCAGTGGCGAGACCGGATTGACCGCGCGCACGGCCTGATAGACGGCGACCTCGACGCCTTCGTCTTCATAACGCGCGCGCAGGCGGTCGAAGATGAAGTCCTGCACCTGGGACGCCAGATCGCCGGCTTTGACCTTGTCGTCGAACTGCTCGATGGCGAAGGCGATGCTGGCTACCAGATCCAGATCCAGCTGTTTCTCGATCAGGATACGCAGCACGCCCAGGGCCGCACGACGCAGGGCATAGGGGTCCTTGCTGCCGGTGGGCAGCATGCCGATGCCGAAGATGCCGACCAGGGTGTCGAGCTTGTCGGCCAGGGCCACCGCGGCGCCGGTCAGGGTGCTCGGCAGTTCGGCGCCGGCGCCGCGTGGCATGTAGTGCTCGTTCAGCGCTAGGGCGACGTCTTGCGCCTCACCGTCATGCTGGGCGTAGTAATAGCCGGCGATGCCCTGCATTTCCGGGAACTCGCCGACCATCTCGCTGGCCAGGTCGCACTTGCACAGCAGGCCGGCGCGCGCGGCGCGGCCGGCATCGCCGCCGACCCGCTGGGCGATGAAGCCGGCCAGGGCCGAGACCCGCTTGGCCTTGTCGAAGACCGAGCCGAGCTGGGCCTGGAACACCACATTGGCCAGGCGCTGGTTGAAGGTCTCCAGCTTGTGCTTCTGGTCCTGCTTGAAGAAGAACTCGGCGTCGGTCAGGCGCGGGCGCACGACTTTTTCGTTGCCGGAAATGATCTGCGCCGGGTCTTTCGACTCGATATTGGTCACGGTGATGAAGCGCGGCAGCAGCTTGCCGTTGGCATCGAGCAGGCAGAAGTATTTCTGGTTGTCCTGCATGGTGATGATCAGCGCTTCCTGGGGCACCTCGAGGAAGCGTTCCTCGAAGGAGCAGACCAGCGGCACCGGCCATTCGACCAGGGCGCTGACTTCATCGAGCAGGGCCGGCGGCACTATCGCCGTGCCCTGCTGCTCGCTGGCCAGTTGCTCGATGCGCGCGGCGATCTGCGCGCGGCGCTCGGCGAAATCGGCGATCACATAGGCGCTGCGCAGGTCTTCGGCGTAGTTGGCCGGCGTCGAGATGCGCACGTCGTGGTTGGCGTGGAAGCGGTGGCCGCGGGAGACCCGACCGGACCTCTGGGCGAGGATTTCGCAGTCGATCACCGCATCGCCGAACAGCATCACCAGCCACTGGCTCGGACGCACGAATTCGGTCTTGCGCGCGCCCCAGCGCATGCGCTTGGGGATCGGCAGCTCGTTCAGCGAGGTTTCGACGATGCCCGGCAGCAGGCCGATGGCGGCCTGGCCGGGAATGCGCTGGCTGAATTTCAGCTTCGGCCCGCTGCGGTCGATCTCGGCCAGGTCGACGCCGCATTTCTTGGCGAAGCCCAGCGCCGCCTGGGTCGGATTACCGTCCTTGTCGAAGGCCGCCTGCAGCGGCGGGCCATCGAGGTTCTGGGTGCGATCGGCCTGTTGTTCTTCGAGTTGCTCGACCAGCACCGCGAGGCGCCGCGGCGCGGCGTAGTAGCGCACCTGGCCATAGCTCAGGCCGGCGGCCTTCAGGCCTTTTTCGATGCCGGCGAGGAAGGCCTGGCCCAGGCTGTTCAGGGATTTCGGCGGCAGCTCTTCGGTGCCCAGTTCTACCAGAAAATCGTGCGCACTCATTCTGCTGCCTCCAGCTTGGCCAGTACTTCATCACGCAGGTCGGGAGCGGCGAGCGGGAAGCCGAGTTTGCGCCGCGCCTGCAGGTAGCTCTGCGCCACAGCGCGGGCCAGGGCGCGTACGCGCAGGATGTATTGCTGGCGCGCGGTCACCGAAATGGCCCGGCGCGCATCCAGCAGGTTGAAGGTGTGCGAGGCCTTGAGCACCATCTCGTAGGTCGGCAGCGGCAGTTCCAGCTCGATCAGGCGATTGGCTTCCGACTCGTAGAAGTCGAACAGCTCGAACAGCTTGTCGACGTTGGCGTGCTCGAAGTTGTAGGTCGACTGCTCCACTTCGTTCTGGTGGAACACGTCGCCGTAGGTGACCTTGCCGAACGGGCCGTCGGTCC
>RCUJ01001555.1_pt1 | contig 12094 bp, 11 predicted proteins | sample 2166321 | NCBI WGS metagenome assembly RCUJ01 (sample SAMN09932808, study PRJNA488358) | compost metagenome | feature: garden; material: soil; isolation source: compost soil in an enriched community after 118 h of incubation | place: Germany: Experimental Botanical Garden Goettingen | collected... | reverse complement strand
GGTTTATTCTGGTTTTGCTAATAACTTTTTAAGTGATAGATTTTTATAATTGGTAGATTGAGTTCTAAAAATATATAGAAGTGAACGGGGCGGACCTTTCATTTTACAGGCTGCTGATAGGCACTAAAATATTTTTGCGAGATTTAAAGTTTTCAGTAATGCAGAAAGGCTACAGTCCTGTTTGAGTTTCTCAAAGACTATGGCTCCGAAGCTTAATGCGAAAAAGTGCTGTTCACTTGGCGCTTTCCTCGCAGTTTCGTCTGCCCTGAGTGTGCCAACAAGACCTTAAAGCCGGCAGCGTGTGCTGCAATGCAATCACAGTCACCATCAGCTTTCACTGACTGGCAATACGATTTTAGCTAATACCAAACTGCCCCCTGAACAAGTGTTTTTTGGCGATGCACCTGCTGTCGCAGACCAAAAAAGGCTTGTCAGCGATGGAGTTAAAACACCAGCTGGGCGTCAAATATGACACCGCCTGGATGCTCAAGCACAAGCTGCTGCAAGCGATGAAGGAGTCACTCCATCAGCGGCATCATTCAACTTGATGATGTCTAATGGGGTGGTGAACGTCGTGGTGGTAAACGGGGTCGTGGTGCAGCAGGCAAGACGCTTTTTGTAGCGGTGGTGGCCCTCAACGAGGGTCATCCTATCAAAATGCGGATGACGGTGGTTGACGGGTTCAAAACCAAGACCATCGGTGAGTGGGCCAAACGACATCTTGCCAGCGGGAGTTTGGTGATATCCGATGGATTAGCCTGTTTCAGGGCTGTGAAGGAGGCCAATTGTGAGCATCTGGGGGTAGTCACGGGAGGCGACCTTGATTTGCTGGAACACCCAGCGTTCAACTGGGTGAATACGATGATAGGGAATGTGAAGAACTCCCTACCAGGCAGTTGTCATACGCTTGGTGAGAAGCATATCCCGAGACATTGGCGGAATATTGCTTTCGGTGTCATCACCGTTTTGACCTCCAGAGTATGCTGGTTGAATTGGGGCATGCGGCAAGCCCTCCGATGCCATATCGACTCTTGAGGCTGGCTGAGAGTCATAGGTAATCAGGAAATCCATTTGTGATAAATGGTGCGTTGCGCCAACCTCGTTTTATGATAATTCTCACGATCGCTATTTGCTGATTAAATCGGCGTAAGGTAAAGTGGAAGTGATGTTATCGAGTGGCTTTGAGCATATTTGGAAAGCTAATCCTAAAGAAATCACTTGTGTGATCAGGGAAGTATAAAATTTAAATGAACAATAAAAAAATTGCTCTCGTTGTCAACACCGCTTGGTGTATGTTCAATTTTCGCCATGGTTTATTGAGTCGCTTAATTAATGATGGCTATCAGCTTACCATTATTTCGGCACAGGATGAATTCTCAGATAAGCTGCGGGCTATGGGCTGTGAGGTCATAGATGTGCCGATAGCGGCCAAGGGCATCAACCCGCTGCAAGATCTTAAATTGATCCACACCCTGCACCGCATATATCAACAAATTTCACCTGATTTTATTATCCACTACACCATCAAACCCAATATTTATGGCTCACTTGCTGCGAAATGGGCTGGCATTCCTTCTTTGGCTATCACCACAGGTTTGGGGTACACCTTTGTTAACGATAACTTAGTTGCTAAGGTGGCGCGCGGTTTATATAAGTTGGCCTTTCGCTTCCCCAAGGAAGTGTGGTTTTTAAATGAAGATGATCGTCAGGTGTTTTTGCAACATCAACTCATCGCCGATAATAAAGCGGTGTTGCTGCATGGTGAAGGGGTGAATTTAATCCATTTTGTACCACAACCTAAGCTGGATAATGATGGTAGGGTACGGTTTTTGCTGATTGCCCGCATGTTGTGGGATAAAGGCGTGGGTGAATATGTTGAGGCGGCGCGGATTGTCCGCCAGCAATACCCACACGCGGTGTTCCAACTGCTTGGTGCCTGTGGGGTGGCCAACCCCAGCGTGATTGAGCGCGCGCAAATTGCACAGTGGGAAGAGGAGGGGCTGGTTGAATACCTTGGCACTACGCCAGATGTGCGGCCCGTTATTGCCAACGCCGATTGTGTGGTGTTGCCGTCTTATCGTGAAGGTATTCCGCGTACCATGATAGAAGCCGCCGCCATGGCCAAGCCATTAATTGTCACCGATGTGCCAGGTTGCCGTGATGTGATCAAGCCTTTGCAAACTGGCTTTATCTGCCCAGTGAAAAATGCTGCAGCCTTGGCCGATTGCTGTGCACAATTTATTGCCATGGCGCCAGCATCGCGCGCTGAAATGGGCGCCGTCGGTCGCCGCTTTATGGCTGAGACGTTTGATGAAAAGTTGGTGATTGAACAGTATTTAGCGACGTTTAAAAAATATGGTATACAACAAAACTAAGTTGACTAGAGGATTCTTATGATTTTACTAACCGGTGCCACCGGGTTTGTGGGTAATGCAGTATTAAAGCAGTTAATGCAGCAACCTGATGTGGCCATCCGTTCTTATGGTCGCCGTGCGCCGGTTGGGGTGAACACTGACCGTGCTACTGATGCTATTAGTCATGTTACGGGTGAGATTAGCACAGTGGCGGATTATGCCACGGCCTTGGTTGATGTTGGTGTGGTTATTCATTGTGCAGCGCAAGCGCATGTGATGAATAATTCAGATAATAACGGGGTGGATATTTATCGAGATATTAATGTTGATGGCACGTTGTATTTGGCACGGCAGGCCATTGCTGCTGGCGTGAAGCGATTTATCTTTATCAGTTCCATTAAAGTTAATGGCGAGTCAACCACTAATAGACAGCCTTTTAACCATGCATCGCTGCCTGCTCCAGAAGATAATTATGGCCGCTCAAAGCAAGCGGCAGAGGATGGGCTGTTACAATTGGCGGCCAATACGGGCATGGAGTTGGTGATTATTCGCCCAGCGTTGGTATATGGGCTGGGTGTTAAAGGTAATTTTCGTTCATTGCTTACAGTGGCTGAAAAAAATCTACCGTTGCCTTTGGGGGCTATCAATAACCAACGTAGCATGGTCGCACTGGATAATTTAGTTGATCTTATTATTACCTGTATTACCCACCCTCATGCTGCCAATCAGACATTTCTGGTCAGCGATGATCAGGATATTTCTACCACTCAGTTGCTTGAAATGATGACTCGCGCAGCGGGTAAATTTCCGCGTTTATTAGTAGTGCCAATGAGTTGGTTACGATTAGTCGGTAAGCTGACGGGTAAACAAGCCGTGATTGAGCGACTCTGTGGTGATCTGCAGGTTGATATTAGCCATACTAAAAAGAAGCTAGGTTGGCAGCCACCTATATCGGTGGATGAAGGCATCAGACGTTGTTTTTCTGAGGATAAAGAAAGATGTTGATTAGAATGCTTGATTTTTGTGCCGCTTTTTTTGGGTTGTTATTGCTTTGGCCTATCTTATTGGTCGTTACTCTGATCGGTTTGTTTGATACCGGTTCGCCCATTTTTGTGCAAGAGCGGGTGGGGCGTTACAAAAAGCCATTCAAACTGATTAAATTTCGCACCATGTCAGTCGATACTCAGTCGGTGGCAAGCCACTTGGCGAGCACAAGTTCGATCACCAAGTTGGGGGCATTTTTACGCAAGACTAAAATTGATGAACTGCCACAACTGATCAATGTGCTCAAAGGTGAGATGAGTCTTGTGGGGCCTCGGCCTAATCTCTTTAATCAGGCAGAACTTATCCAAGAGCGTGATGCCTTGGGTGTATATCAGGTGTTACCTGGCATTACCGGCTTGGCACAGGTGCAGAATATTGATATGTCAACCCCGGCATTGCTTGCTAAGACCGATCGGCAGATGATTGATACCCTCACGCTAGCCCACTATTTTCGTTACATTCTCATGACCGCAACCGGTAGTGGTGCAGGTGATGCTGTTGGGCCAAAATAGTATTTCATTTTAACGGTTTCACGTTATCCTTTTCACCGTTGTTAACTGCATGGTGTCATTATGCTGACCTCTTTTTTGGCTATACCACGTGTCTACAAACGTGTGATTAGTATTTGTGCCGATATGGTATTGCTCTCGCTGGCGTTCTGGGGCGGTTATTGGGTGCGGCTGGATGCTAATATCCCGTTACAGAGTGCGATTCATTGGCAAATGCTGGTGCTGTTACTGCCGATCACCATTGTTATTTTTATGCGCTTGGGGCTCTATCGCGCGGTATTGCGCTATGTCGGGTTCAAGGTGTTGTGGACGGTGTCACTGGGCGTGCTTCTCTCTACCATGTCTTTGGTCATGCTGGCATTTTTTATGGAGGTGCCACTACCTAGAACGGTATCAGTGATTTATTTTGCTTTCGCGGTCTTGTTGATCGGGGGGGTGCGGCTATTTTTTCGGGCATTGGTACAGCGCAGTGGTCAGCAACGGGTGGCGGTATTGATCTACGGTGCCGGGTCTTCTGGCCGGCAATTGCAGTTGGCGTTGAATCAGGGGCAAGAATATCTGCCGGTGGCGTTCGTCGATGATGATCGGGCATTGGTGAAAGCTGTGATCCAAGGGGTGAATGTTTATAGCACCGATATGATCGAGACGTTGATTGAACGTTTCGAGATTAAAAAGATTTTGTTGGCGATGCCGAGTGCATCGCGCAGTGTCAGACAAGCGGTGATCAACCGGCTAGAATTGTGTCCTTGTGAGGTATTGTCGATACCTGGCATGGCCGATCTGGTGGCCGGTCAGGCCCATATCGATGAGTTGAAAGAAGTCAGTATTGAAGATCTGTTAGGGCGTGATGCGGTTGCCCCCATTCCTGAGTTGCTCAATGCCAATATATCGGGTAAACGGGTGATGGTGACGGGTGCCGGTGGTTCTATCGGATCTGAATTGTGTCGCCAGATCATTCGTTGCAAGCCTGCCCAGCTGGTGTTGTTTGAGCTGTCGGAATACGGTCTGTATTCCATCGATAAAGAGATCAATGAAATTAACCAGACGGAAGGGTTACAGGTTGAAATTGTGCCATTACTGGGGTCGGTGCAGCGGCAACATCGTTTGCAAGCGGTGATGAGTACCTTCCAGATCCAGACTGTTTATCATGCTGCAGCCTATAAACATGTGCCTTTGGTTGAATACAATGTGGTGGAGGGGGTGCGCAACAATGTGTTTGGCACGCTGTATTGCGCGCAGGTTGCGATTAGAGCCAAGGTTGAAACCTTTGTGCTGATTTCTACCGATAAGGCGGTACGCCCTACCAACACCATGGGCACCACCAAGCGATTGGCTGAGCTGGTATTGCAAGCCTTGGCTGCTGCGCAAAGTCAAACGCGTTTTTGTATGGTGCGTTTTGGCAATGTGCTTGGCTCGTCTGGCTCGGTGGTGCCGTTATTTCGCCAGCAAATTCGCGATGGCGGCCCATTGACGGTGACACATCCCGACATCATTCGTTATTTCATGACCATTCCTGAGGCATCACAACTGGTTATTCAGGCCGGTGCGATGGGGCAGGGTGGCGATGTGTTTGTGTTGGATATGGGGGCACCGGTCAAGATCATTGATTTGGCTCACCGAATGATCCGTTTGAGTGGCCTCAAGCTCAAGAGCGAGGTTTATCCTGGTGGTGATATTGAAGTGAAGATCACCGGGCTGCGTCCGGGTGAAAAGTTATTTGAAGAATTATTGATTGGTGAACAGGTTGAGGGTACTGCTCACCCCCGGATCATGAAAGCCTCCGAGTTGATGCTGCCGTGGCCGCAATTGCGGGTGTTTTTGGCCGAGCTCGACAATGCCTGTTTCCGCTTTGATCATGAACAGATCCGCAGCCTGCTGCTAAGCATGCCGACCGGTTTTAACCCAACCGATGGTATCTGTGATCTGGTATGGCAGGCAAAAAACACCTTGCCGCATCAACCCTGCCTGAGTGTGGTCGAAGATATTGATTTTCTGAATTCAGAAAGTCATCAGCCGATGCATTAATGGGGTAGCTTGATCGGTTTTCAGTCATCAACGGTGACTGTGTGACTGAGCGCTATTGCGCTTTGGTGGCTAAGCGCAAGGCTTGCCCACGCTGAGACATATACGCAACTGAATGCCAGAATGACTCTATAGATAGCGCTGACTTAACGGAGGCACGAGAATTGGGGCGCACCAGACGCCATGCTATCCCTCCTCGTTCTAACAGGGCGAGGGTTCTCGTACAATATTCATGAAAATTCTCGTTACCGGTGGCGCAGGCTTTATCGGCTCTGCCGTTGTGCGCCATATCATCCGTGATACCCAAGATGCCGTAATAAACCTCGATAAACTCACCTATGCCGGCAACCTGGAATCATTGGCTGAGGTATCGACCAGCGATCGTTATGCCTTTGAGCAAGTCGATATTTGCAACCGAGCCGAGCTGGATCGGGTATTTGCCCTGCATCAACCCGATGCGGTGATGCACCTGGCCGCCGAGAGTCATGTTGATCGCTCCATCACCGGCCCGGCCGATTTTATCGAAACCAATATCGTCGGCACCTATATCTTGCTGGAAGCGGGCCGCGCCTATTGGAATGGTCTGGATCAAAGCCGCAAGGCCGCTTTTCGCTTTCACCATATCTCCACCGATGAAGTCTATGGTGATCTGCCCCATCCTGATGATGCGGATCCCGATTCCCGAATCCCGGCTCTCGTAGCTACCGCGATCAAATCACTTACGTGACCGACCGCCCCGGTCACGATCGCCGCTATGCCATTGATGCCAGTAAGATGAGCCGTGAACTTAACTGGCAGCCAGAGGAAACTTTCGAGTCAGGCATTCGCAAAACCGTGCAGTGGTATCTGGATAACCAGCAGTGGGTTAACAACGTTAAAAGCGGTGCCTATCAGTCGTGGATTGAGCAGCACTATTCCTCGATTGAACAAAACGATGGGGAGCGCGGCTGATGCATATTCTGCTGTTTGGCAAAAACGGCCAGGTGGGATGGGAGCTGCAACGAGCGCTGGCGCCGTTGGGCCGCATCACCGCCGTTGATTTTGACTCCACCGACTATTGCGGTGATTTCAGCAACCCGGCCGGGGTGGCCGACACGGTTCGGCTGCTCAAACCCGACGTGATTGTCAACGCCGCAGCCCATACCGCAGTTGATAAGGCACAGAGCGAGCGGGAGTTTGCCGAGCTGCTCAACGCCACCACTGTGGCGGTGATTGCCAAAGAGGCAGAGGCCCTGGGTGCCTGGTTGGTGCATTACTCCACCGACTATGTGTTTGATGGCAGCGGTGAGCGCCCTTGGCTAGAAACCGATGCGACCGTCCCGCTCAATGTCTATGGCGCAACCAAGCTGGCGGGGGAACAAGCCGTCGCTCTCTGCGCTCGTCACCTGATTTTTCGCACCAGCTGGGTCTACGCCGCCCGTGGTACCAACTTTGCCAAGACCATGTTGCGTGTTAGCAAACAGCGTAGCGAGATGTCGGTTATCAATGACCAGTTCGGCGCGCCAACCGGTGCCGAGTTGCTGGCCGATTGCACCGCCCATGCGATCCGCGTGGCGCAGAGCAAACCCGAGGTCGCCGGGCTGTACCATCTGATTGCCTCCGGTACTACCAGCTGGTTTGACTACGCCCAGCGGGTGTTTGCCAAAGCCAGAGAAGCCGGGGTTGAACTGGCGGTGACGCAACTCAATGCGGTGCCGACCAGCGCCTTCCCAACCCCGGCCAAACGCCCCCACAACTCCCGCCTTGATACCAGCAAATTCCAGCGCACCTTTAATCTGGTGCTGCCAGACTGGACGGTTGGTGTGGATAGAATGCTGGCTGAGATCTTGGGAACGTGAGTGGTGACTCGTTAAGAGGGATTTTTAAGCGGGATTCGTGATCCGGGATTGGGGATTTGTTAAGCGTGATTTGGGCTGCGAGCCCCGAGCCCCGAGCCCCGAGCCCCGACCCCTGAGTCCCGATTCCCGACCCAACCAAGGAAGGTTTCCGATGAAAACTCACAAACAACTCGATGTCTGGCAGCAGGCCATGGTGTTGGTAAAAATGGTCTATGACATCACCGCCACCTTTCCTCGCGAAGAGATGTTTGGTTTAACCAGCCAAATGCGCAGAGTAGCAGTGTCGGTGCCACCGAATATTGCAGAAGGAGTCGCACGTGGAACGACCAAAGAATATGTGCACTTTTTAAATATCAGCCAAGGTTCGTTAGGTGAGCTTGATACACAAGTTGAGATTGCCATCATGCTGAAGTATTGCGATGACCCCTCGGCTTGGCAGCAACAAATCCAAAGAGTCAGTGCCTTACTTGGTGGTTTGCATCGGTCATTAACGGCGAATTTAAAATAATCCAGAATCTCGAGATCAGCTTAAATGAACATCAGTACTAATGAATCCCGTATCCCGTATCCCGCATCCCGAGTGACTCGAAAAGGAATCATCCTGGCCGGTGGCTCTGGCACCCGTCTCTATCCGGTCACCATGGCGGTGAGCAAGCAGCTGCTGCCGATCTATGACAAGCCGATGATCTATTACCCGCTGAGCACCCTGATGCTGGCGGGTATTCGCGATATTTTGATCATCAGCACCCCGCAAGATACCCCCCGTTTCGAGCAATTGTTGGGTGATGGCAGCCAGTGGGGCTTGAACTTGCAATATAAGGTGCAGCCAAGCCCAGATGGCTTGGCACAAGCCTTTATTCTGGGTGAGGCGTTTATCGGCGATGATGATTGCGCCCTGGTGCTGGGTGATAATATTTTTTACGGCCACGATTTGCAAAAGCAGCTAGAAGCGGCGGTGGCTAAAAAGAGCGGTGCCACCGTGTTTGCCTACCACGTGCACGATCCTGAGCGTTATGGGGTGGTGGAATTTGATCAGCAGGGCATCGCTATTTCACTGGAAGAAAAACCACTGGATCCCAAGAGCAATTATGCGGTGACGGGCCTTTATTTCTACGACAACAGCGTGGTGGAGATCGCCAAGCGCCTGCAACCCTCGCCCCGTGGTGAGCTGGAAATAACCGATGTGAGCAACCACTACCTTGCTCGTGGTGAGCTGACGGTCGCCATGATGGGGCGTGGCTATGCCTGGCTCGACACCGGCACCCATGAAAGCCTGATTGACGCGAGTAACTTTATTCAGACCATCGAAAAGCGTCAGGGATTAAAGGTTGCGTGCCCTGAAGAGATCGCCTTTCGCAAGGGATTTATCGACGCCGCGCAGTTGCGGGCGCTCGCCAACCCGCTGGCAAAAAATGGATATGGTCAATACCTGCTACGGTTGCTCGCCACCCAGCCTGATGGGTGATGCGAGTAGGATTGGTGAGCACAACGAGAAGCTGTCAAGCTACTGCCCTGGCAATCAAAAGTCAGCAAGCGGTCACCTGGTTCTTTTTCGCATGGATTTATCAATGCAATATCGTGCAACATCGCTGGCGGGGGTGATGATCCTTACGCCGACCACCTTTTCTGACCATCGTGGCCAATTTCGCGAGTGTTTTCGTCAAGCCGAGTTTGAGCTGCACTGTGGCAATTATCCGCTGGTGCAAGACAACCTAAGTCGCTCGGTTGGGGGCACCCTGCGCGGCTTGCACTACCAACGTAGCCGACCCCAGGGCAAATTAGTGCAGGTTATCAGTGGTCGTATTTTTGATGTGGCGGTCGATATTCGACCCACTTCTCCCAGTTATGGTCAGTGGATAGGCTGTGTTTTAACGGCTGAACGTGGCGAACTGATCTGGATCCCGCCTGGTTTTGCCCATGGTTTTTATGTGCTAAGTGACAGCGCAGATGTTTTTTACAAGTGCAGCGATTATTATCAGCTCGGTGATGAGGCAGCTATTCATTGGGATAGCCCTAATTTGGCGATAAAATGGCCGTTATCTGAGCATTGGCCGTTATTGCTATCGGATAAAGATCACCAGGCACCCTGTTTTGTTGGTGCCCCTTAATTGTGTCCCTGTCTTAAGATGTTTAACCTTGATAATCAGAGAGAAAAAATGAGCGAAAAAACGCCGGTTATTCCTAACCAGTGGGTGCAGGCACCAGCATCAGACGAGATCGATCTGCGCGAGCTTATCTTGGTGCTGTGGCGCCAGAAATTGCTGATTCTGATCATCACGGCGCTATTTGCCGCCATGGGGGTGGGCTATGCCTTGTTTGCACCCCAGCAGTGGTCTGCCACAGCAGTGATCGCAGAGCCCAAACCAGAAGATCTGATGCCGATGCAAAAAGTGGCTATGCAGGCAGTTGCACTGGGGCTCAAAGATTTTCCCAGTGGCAAAAGCCTTTATCAGGAGTTTGTTCAGGAATTCAACGCCTACGAGAACCGTCGGAACTACCTGAAAAGCAGTCCCTTGTTTGCCGAGTTTGCAAAAGTGCAAGGGCTTGATGATAAGGCACAGCGGCGCTGGTTGCGTGACTGGGGTAAGTTAGTGACGGCTCAACCCGTGGACAAAAAGGGGGAAGAACCGGGAGTTGAGCTCACCTTTGCCGCCCCTACTGCCGAGAGCTCGCTGGTGATGCTGGAGGGGTATGTCGACTACATCACCAAGTTGCAACAGAAGCAGTTGGTTCACCGGCTCGGTGAGCAGCGTGATTTGCAGCTGGAGGGAATGAACACTCAGTATGTGATAATGCGGGAAGATACCAAGCGCGCACTGCAACAGGAAATTTCAGAATTGGCTCTGGCCAACCGAGTGGCCAAGGCAGCAGGTGTCGCCGCGCCACTGGAAAACTACGATACTCAGGAGCGTCTCTCTATCTCACTGGGCTCCAAGGGCCTGGAAGAGAAACTGGTCTTGCTAAAAGCTCTCGACCTTGAGCTCTACCAACCCAAGTTGCAGTCTTTGCAAGTGCAGATGGCGCGCCTGAAGCGTGTATCCTTGGAAGGGATTACGTTCCGTCCTTTCTCCTATCTTGATGCTCCTGATGAGCCGATGAGCCGTGACAAGCCCAAGCGTCCCCTGATCGTGGTGCTGGCCACCTTGCTCGGTGGCATGCTGGGGGTCGGTATTGTGCTGATACGGCATGCCTTTCGCAGACCAGAACAGGCATAATCGTTGCTAAGTGAATCAAAGGGGGCTCAGCCCCCTTTTTGCTTCTTGGGATGCTGGTGATGGTGCTATGAATCTGAGTGCGTGGGGGTCAGGGAAGATGAAGGTAACAATAAAGGCCTTTGGCATGGTCAGTGTGCTCTATTGGCTGCTGGGCATGCATTTCTTCATGCACAACCCGGGAGGAGCCGGGCTCTATTTGCCATTCAATGCCTGGGGCTGGATCTTTGCCAGTCTGGTCATCGGTGTGGGGCTGTGGCAGGTCACGCTGCAGCAGAAGCTGGTCTTCTCGTCACTGCAGACCGGGCTATGGCTAGGTGGATTGTTGCTGCTGTTGCCGATGGCATACCCGAGTTTTGAGCTCAAGGATTACGCCATTCCCCGTCTGCTGGGGTTGTTCACCGGCCTGTTGTTTCTGTTCTGCCTCTACCAGTGGCAACTGGCTCGCGAGGCGCGTGACCGGCTGCTCTATCTGCTGCTGGGGGCGGTGGTTATTGAGGCATTGCTCGGGTTGGTGCAGTACTACCTGCTGACGCCGGGCAACTGGCTCGGCTATGACACCCAGACCAATCGCCCTTACGGCATCTTCCAGCAACCCAATGTGATGGCCAGCTTCATGGCGACCGGATTATCCCTCGCCATCTGGCTGGAGCTGCGGGGGCTGGCCAACGGCTGGCTGCGGGGACTGCGCTATGGCGTGATCCTGGCAGCCAGCCTGCTGTTGGTGGTGCTGCAGTCGCGGGTGGGGCAGCTTGGCGGGCTGTTGGCCTTGCTCCTGCTCGCGCCGCAGCTCTATCGCCAGCGGCAGCTAGGCCGGGTACTGGGGCTGGTTGGGCTGGGCATCGCCCTGGGGTTGGCATCCCAATACGGGATGGCGGGGGCCAAGCGGGGGCTGGAAATCTATCAGTCCGGTGGCATGCGTTCCATCTACTGGCCCTATGCCGCCAAGTTGATCGCCGAGGCGCCCTGGACCGGTTGGGGTTATGGCAGTTTCGAGCCCGTCTTCCTGCAGCACTACATGGCCGACAAGGCGCAGAATCCCGCCATGGTGCAGATCGAATACAACCTGGATCACCCCCACAACGAGTTTCTCTACTGGGCGGTGGAAGGGGGGC
>RCUJ01001554.1_pt1 | contig 12095 bp, 9 predicted proteins | sample 2166321 | NCBI WGS metagenome assembly RCUJ01 (sample SAMN09932808, study PRJNA488358) | compost metagenome | feature: garden; material: soil; isolation source: compost soil in an enriched community after 118 h of incubation | place: Germany: Experimental Botanical Garden Goettingen | collected... | reverse complement strand
CGGTGACGCTGCCCGAACCCTGGCTGAGCATCAGCGCGGGGTCGCCGGTCAGGCGTACGGCATAGGAAACCAGCAATGTCACGGCGACGATCACGAAGACCGCCTGCAACACGCGCTTAATGAGAAATCCGGTCATGAGGCGCCGCCCCGGTTTGCACCCGGGCGGATCAGTAATGTTAATGCTGCAAGTGCCCCGCTAGCGGGATGCCGCGGAGCCGGCTTTGCCGGTCCGCAGGCATGCCCCCTTGAGGGGGAAGCGCGGTAGCGCTTCGGGGGTGGGAATCAATCGACAGAGACTTCGAGGAAGCGGAAGCGGATGTCGCCAGGGACTTCCAGGTTCTTCACGCGCTTGTTTACACCGACGATCGTGTTCAGGCTGTACAGCGGCATTTCCAGCGCCTGGTCGGCGACGTACGCGGCAATTTCCTGCAGCATGGCTTCGCGCTTCTTCACGTCATAGACGGTGCGTTGCGCTTCCAGCATGCCGTTGAGCTTGGCGTCGTTGTCATACGGGTTCCACTTCTGGCCCGTGTGATACATCAGGTACGCAGTGTTGTCGTAGTCGTACGTCCAGCCGCCCCATTGGTTCTGCCACATCTCGCCCGTCTTGCCGCCCGGGATGATGTCGTTCAACAGCACGCCGGTTTCATACGGCTTGATGGTGGCGCGCACGCCCACGCCTTGCAGGTAGCCCGACACGGCTTGGGCGACTTCGCGGAAGTTCGAATCGCTGCCGCGCACGTCGATCTGCACGGTGGCGCCCGGCTTCACGCCGGCCGCGGCCAGTAGCTTCTTGGCTTCGGCGGGGTTGAAGGGCAGGGGCTTTTGCTCGGGGTTGTAGCCGAACGATTGCGGGCCCTGGAAGCTGGCGATGACCTTCGCCTGGCCCAGCAGCAACTGCTTGACGATGGCTTCGCGGTCCACCGCCATGATCAGCGCGCGGCGCACGTCGCGGTTTTGCGTGATGCCGCCCGTGGTTTTGTAGCGCAGCGCGAAGGCGACCGGGCCGCCCGTCGAGATGACGTCGGCGTTGCCGGACTTCTTCACGGTCTCGATCAGGCCCAGCGGGATCAACGTGGCGACGTCGATGCGGCCGGCTTGCAGTTCGGCCACTTGCGTGCCGGGCTCGCTGATGAAGCGGTAAACAACCTTGTCCAGCTTGGGCTTGCCGCCCCAGTACTCGTCGTTGCGCGCCAGCGTCACGTTGACCTTGGGCTGGTAGCTTTCAAACTTGAACGGGCCGGTGCCGACCGGGTTCGTGTTGAAGTAGTCCTCGCCCTTTTCCTTGATGTACTTGGGCGGCACGATCATGGCGCCGTAGCCGGCCAGCTTGGTCAAGAGCACCGGGTCGGGCTGCTTCAGGATGAAGTCGACGGTGTATTCGTCCACCACCTTGATCTCGCCGATGGAGTCGTAGTTGGACTTCTGCGGGCCCTTGGCGCCTTCCGCGCCCAGCAGGCGTTCAAACGTGAACTTCACCGCTTCGGCGTTGAAGGGTTCGCCGTTGTGGAACTTGACGCCTTCGCGCAGCTTGAAGCGCAGGCGCTTGTTCTCGTCCAGGTATTCCCAGCTGGTGGCCAGGCCCGGTTGCAGCTTCAGGTCGGCGCCGCGCATCGTCAGGCCGTCGTACAGGTTGCCGCCCACCGAACCCCAGAACGTCACGAAGGTGTCGATGGGATCCCAGCTACCCGGGTCCTGGTTGATGGCCACGCTGAGGGTGCCCGCGGCATGCGCGGTCGACAAGACGGCGGGCAGTGCGCCGCCCAGCGCCAGGGTCAGGGCGGTGGCGGTAAAGGTGGTGCGGAAGAATTGCATGGTCGCTCCAGGGACGGGAACTCGGATCACACCGAGGAAAAAGGGGGAGGCTGTCTCTACGCCGCGCGGGCCACTTGATGGCCGGGCGCGAATTCAGTCAGCGGAATAATGGCCGGTTCGTCGCCGACGCGGCGTACCGGGCTGGGGATTTCACCTTCGATCAGCGACGTATCGATATGGCGGCCGGGCTCGGCCACCGGCACGGCGGCCAGCAGCTTGCGCGTGTAGGCATGCTGCGGCGATTCAAAGATCTGCCGGCGCGTGCCCAGTTCCACGATCTGGCCCAGGTACAGCACCGCCACGCGATGGCTCACCTTTTCCACCACCGCCATGTCGTGCGTGATGAACAGGTACGACAAGCCACGGTCTTTTTGCAGGTCCATCAGCAGGTTCAGGATCTGCGCCTGAATGGACACGTCCAGCGCGGAGACGGATTCGTCGGCAATGATCAGCTTGGGGTTGCTGGCCAAGGCGCGCGCGATGCACACGCGCTGGCGCTGGCCGCCCGAGAACTCATGCGGATAGCGCGTGGCGTGCTCGGGCTTCAAGCCCACTTGTTCAAGCAGCTCGCCCACGCGGCGGGCGATGGCGTCTTCGCCGTGCAACAGGCCGTGCGTGCGGATGGGTTCGGCGATGCTGAAGGCCACCGTCTTGCGCGGGTCCAGCGATGCGTAGGGGTCTTGGAAGATGTACTGGATTTCCTGGCGCAGGCGCTGGCGGCCCGCTGCGTCCATCGAGAAAATGTCCTGGCCGTTGTAGCGCACCGCGCCCGAGGTGGGCGCCACCAGTTGCTGCAAGGTCTTGCCGATGGTGGACTTGCCGCTGCCCGATTCGCCCACCAGCGCCAGCGTTTCGCCGGGGTAGACATCAAAGCTGACTTCTTCCACCGCATGCACGCGATGCGTGACGCGGCCGAACAGGTTGTGGCCGACGTCAAAACGGGTGGTCAGTTTTTCCACGCGCAGCACGGGTTCGTCGTAGGTGGCGGTGTCTTGTTCGCGGGTTTCGCCCACTTCGCGCAGCGTGTCGCCGTCCAGCACGGTTTGCGGCGTGCGCAGCGGCAGGTCGCGGCCGGTCAGGCTGCCCAGGCGCGGCACGGCGGCCAGCAGCGCGCGCGTGTACGGGTGTTTGGGCGCGTTGAAGATCTCGTCGACAGTGCCTTGCTCGACCTTCTTGCCGCGCAGCATCACGACCACGTCGTCGGCCATCTCGGCCACCACGCCCATGTCGTGCGTGATGAAGATGACGGCGGTGCCCAGGTCGCGCTGCAATTCTCGGATGGTGTTCAGAATCTGCGCCTGGATGGTGACGTCCAGCGCGGTGGTGGGTTCGTCGGCGATCAACAGGCGCGGCTGGCATGACAGCGCCATCGCAATCATCACGCGCTGGCGCATGCCGCCCGACAACTGGTGCGGATAGCGGTCCAGCAGTTGTTCGGCGTCGGGCAGGCGCACCTTGTCCAGCAGCTTGCGGGCCGACTGGCGCGCGGCCGAGCGCGACAGTTGCTGGTGCAGCATGATGGCTTCCACGATCTGGTCGCCGATGGTGAACACGGGGTTCAGCGACGTCATCGGTTCCTGGAAGATCATGGCGATGTCGTTGCCGCGTATGGCGCGCATCTGCTCGTCGGTGGCCTGGGTCAGGTCGGTTTCGCGGCCATCGTTGTCGCGAAACAGGATCTGGCCCGTGGCGATACGGCCGTTGGAGTAATCCGTCAGGCGCATGATGGCCATGGACGTTACCGACTTACCCGAACCGGACTCGCCCACGATGGCCAGCGTCCTGCCCGGCTTGACGTCGAAGTCCAGGCTGTCGACAGCGCGGAACACGCCGTTGTCGGTATTGAAGTCAACCGATACGCCGCGCACGGACAACAGCGGGGCGGTAGAAGAAGCGGTGGTGCTAGACAACGTGGATTCTCACAGCGAGGTGGCGGCGCGGGCGGCTTGGTCGTACAGGCCCGAGAGGGCGCGCAGGGTGTTGGCCAATTGGTGGCTGGCCTCGTCCGCCGCGGGGGAGTCGATGAACGATTTGACGAGGCATTGCTCGCGCACTTCGGCGTAGCGGGCAATGGCGGCAGCGCCGGCGTCGGTGGTGGTGTAGATCACTTCCTTGCCCGTCTTCGCGCCTTGCACCACACCCAGCCGTTCCAGCTTTTTCAGCGAGTAGTTCACCAGGTGGGTGTCTTCGACGTTCAGTGTGAAGCAGATGTCGGCCAGCTTCTTGCCGCGTCCACGGTGAAACACGTGGTTCAGCACCAGGATGTCCAAGGAAGTCAGGTCGGGCAGGCCCGCGCAAGCCATGCAGCGCACCATCCAGCGATTGAAGGCGTGGGACGCGATGATCAGGCCGAATTCCACCTCGGACAACTGCGGGGCAGAGGTGGCGAGATGGGCGGAAGAAACGATGGCGTCCCGGATGGAAGCAGACATGACAGGCGTGTGTAGGGACGGTTCGATGACAAAACGTTGGCGAATTATTGACGATTTGTTGTTATGCAGGCATTCGGGATAACCCTGGATTCGTTTTGTCTGATATAGAGAATTTTGGGTGGGTTTGTCACGGGTGGTATCATTTTGCGATTATTTGGCGATTATTTGGCGTCAAGCTGAACGGGGGTCGGTCAGTTGGACCAAAGCCCTTCAATGATTCAAAAGTATGAGGGATCAAGGTTTGCGTAATTTGAGCTACTTCTTTAAGCGGGCCCTGTTCAAGTTGTCTCCAAGAGCCGCGGAGCGTCTGAATATAGATTTCCGGCTGCGGGCGCCGAACCGCGACTTTCTCGAAGAATCGGTGTTTGGCTATTTGAATGAGCTGGCGGCCGACGCCGCGGAAGACAGCAAGACCTTGTTTGTGGGGATCGACAAGCACAACTGGCATTACCCGCGCCTTTTGAATTCCCAGTTCCATTCCCTGGACATCGAGGCCCGCAAGGCGGTTTATGGCCAGCCAGGCAGGCATTGGACCGGCAGCGCCACGCAAATGGCCGACTATTACGGTCAGGGTGCCTTTGACGTGGTGGTGGCGAATGGACTGCTGGGCTTCGGCGTGAACACTGAACCTGATTTCAGGCGCCTGCTGGAGCAATGCAAAGAGGTCTTGAAGCCGGGCGGTGTGCTCGTGCTTGGGTATAACGACCGCCCGGATCGCGCACCCTTCTCTGTGTTGCCCGTGGTGCACGAGTTTTTCGAATCGTTCGCGCCGCCGATTGCCGGCGTAGACGGTCATGTTCATCGGATTGATGACGGTTTTCAGCACGTGTTCGTGTTTCTTAGAAAGGCAAAGGCACCGGATCAGACTTTCCGTGCCGAGCTGGAAAGCGTCGCCTCAGCTCAATGAGCGCTTCGTTTCGGCTCGCTTTCCCGTAAAGACCACGCGCCATCGTCGTTGGACGTCAACCAATGCGTGGGGCCGATCTGTTCCAGAAACACGGCATCGTGCGACACCACCACCATGGCGCCGGGATAATGCGCCAGCGCGTCTTCCAGCGCCTGCGCCGACGCCAGGTCCAGATGGTTGGTGGGTTCGTCCAGCAGCAGCAACTGCGCGGGCTGCTTGCGCCATAACGCGGCGGCCAGCGCGGCCTTGATGCGTTCGCCGCCGCTCAAGGTGGCGGCGGGCGCCTGGACCTGGGCTGGTCCCAGGCCCAGCAGGGCCAGTCGGCTGCGCAGTTCGCCCTGCGAAAGCGGCGCGCCCAGGGTGTCCAAGGTTTGCAGCAGCGACGCATGCGCGGGTAATGCGCTCGCGCGTTGATCCAGCATGGCGGTGGGTACGCGCACATCGCAGCGGCCGGAACGGGCGGGCAGATCGCCCGCCAACATCGCCAGCAGCGTGCTTTTGCCGCAGCCATTGGGCCCTTGGATCGCCAGCCGAAAAGGGCCGGCCAGGCTCAAGCTGATCGGTTGTGCCCGTTCCGGAAAGGCAGGCCGGGCGTCTTCCAGATGCAGCACGCGCCGTCCGGCGGGCACCGTGGTGTCGGGCAAGGCCAGGGCCACGCCCGGCGCCGCGGGCACCCGCAAGGCGGCCAGCCTGACGGCGTCTTCCAACGCGGCCCCCGCTTGCAGGCGGCGCAAGTGGTCGCGCCCGGCATGGGCTTGTGCATTGGCCTTTTTTGCGCTTAGCAGGATGGGCGCCTGATTGGTGTCGCGGGCATTGCGGCTATTGCGCGCGCTGCGTTGCTGCTGCGCATCGTGCTGTTGCCGCAATGCGCGCAAGCCGGCCGCGCGTTCGTTGCGGGCGTGCTCCAGGGCGGCGTCGGCGGCGGCATCCTGTCTGTCCCGCTGGGCGCGCCAGGCACCGTAGTTGCCGGCGTGCCCGCTAAGCGCACCGCCGTCCAGTTCAACAATGTTGCCCATGACGTCCAGCAGGCGGCGGTCGTGGCTGACGACAATCAGCGCGCCGCGCCACGCGCTGATTTTTTCGATCAGCCAATCGCGCGCACGGGCGTCCAGGTGGTTGGTGGGTTCGTCCAGCAGCAGGCCGTCGGCGCCTTGCAGCAGCGCGCCCGCCAGTGCCACGCGGGTCAATTCACCACCGCTTGCCCCGTGGGCAGGGTGCGCTAGCGGCCAGTCAGGCAGGCCGGCGTCGGCAAGCATCCGCGCCCAGTCCTGATGGATCAGCCAATGGCCTTCGGCCAGATCGAAATCGGCGCGATCGATGCTGCCAGCCTCGATGTTGGACAGGGCGCGGACCACCGGCCCCAGACCGGCGACATCGGCCAGCGTGGTGGTGGGGGAATAGCTTGGGGTTTGCGGCACATGGGCCATGCGCCCGTGGCGCACGACGCGGCCGGACTGCGGAGGCAGGGCGCCCAGCATCACCCGCAGCAGCACCGATTTCCCCGCGCCGTTGCGGCCGATGAGGCCATGGCGCGCGGTGCTGAAGTCGTGGCTGACGTCGTCAAGCAAGACGCGGCCGTCGGGCAGTGCCACGCTGACGTGCTGCAAGCTGAGGAAGGCGGACGCGAGGGAGGGGGACGCGGCGGCAGGGGACGCCACGAAGGGGGGATGCGTCGATGATTGCGCCGAAGGCGGCGCGCTGGAAGACCGGGCCATGGATAGCTCTCCGAAATAATGAAACGCTTTGCGCGGCGTGCGGCAAAGGGGGATCAGAAGGAGGGCTTAGAGAATCATGGCCTTGCGGGTCTCCGTGGTGAGGGTGAGGGGTTTCGAACCGGATCGAACGTCAAAGTTCCCGCCCGTCGCGGTGGGCCGGGTGTCGGGCGGGTAACGTCAGGTTTCCAGCAGCCGCAGATCCGGCGGGCGGTTTTCGATAATGGCTTCCATGCTGAAGAAACCCGTCACGGTCGACAGTTCGAAATCCGTGATCAGCTTCTGATAGAAGCGGTCATAGCCAGCCATGCCTCGGCAGACTACCTTGATCAGGTAATCCCAGTCGCCACCGATGCGATAGAACTCCGTCACTTCGGGCAGGCGTTCGACGTGCTGGCGGAATCCGTCGGCCCAGGCCTTGGCGTGGTGGCTGGTGCGGATCATGACGAACACGGTCAGGTCCAGCCCCAGCGCCACCAGGCTGACTTCGGCCCGGGTGCCGCGAATGATGCCGCAGGCGTTCAGGCGCTGAAGCCGGCGCCAACATGCATTTTGCGACAGGCCCACCCGATCGGCCAGCTCGCGCTGCGACAGAGAACCATCTTTTTGCAGGCAAGAGATGATGCTTAGATCAAGCTTGTCTATTTTTTCCATTTGGCCGTTCATATGACCCGAATTCAGAAGATTTACGCAAAATTACGGTGATGTTCGTTGTTGGCTTCCATCGTATGATATTTCGGATCAATTGGAAGACCATCATGACTACGCTTAACGCCACGGCCTCCGACACGGCAGGACCGTTGCAGCAGTTTCAAGACAGCCTGAAAACCGGCGATATCGCCGCCGCGCTTGCCGACGGCCTGATCGGCAAAGACGCCTTTATCGACGGCCCCTTTGGCCGCAAGCCCCTGGTCTACGCCGACTACGTCGCATCGGGCCGCGCCCTGATGCAGGTCGAGCGCTTCGTCCTGGAACAGGTGCTTCCGTATTACGCCAATTCCCACACCGAAGCGTCTTACTGTGGCGGTTTCATTACGCGCTTGCGCCGTGAGGCCCGCGCCGCGATCGCCCGCTGCTGCGGCGCCAGCGACGCGCACGCGGTGATTTTTGCGGGGTCGGGCGCAACGGCGGGCATCAATCGCCTGGTCCACCTGTTCGGCGTGGATGCGGCGGTGGCGGCGGGCAAGCCGGTCCGCGTCATCATCGGCCCGTACGAACATCACTCGAATATCCTGCCGTGGCGCGAATGCGGCGCGGACATCGTCGAAGTGCCTGAAAGCGCGCAAGGCGGCCCCGACCTGGCGGCGTTGGACGCGGCGCTGGCCGCGCCCGCCGGCACGCTGGTGATCTGCGCCTTGTCGGCCGCGTCCAACGTGACCGGCATCGTGGCGGACGTGCCCGGCATCACCCGGCAGGTCAAGGCGGCGGGCGCGAAAATGCTGTGGGACTACGCGGGCGGCGCGCCTTACCTGCCCATTCAGATGTCGCCCGCCACGGACGCGCAGATCGACGCCATTGTGTTTTCACCGCACAAGTTCATTGGCGGGCCGGGCGCATCGGGCGTGCTGATCGTGCGGCGCGACGCGGTCCTTGACACCACGCCGACCTGGCCGGGCGGTGGCACCGTTAAATTCGTGTCGCCCGAGGGCCACGATTACAGCGGCAGCCTGGAATCGCGCGAAGAAGCGGGCACGCCGAACGTGGTGGGTGACATCCGCGCGGCGCTGGTGTTGTTGGTGAAGGACGCGCTGGGCGCCGATTTCATGCGCCAGCGCAACGCCCACTTCGTGCAGCGCGCGCTGGCCGCTTGGAAGGGCGCGGACCAGTTGGAATTACTGGGCTCGCTTAGCGCCGATCGCTTGCCCATCTTTTCGTTCCGCGTGCGCAATGCCCAGGGCGGATTCGTGCATCAGCAATTGGTGACCCGGCTGCTGAGCGACCGCTTCGGCATCCAGGCGCGTGGCGGCTGCGCGTGCGCGGGGCCGTACGTGCACAGGTTGCTGGACATTGACCCCGCCCAGTCGCGGCAGATGCGCCAAGCCATTCTGGATGGCCGCGAAATCGAAAAGCCCGGCTTTGTCAGGCTGAACTTCAGCGTGTTGCTGTCGGATGAGAAGGCCGACTTCATTCTTGAGTCGGTCCTGGCGCTGGCGAATGACGCCTGCCAATTCGAAACGCGCTACGGCTTCGATCCCAGCCGCGCCATCTTCTTCCCGCAACACACCGAGATGGAAATGTCCATCTGACGGCATGCCTCCCCGCCGCGCTGTCCCATGGCGGGGCTGTCAGTCTTGCATATGCCTGGCGCAGGTCCGGATCCAGGCGCTCTTCATGTCGGCAAGTTCCTCGGACGCCTGGGTCAGCCTGCGCACGACGGCGTCCGGGAACGCGGCGCCCTGGCGGCGGCACGCTTCGAAATCATCGCTAAGCGCGTAGCGCGCATCCAGCAGGTCCAATCGGCCTTGGCAAAGATCCCGGTTCAGCTCCAGGTTGTTGGCGGCTTCGTGCGTGCGCTGCACGTCTTGCTTGCGCTTCAAGCTGGTCTCTGCCGCATCGATGCGGGCAACACAGTCGCTGTCGGCGCGCGCCGGTGCGGCGGCGCAAGCCGCGAAGATCAAAAAAATGGCCAGTGGCCGATGGTGCTTTGCTGCCATGCGAAAAACCCTGGTGTGGCGTGGCGTGCATCATAACTGGTGCGAAATGCGCCTGGACTTCTGCTGCGCCGCACGTCTGCCACTGCATGGAAAACCAGTATGGCGATTCGCGGGAACAGGTCTACCATCGACCACGGATTTCTGATTCAAAGACCCGGACCGCAACGGAGTCGGGCGCATGTCTTCCGGCTGAAGTTCTGTTTTATCAACACGCAAGTTGGAGATGAAAGAGAATGACCACACCCCTCATCAAGGTCGATCTGGACCAGTCCCCTTACGAAAACAAGCACATCCACAACCGCTGGCATCCGGATATTCCGATGGCCGTATGGGTCAAGCCCGGCGACGATTTCGTGCTGGAAACCTATGACTGGACGGGCGGCGCGATCAAGAACGACGACAGCGCCGACGATGTGCGCGACGTAGACCTTTCCACCGTGCATTTTCTTTCCGGCCCGGTGGGCGTGGAAGGCGCGGAGCCCGGCGATTTGCTGGTGGTTGACCTGCTGGATATCGGCGCCAAGCCCGACAGCCTGTGGGGGTTCAATGGCTTTTTCAGCCGCAACAATGGGGGCGGCTTCCTGACCGAACACTTCCCGCATGCGCAGAAATCCATTTGGGATTTCCACGGCATGTTCACGTCGTCGCGCCATATTCCGGGCGTGAATTTCGCGGGGCTGATTCATCCCGGCCTGATCGGCTGCCTGCCCGACAAAAAGCTGCTGGACACGTGGAACCGGCGCGAACAGGCACTGATCGACACCAACCCCAATCGCGTGCCGCCGCTGGCCAATCCGCCCGCGCCCAAGACGGCTCACATGGGCGCCTTGCAAGGCGCCGACCGTGATCGCGCAGCGGCCGAAGGCGCACGTACGGTGCCGCCCCGCGAGCACGGCGGCAACTGCGACATCAAGGACCTGTCGCGCGGGGCCCGCGTGTTCTTTCCGGTCTACGTCCAGGGCGGCGGCCTGTCGGTGGGGGATCTGCACTTTTCGCAAGGCGATGGCGAAATCACCTTCTGCGGCGCCATTGAAATGGCGGGCTGGGTGCATATGCGCGTGTCGCTCATCAAGGGCGGCATGGAAAAATACGCCATCAAGAATCCCATCTTCAAGCCCAGCCCCATCACCCCCGCCTACAAGGACTACCTGATCTTCGAAGGCATCTCGGTGGACGAAGAAGGCAAGCAGCACTACCTGGACGTGAACGTGGCTTACCGGCAGGCGTGCCTGAACGCCATCGAATACCTGAAGAAGTTCGGCTATTCGGGCGCGCAGGCGTATTCGCTATTGGGCTGCGCGCCGGTGCAGGGCCATATCAGCGGGGTGGTCGACATTCCCAACTCCTGCGCCACGCTGTGGCTGCCCACCGAGATCTTCGACTTTGACATCCAGCCGTCGGCGTCGGGGCCGATCAAGCACATCCAGGGCGGGGTGGACATGCCGCTCTCGCGCGATCGCTAAGGAGAGCCGCGATGCCCATGTATGACTATTCCTGCGGCGCGTGCGGCGATTTTGCCGCCCTGCGGCCGCTGGCGCAGTGGCGCGATCCGGCGGCTTGCCCGCAATGCGGCGCCGCGTCGGGCCGCATCATCGGCGGGGCGCCGGCGATCTCCGCACTGTCGTCCGCCGTGAACCGGGCGCGTGCCGTGAACGAACGCAGCGCGAACGAGCCGCGCAGTTCGCGCTCGGGCCATGGCATGAACTGCGGTTGTTGTGGGGGCGGGCGCGCATCGGGCAAGACGCGCACCAGCGCTGATGGCGCGAAATCATTCGCGGGCGCCAGGCCCTGGATGATCAGCCACTGACCTGCGGCGGCGCCACGGCCGCGCCCTGGATCTTGTGGCGCGACAAGGCGTCCGCCACAAACCCGGATTTCTTCATGGCTTCGACAAAGGCGGCCAAATACGCGCTGGCCTTGTCGCCACGGCTCTTGGGCACGCCCATGGCCTGGCGGATCAGCATGAAGTGGCCGTCCAACAGCCGCAGCCCGCCCAGGCGCGCGGCATCGGCTTCTAGCTGTTGCTTCACGCCTGCCGCCACTTCCAGGTTTTCCCGCAGAAAGGTATCGACCACGGCGGGCGAGGTTGGGGCGCGAAAGATCTCGGCTTGCTTGAGTTCGCGCGTCAGGTACAGGTCGTAGGCGCTGCCTTTGCCGACCACCACGCGCACGCCGTCGCGGTCGACCTGGTCCATGGCGGTGACAGGCGAGTCCTGGCGCACCAGGTACGCGCCTTCGATGACGACATAGGGGGCGGTGAACGCGATCTGCTCGCCGCGCAGCGGGTCGATGGCAAAAAAGCCCACGTCCGCTTGTTCTGTAGCCACGGCGTTGACGGATTCTCCGGCTGACTTGAACACCACCAGATCCAGCTTCACGTCCAGGCGCCGCGCCAGTTCCGTGGCCAGGTCCACCGACACGCCGCCGGGCTGGCCGGTGGCCGGGTCGGTGTTCGCCAGGATGGGATTGCCCAGATTGATGGAGGCGCGCAGCGTGCCGTTCGGGGCAAAGGCGGAAAGCAACTCGTGGTCGGTCTTCATGGCTTCCTTGAGGGTGCGGCGCCGGGGTGGGGGCC
>RCUJ01001553.1_pt1 | contig 12099 bp, 9 predicted proteins | sample 2166321 | NCBI WGS metagenome assembly RCUJ01 (sample SAMN09932808, study PRJNA488358) | compost metagenome | feature: garden; material: soil; isolation source: compost soil in an enriched community after 118 h of incubation | place: Germany: Experimental Botanical Garden Goettingen | collected... | reverse complement strand
CTTCAATGGTTACAAAGGGCAATTTTATTTCTCTTGCAAATGGTTTATTTGGCAACATTTGCAATAAACTCTGAACGGCATAAAATAATCCTTCTTCACTTCCGGTCACGGTTATTTTTTTGGCAGTAATATTTATTTTATAAGCTTCTTTTTTTAACGTAGCCGAAGGGTTTTGAGTGATAAACAATACTTCAATATTACTTTTTTTTGAAGCTGTATTTTTATTGATAGCAGATTCGAAAATTTGAGCTGTTTTAAGTTCTTTTGTGCTGAATTTATTTTTCTCAAAAGAAATTTTTATCTGCCCGGTTAAAGTAATACTATCGCCATTTGCTTTATATGAATTTGGAGCCGGAATTATCGAACTGTTTTCAGAAGATGTTTGCGCATTTCCTACGGAATAGCAAAATATCAAAAGAAGGAATATATTTTTTAGCATGGTTAGTTTCTGGTTTGTTAAACAAATTTATCATTTGTAAATTAAACTGCATTTTTTTTGCAAAGGCATTTTTTGTTTAAAGGTCTTTGGAATAGGTTGATTAACTTTTTTATTACTTTGTGCTGGAATTTGTTTCGCAATAATATTGCATTTATTGTTTACATTTGTTTCCAATAAAATTGAATTTGCATGAATAACGATAATGAAGTGATAAACTATAGCAAGGAAGAACGTAAAAGTCTTATTTTAAAAGAAATTAACCTGCATACCCGCGTAAGTTTTGAAACACTTTCGGCTAAATTATTTGTTTCAGAAGATACCGTTAGACGCGATATCAACGAACTTGAATCAGAATCATTATTGATTAAAGTAAAAGGAGGCGCGATGACTAAAGCGTACCACCATTCTTCATCAAATCAAACTTATGCAGGCGAATCAAAACAAATCATTGCGCAAAAAACTTTAGGCTTACTTCACGACGGAATGGTTTTGTTAATTGGCGGCGGAACTACAATAAGAGAGTTCATTCGCTTAATTCCTAATGATTTAAACCTGACTATTTTTACCGTTACCGTTTTATCTGCAGTTGAACTTCTGGATAAACCGAATGTTAAAATTATTATGATTGGCGGTAGTATTTCTTCTTACAGCCAAATGTGCGTGAGTGGCGATGTCTATAATCAATTGGCCAATATTAAAGTTGACTTGTTAATATTAGGAACTAATGCTTTAGATATCGAAGGTGGATTCTCAGATTCTGATTGGGAAACCGTTCAGGTAAAAAAAGCAATGATTCAGGCTTCTGAAAAAACAGCTATTTTGACTATTTCTGAAAAACTGGACACGGTTCTAAAAATGAAAATTGCCAACTTATCTGAAGTTGATTACGTTGTCACGGAAGTTGATCCTAACGACGAAAAATTACAATCCTACAAGAAGGCAGTTCCAAGTTTAGTTTTTATTTAATCCCAGTTTTTCATCAGGAAATTAATCCAGTTTTGATGAAAGATTTTATTTAAATCATCATCAGAATACCCTTTGTCTTTAAAGATAAGAACGAGTTTTTGCAAATCGGCAATCGTATTTAAATCGTATGGAGATTGTTCTGTTCCGAACGCGCCGTCAAGATCAGAACCGATTCCGATATGATCTGCATTTCCAGCCAATTGGCAAATGTGATCCATGTGTTTGAAAACAGTTTCAAGATTACAGCTTGTGCCTTGTGGAGTCGAAACACCTCTTTCCCAATCCTGAACCAACATCCAGGCATCTAAAGCTCCTCCAATAACAGCTCCTCTTGAAATTAAAGCTTTAATCATTTCGTCGCTGTATTGGCGATTGTGATCTACAAGGCTTCTGCAGTTATTATGACTTGCCCAAACGGGACCATTATAATAATCTAAAGCCTGCCAAAAAGCATCATCGCATAAATGAGTTGCATCCAAAATAATATTCAAACGCTCCATTTCTTTCAATAAATCAAGACCATTTTGATTCATTTTTCCGGTTGCATCCGTTCCGTTTGCGTAACGACCCGGGCCATAATGCGCGGGACCAATGGCTCTTAATCCGTAATTGTATGCTTTTTCTAAGTAAGAAATATCAATGATAGAATCAGCACCTTCCAAACTCAAAATATAACCAATTGCTTTTTTATCGTTTGGCGTTCCATCGTTCCAATTGTCAATTTGTTTTTGAAGTGATTTTTTATCTGTAATAGCAACCATTTCTCCAGCTTCTTCCATGGCTTTGTACCATGCAAGCTGACCTTGTGTTTGTGCCCATGCCTGTTCAGGAGAATTCCAACCCGGAATAATACTATGGGGTTTTACAAACCGTGCAATTTGAGTTGCAACCACAATCCCGATATTGCCTTTTCGCAAATCGGGGAAAGAAACCGTCGCACGTTCACGATCTGGTTTGTCTGTCATTCCTTTTTCTAAATGACGTAAAGTGGGAACATCATTTCTTAAATCTCGATTCCATTCCATTGCATTCATGCTCAGGTCTAAATGGGCGTCTATTATAAACATATTTTTAAATATTAATTTTTCTGCTTCGTGCTGCAACCAGCCATTGATCACAAATTTGATGTTCTTTATTGATTACCTGAACGGTATCATAAAGTGCACAAGTTGGGCAAACATGATAAGGCTGAGCGTAAATTATGTCGCCAATCGCATACTGATTTTTACCTCTATTTTCTATAATTAAGTGTTCTTCTGAATGCGAGATCGGAATTAGATTTTCGTCGTTTAAAATCACCAGTCTTTTATCGATTGGATTTTCAGAAGAAACCGCTTTGTAGCCAATATCAATACAAATCGTTGAATTTGTTGGTTTTGAAATAATGGTTCCGACAATAACTAAAGCGGGTTTGAATTCTTGTTCCGGTAAATTAATTTGATAATTGGAATCCCAAAATACAAAAGTTCCGGGACTGCATTCTACGTTTTCCTGAGTGGCGTAAAACGGAAATGTATTGGATCCCCCGGCAACAATTTTTAGTTCGTAATTAAACTTTGGTTGTAGTTTTTCAATTTCTTTTTTAATAATGGAAAATGAATTTGAAGCTTCGAGGTTTCGTTCTTCAATGCTTCCTTTCAAATGCCCGTCGTAAATGTGAATTCCGGCAAAATGAATGTTTTTTAGTTGAAGAATATCTTCGATTAGTCCGGTCCATTTTCCAAAAATCGAAACTCCGGTTCTGTTCATTCCAGTATTTAAATCCAAATAAATAACTAATTTAAGGTTATTTTCTTCAGCAATTTCATTCAAGGCTTTCGCCGATTCTAAATTATCGACAATAGTTGCAAAATTGGTTTCCGGATATTTTTGTATCAATGAGATCCATCTTTCTATTTTTACGCCAACAGGTTGATAGGCGAGAAGTACATCCGGAATTTTATGAAGTGCTGCAAGCTCGGCCTCAGCAATGGTAGCACATTTTATTTTTTTGATATTGTAGATTTTGAACAACTCCAAAATTTCACCAATTTTATGTGTTTTGATGTGAGGTCTTAATTTTTGAGTATCACCATTTACGGCGCCAATAAGCCGCTCCAGATTAAAACGGATACGATCTTCGTATACGGCTAAAAATGGAGTGTCCACGTTGATTTCGGAATTAATTTTCCACCAATTTTTTTGCATAATTAGTTTCTTGTTTTTTCGATAACTTCAATTAAATTTTTAAAAGCGTTAAGTGATTGCTCATAATTTAAATTCAAAAGCATTTCTTTTGAAAATAAATTAGAACCAATTCCAACACAAACAACACCAGATTTGAACCAGGGCTTTAAATTGCTTTCTTCTAAAGTTACGCCTCCTGTTGGCATTATTTTTAAATTTGGAAACGGCGCTCTTATTGCTTTTACATAACCTGGACCGCCAATTTTATCAGCAGGAAAAAGTTTTACAATTTCAGCTCCTAATTTATTGGCTTGAAGTATTTCATTTAAAGTTGCAGCACCGGGAATCCAGTAAATATTATTTTTCAAGCAATAGTTGCCAATTTCTAAATCAGTATGGGGACACACAATACAATCTGCGCCAAGCTTATGATAGGTTTCAGCATCGATTACACTTAAAATGGAGCCAACAGCAATTTTTACATCTAAATTATTTACTTTTTTAAATGCGATCATTTGAGTAAATACTTCTTTGGCATCGTTGGCACGAGCTGCAAACTCGATAATTTTTATACCAGCATCAGCCGCTGACTGCAACACTATTTTGGCTGTTTCGATATTGATTTGTGTTACTAACGGAAGTACACCCTGTGCTTTTAAAATGCTGTACATATTCTTAATTCTAATTTATCTATTGATTCTGTTACTTGCGCCATTTGCAATAAAATGACTTATTTCTGTTGGATTGCTCATGGCAAAATCTCCGTGTATACTTTGTTTGATAACACCGCAGGCTGTTGCCCAATCAATGCATTCCTGTCCTGATAATTTGTTGGACAGTCCGTATAATAATCCTGCGTTAAAAGCATCTCCAGATCCAATTTGATCCGTTACCAAATGTATCTTGTATTCTTTAGTTTCATAAAAATGACCTTCTTGAAGCAGCATGCCTTTATATAAATGGGCCAATCCGTCTGATTTTCTAAAACTCATGGCCAGTGTTTTTAGAAAAGGCATTTTTTCTTTTAATAATTCGAATGTTTTTTGAAAACGATTTGTGTCGGATTCTTTTTTGTCCGTTTTAATTCCGAAATAAATTTCAATAGCATCCAAATCTGCAACGGTAATGGTGCTGTATTGAAGTAAATCAGGCATGATTTCAGATGGATGTTTTCCGTATTGCCATAATTTCGAACGATAATTAAAATCAGAAGAAATTGGTAAACCTTTTTTATGTGCCGCAAGAATGGCTTCTTTGCAAACCAAACCTGCTTCATTAGAAACGCCCGGACTAATTCCGGACCAATGAAAATGAGTTATATCGGCGAAAGCCAAATCCCAATTAATTTGATCTTTTTGAATAGTTGCAAAAGAAGAATTACTGCGATCGTAAATAACCTGTGATTGTCTGATTTGATTTCCGGCTTCGACAAAATATAAGCCCAAACGTTCTCCGCCATAAATACATTTTGAGGTATTTACTTTGTATTTCTGAAGTTCGTTTAAAGCTAGTTGTGCCAAATCATTTTGAGGTAATCTCGTGATATAATCGGTTTGAATGCCGAGTTGCGATAGTAAAACACAAACATTGGCTTCTGCACCGCCTACATGAACTTTTATTTCACTGGCCTGCGTAAACCGATTTCCATCTGCAACACTCATCCGAAGTAATAATTCTCCGAAAGTTGCAATTCTTGTTTGTGGAGTATTTATATTCATGTTTTTATTTTTTTGCCACAGATTTCACAGATTAAATTGATTTTTTTTTCGCCACGAATTTCCCAAATTTCCACAAATCATTACGTTCAATTCATTCGTGAAAATTTGTGTAATTATTTTGCCTATCCGCTATCGGTTGGGTGATGGCAAACAAATTTTAATCTTTTAAAATTATTTAATCTGTGGCATAACTTTTTTATTAAAATAATTCGAAAACGGCTTCTACTTCCACAGGAATGTTGTCGGGTAAAGATCCCATTCCTACGGCGCTTCTAACACCGATTCCGTTTTCTTGTCCCCACACTTCAGCGAACAATTCGCTGCAGCCGTTGATAACGTATGGATGTCTAAGGAAATCGCCATTGCAATTCACCATTCCTAGCACTTTTATAACTCTTTTCACTTTGTTCAGACTTCCAAAATTGGTCACAATTGTCGAAAGCATTGTTAAACCAACCTGTCTTGCGGCCAATTTTCCTTCTTCGATATCCATATCGTCTCCAATTCTTCCAATAATTAAAGATTTGTCATCACGAACTGGTCCGTGACCTGAGAGGTAGAGATATTTTCCGTCGACTAAATAAGGTTTATATATACCAAGAGGTTGAGGTGCTGGCGGTAATGATAAGCCAAGAGTTTCAAATTTTTCCTGAGGTAATAAATTCATGATATTAATGTATTATAGAGTTTAAAATAAAAACGAAAACAATTCCTAAAACAGATACTAAGGATTCCATGACAGTCCATGATTTAAAAGTATCTTTCAGGCTGACATTGAAATATTCCTTGAACATCCAAAAGCCCGGGTCATTTACATGTGAGCACATTAAGCTTCCGGCGCCAACGGATAAAACTAGTAAGTTGGGGTCTAGGTTACTAGATTGTAGTAAAGGGAGTAAAACGCTGGCAGTCATTAGACCGGCAGCTGTTGCAGAACCCACACATACACGAATAATAGCAGCCATCATCCAGGCCAATAAATAAGGATGAATATTTGTTTGGGTTAAAGTCGATACAATAGTTTCGCTTACACCACTTATGGTCATCACTTCTTTCAAAGCTCCGGCACCGCCAATAATCAAGATAATTAAAGCAACATCTTTTATGGCTACGGCATAATCATCCATAACTGATGGGATGCTTCGGTTCATTCTGATGCCTAAAGTGTAAGTGCAGATAAGCAGCGAAATTAGCATAATCATACTTGGCTCACCAATTGTTTTGCAAATGTTTAGTAGTGTTTCATTATCTGAAAGTAAAGGTATAATTGAAGTTATTGTTAATCCGAAAACTGGAAATAAAGCAGAGAATAAACTAAGCGCGAAACTGGGTTGCTTGCCTTCATTTACAACTTCTTCAACATTCAGAATTTCATGATCTGATACGGGCCTAATGTTTTTAAGTAAATTAGAAAACAATAAACCAGCAATAAAAATGGTTGGAATGGCGATGATAATTCCATAAACTAAAACAAGTCCAATATCAGCATTCAAAATACTGCTTAACGCCATTGGAGACGGATGTGGGGGCAAAAAACCGTGTGCTACTGAAAGCGACGCCAGCATTGGAATTCCCAGATATACTTTTGAAAGTTTAAATTGATGGGCTACTGAAAAGATTAGAGGTACTAACAAAACAAATCCAACACTATAAAAAAGCGGTATCCCGACAATAAATCCGGTAATCATTAATCCTAAGCGAACATATTTTTTGCCTGTCCATCCCATAACAGTTTTGGCAATAACATTGGCAGCTCCTGATGAAACTGTAAGTCTACCAATACAAGTTCCGAAAACAATAATCAAAGTGATAGATCCTAACATTTCTCCCAAACCTTTTTGAACCGTTTGTGACAAAGTGTTTATTGGCAGGCCTAAAAATAGACCTGCTAATAAAGCTGTTATGATAAAGGCAATAAACGGATTGATTTTAAGCCAACCTATCTGAATGATTAAAAATGCAATGCATGCCGTAAGAATTAAAATGCTCATTTATCTCTTTGTATTATTATTTATCCCACCAGATTTTAGTTGTAAAAGTGTCTTCTCCCTGACGCTTAACTGCTTCTGCTAAGTTAGTTGAATTTACAGAATATTCGCTCGTTGAATATTTGAGTCGTCTTGGGATTGTGCCGTTTGTAACATTTCCTGGAAAGTTTACCGGAATCAAAACCGGATAACCTGTTCTTCTCCAGTTAGCATAAATTTCCTGCTCGTCTACAAATAAGGCGACATAAATTTGAGTATGAATCTGATTCATTTTTGCTTCAAATGATCCTGCAGTATTAAATGGATTTGCCGTTAAATAAGGTGTTGCGTCTGTAATGGCATAAGCTGCGCCGTAAATTCCCATATTTAAGAAAGATGCTTTTACTCCTTTTTCATATAAATCTTTGTCTGTTTCTGTAGTGTACCAACCTCTGGCTGCAGCTTCTGCCAGATATAAGTTGGTTTCCGCATTACTGATAAGTACTAACGGTGCATCATACTTGAAAACAGTACTTTGATTAGGTTCAGAATAAGTAGCTTGTTCAACAGGTGTTGGCGCGGTTTTAGTTCCGTTCGGGAAACCTTTTTGCACGGCAAGCGTTGTATTTTGTACTGTTCCCTGCCAAACTCCGGCATAAACACTGATTCTTGGATCGGCAGTTGCTTTTAATAAATCAATAAAAGTTTTAGCCAGTTTTCCTCCTTCAACATTTTTCTGACCGTATGATCCTGCTGTGAAATCTTGTCGTCTAGCATCAAAACCAACAGGGTTTCTGTTGAAATCATTTGGGCCATCCGTGTATTTCATAATGGCATTATCTGTTCCATTTAAAATAACACCGCCTGCAATAGCTTTGGTAACCCATGTTTTTGCTAAAGCGGGATCAACTTTAGTCAATCGCAATCCCAAACGAAGCATTAGCGAGTACGAGAATTTTTTCCATTTTACTACATCGCCATTGTAAATAAAATCGGCTCCGCCAAAACTTGGTTTTGATGCATCTAATGCTGTAGCCGCTTCGTCAAGCTCTTTTAATAAATCTTTATAGATAAATTCCTGAGCATCATATTTTGGAAGAAAAATTTGCTCGCTGTTTGCTTTTGCAGCTTCAGAATAGGGAATATCACCATATAAATCTGTAATTCTGTGGTACAAATATGCTTTCCAGATTCTGGCAATATTCAGTTTGTTACTATCGTTTGGGTTGCTTTTTACAGCATTAATCACAATCTCTGCTTCATTTAATGCCAAGGGATAAACCTGATTAAAATAAGCAGAATAGTAAACTTCGTTGCTTAAATATTTGTCTCCCACACCAGAGGCTTCTTTATAAGTAGCATAATGTTGTAACATTCCGCCACATTCAAGAATGTTGGTAAAAAAATAATTATTGTTCAAACCGTCTAATTGCGCTTTGCTGAAAATGTAATTCGGATTTGGTTTCTCAACTACATTTGGATTAGTGTTGATTTCTTCAAAATCCTTGGTACAGGATGTCATACTTCCGAAAAGTAGGCCTGTTACGTATAAAATGGTTATCTTTTTCATGTCTTTTAATTTTAGAATTTCACATTTAAACTTAAACCGAAACTTCTGGTTTTTGGCACTCCAAATTGTTCTACACCTTGTGCATTTCCGGCACTAAAAACAGATTCCGGATCAACGTTTGGTGTTTTCTTATATAGAATGAATAAGTTCCTTGCCACAAATGAAACAGAAGCTCCCTGAAGTTTAGACAGACCTTTGATCTTTTCAAGAGGCAATTGATAACCAAGAATTACTTGTCTTAATTTTATGAAACTGGCATCATAAATAAATGTTGAAGATATATTTCTTAATCCATCGTAGTAAGTCCTTAAATTCTCCGGTGCAATCACCATATCAACCGGATTTCCATTTGTGTCAACACCTTTAATTGGTAATCCGCTTTCACGTCCTTCCAAAGTCAATTTTGTTAATCCCATACGTGTTCCGTATAAATCGGTTCCGGAATACAAACTACCTCCAAATTTTCCATCAATTAAAAAGCTAAAGGAAATGTCTTTGTATTTGAATTCATTGCTAATTCCGGCTGCCCATGGATGAACTCCCTGGCCTAATTCTTCAAGCGGACCTTGCGCAATAGTTGCAGAGCCTCCGCTTACATTATACACTGTATTTCCGTTCGCATCTTTACGAGGTTTGTAACCTTTAATGATGCTGTACGGACGACCAACGTCACTTGTTATCGTTACATATCCGTTTACAGAAGTCGCCATTGTAATGGATGTTAGCTGATCTGTCAATGCTTCAACTGTGTTTTCATTATAAGACCCGTTGAAACTTACGTCCCATGAAAAATTCTGAGCATTAATGATTTTACCGCTTAGTAAAAACTCAACCCCTTTGTTTCTCATTTTTCCAAGATTTAACAAAGCCGTACTGGCTCCTGAGGCATTTGAGATAGTAGTTTCAACAATATCATTTGTTGTAGCACGATTATACCAGGCAAAGTCAAGGTTTAAGCGATTACGGAAAAAGCCTAAATCAGCTCCAACTTCAAAGGTTGTTGATGTTAACGGACTTAAAGTAGAATTTGGAACTCTTGAACTGGTTGGCCCTTGTAATTGCTGACCATTATGTCCGCCCTGAATCATAGAATAAGATTGATTCAATGCATAAGGATCGGGCGTTGCTCCACCAACCTGAGCCCATGAAGATCTAAGTTTTGTAAATGAAATCCAATCTGGCATTGTTACGATATCCGAAAGGATTATACTTGTTCCAACTGAAGGATAGAATACAGTATTGTTGTCTTTTGAAAGTGTTGAGAACCAATCCTGACGTCCCGTTACGTTTAAAAATACTATGTTTTTATAATCAAAATCTGCTGCGCCGTAAACCGAATTTGTTTTCGTTTTTCCGTACGGATAACTATACGTTAGTGTCGAAAGATTGCTTAGGGCATAAAAATCATCTAATACAAAGTTAGAACCTTCGACTCTGATTTCGTCTCTTAAATTGGTGCGAGAGTTAACCCCAACTAAAGCATTTAAAGAGAAATCGCTATAAATATTTTTCTTGGTATAGTTAAGAATTGCCTCAGAATTCAGGTTAGAAATTTTCATTCTTGAGCCTTGAGCGTATCCAACCGGATTGTTTAAAGTTGTTTTTGGAATGTATCCAAAGAATTCATAATTAGTAAAATCCTGTCCAATTCGTCCCTGAAGAAATAATTCAGGCGTGAAATTCAGTTTCACATTTAACATTCCGATAAAACGGTTTTTAGTATCGCTGTTTTTAATTTTATTGATCGTGTAATATGGATTTGTTGCCACAGCAACCGGATTCCAGGCTTCCTCTATACCATTTTCATCATAGCCGGGAGACAGGTTTCTAATGTCAACGGTGTTTGCAATCATATAAGTTGCCCAGTTTGGATTGGCTTCAGCATCTGAAACGGTTGTTCGGTTATTTGATTTTTCGATATTGTATTGGGCAACCACATCAAATTTTAACCAGTTTGTTAAGTTTACATCACTTGCAATATTGATGCTTTTGCGATTAAAATCAGAATTAGGGACAACACCCTCATTGTCCATGTTTGAGAACGAAAGACGTCCTGTAGCTTTTTCACTTCCGCCAGCTAATGCTATCGAATTTATAAAAGTTGTTCCGGTATCGTAGAAGTTTTTGATATTGTTTTTTTGTGCAACGTATGGTCTGGCAACTCCGTCAAACTGAACAACATTTGTTCCGTCCATTTTTGCTCCCCATGACCATCGGCCATCGGCAATGGCTTCTGCTTGAGTCGTTGGTTTTTTTCCGAGTGCCCCTGAACCGTATTCATACTGCCAATCGGGTATGATTGATGGTGTTTCGAATGTAAATGAAGTATTGTATTCTACTCCAATTCCTTTTTGTGCTGAACCTCTTTTGGTTTGAATTAAAATGACCCCATTAGCAGCATTTGCACCGTATAATGCGGCTGCAGTTCCTCCTTTTAAGACCGTGATGGTCTTAATATCATCTGCATTTATTACCGATGTTCCGTCACCTCTGTCAACATTGATTCTGGTAGAACCTGCGCCATTTCCAATTCCCGGAAGGTTAAGCTGGGTATTGTCAATTGGTAGATCATTTACCACATACATAGGTTGGTTGTTTCCGTTTAGGGAACCGTTTCCACGAATCACAACTCTGGTTGATCCGTTAGGCCCCGTTGCGGTACTGCTCACATTTACACCGGCAATTTTACCAACTAAGGCGTTTGCAATATTGGTTTCTTTGGCTTTTGTAAATTCGGTTCCTTTAAGTTCAGTAACTGCATAGGCAATTGATTTACTGCTTTTTTTAACACCAAGAGCGGTTACTACAACCTGATCCAAAACATTCTCAGCAGGTTTTAATCTAATGACTAAATCTGTAGTTTTAATTAAGGCAAAAGAAAAAGTTTCGTAGCCCATGTAGGTTACAATAACGTGAGCTTCGTTTTCTGGAACAGTTAATTTGAATTTTCCGTTTTCATCAGATATTGTTGCTAGTTTACTATTGCTTTCGGCATAAATAGTAGCTCCTGCAATTGGCATTCCGTCATCCTGACCTAAAACCTGGCCAGTGATTTCAACTTGATTGCTTTTTTGTTCAAAAAGATGCTTTTTAATTGCAACCTCTTTTGCGTTTCCTGAGAAGATCATCCCCCCAATAAACACTAATGAAATTAGCTTTGTTTTCATAATACTTTGGTTTTCATGTTTTGTTTTGGTTTTTTATTGGCGATCAAATATAAATATTAATTTTTCACATCTGCATTTTTTTTGCACAAATTGCATTTTTTTTGCA
>RCUJ01001548.1_pt1 | contig 12140 bp, 8 predicted proteins | sample 2166321 | NCBI WGS metagenome assembly RCUJ01 (sample SAMN09932808, study PRJNA488358) | compost metagenome | feature: garden; material: soil; isolation source: compost soil in an enriched community after 118 h of incubation | place: Germany: Experimental Botanical Garden Goettingen | collected... | reverse complement strand
ACGGTTTCTTTTCCTAAATAATGATCGATTCTGTAAATCTGTTCTTCTTTGAAAGTCTGCGAAAGCATTTCATTAAGGGCGATAGCAGAAGTTTTATCGTAACCAAAAGGCTTTTCGATAATAATGCGATCTTGCTTAGGATTAGCAGCCAATCCGATTTTCTTAATATTACTCGAAATGGTACTTATGAAAGAAGGTGTGATAGAAAGGTAAAAAAGACGATTGGCACGTTCTCCAAAGGCTTGGTCTATACCATTTATCTTATCATTTAAGCCCTGATACGATTCTTCCTTGTCAATATCAAGACTATGATAGCTTATATGAGAAAGAAATTTTAGGGTTTCAGGGTCAGAAAGACCCTTTTTTCTTGAAAAGTTATTTAGATTTTCTAAGACATAGCTGCGAAATTCTTCATCGCTTTTTTCAGCTCTTCCCAGTGCGATAATCTCAAATTTCTTCGACATACGGCCGTCGAGATACAAATTTTGAAATGCGGGAAAGAGTTTTCTTTTTGCCAGGTCTCCGGTTCCTCCAAAAATGACAATGATTGTTGGATTTATATTTTTGAACTTACTCATTTGTGTGTTGTGTTGCTTAAGGTTCCTTATTCAGACCATTGTGTGTGGAAAACACCGGTAGTATCGATTCTTTCGTAAGTGTGAGCGCCAAAATAATCGCGCTGTGCCTGAATTAGGTTTGTTGGTAGATTTTCAGATCTGTAGGCATCAAAATAAGCTAATGAATTCATTAGTCCGGCTACAGGTAATCCTTTTTGAACAGCAAATTGAATAACTGATCTCATTCCTGCCTGATTCTCCGTTAATTTTGAAGCGATTCCAGAATCTAAAAGTAAATTTGGTAAATCTGTTTTTGTAACATATGCTTTTCTGAAATCTTCTAAAATGTTGGCACGAATAATACAGCCTCCACGCCATATTTTAGCAACAGTTTCCAGATTTAATCCGTAATTATATTCTTTAGAAGCAGTGTGGAGCTGTGCTAATCCTTGTGCATAAGTCACAACGATAGAAAAGTATAAAGCTGATTTTAATGCAGTAATTGCCTCGTTTTTATTTACCTCAGTTTCTTCAGCGTTCCAATCAAGTTTCTTGGCAGCTTCAATTCTTTCCGGTTTCGTTTTAGACATATCGCGCATAAAAACGGCTGCATCAATAGTTGGAATCGGCACTTGCAAATCCATTGCATTTTGAGAAGTCCATTTTCCTGTTCCTTTAGATTTTGCCCAATCCGAAATTTTATTGATCAGTCGGCTTCCATCTTCATCTTTTTGTTTCAGAATGTTTCCCGTAATTTCGATCAGATATGATTTAAGATCGTTGGTTTGGTTCCATTCTTCAAAAGTTTTCTGAATGGTATCTTCATCCAGATTATAACCTCTTTTCATAAGGTCATAAATTTCAGAAATCAGTTGCATAATTCCGTATTCGATTCCGTTATGAACCATTTTTACATAGTTACCGGCAGATCCGTTTCCTAAATATTCTACGCAAGGCTCTCCATCAACTTTTGCAGCTATGGCTTCAAAAATAGGACGAAGTCTCTCGTATGCTTTCTGATCTCCACCAGGCATCATAGCAGGACCGAATCTCGCACCTTTTTCACCTCCTGAAATTCCCATTCCAAAGAAGTGGATTCCTTTTTCAGATAATTCTAAAAATCTTCTGTCTGTATCGGTGAAAAAAGTATTACCACCATCAATTATAATATCTCCCTTGTCTAAATGCGGAAGTAAACTTGCTATTGCGCTGTCAACAGGCTTTCCTGCAGGAACCAATAACATAATAGCTCTTGGTTGTTGAATAAGTTCTACAAAATGTTTAACATCTGTTGTTGCTTCAATGGTATCATTAGGACCGGCTTCCTGTTGAAGAGAATTAACTTTTTCGGTATCTAAATCTAAACCTGCTGCCGCAAAGTTGTGGCTCGCAATATTCAAAAGTAAGTTACGACCCATTACACCTAGTCCTACAATTCCAAAATCAAATTTGCTCATAGTTTTCAATTAACTAAAATTATTATAAAATGTTTTTCCAAAGAAAAAGTAAGAGAAAAGGCGATAATGCTTTTTCATTCAGTTCTTTGCAGAAAAACGAAGTTTGCTTTAATCTTATATTTTAAGATTGAATGTGCTAAGTTAGAGAAAAATGATGAAATAGGAGAGGATTAATAGTCCACTTTAAGGCTATGTATCATACTTTTTTATGTGTGAAAAACATATTTAGAGTCTCTCAATATTTTTTCTTTGAATTAAAGAAATGTGTGAAAAGGAAGCAGATTGAGTTAAAAGCAAAAGCGACCTTAACTTTTGTTGTAGCTTATTTCTGTGGTAATACGCTATTAATTTAACATAAAGATAAATCAACTTTTTAGGTATTTTTTGTGTGTTGGTTTTCATTTGTTGTTTTAAAGCTATTATGAAAAACTATCTTTTGCAAATGTCTGACGAAGAACTCCAGAAATTGATTTTTCAGGAAAATCATGACGCGTTTGCAATTATCTTCGACAGATACTGGAAGAAATTGTATACGTATGCTTTTAAGATTTATAAGGAAGAAGAAATATGTGAGGATATCGTTCAGGAAACCTTTATCAGTCTTTGGAAAAATACAGCTAATACCGTTATTCTCAATTTAGAGGCCTATCTTTTCAGGGCTGTAAAATACAAAATTGCCAATCATATCAGAAGCTTAAAATTTGACAGGGAGCATCTTGAAGTGCTGGAGACTATTCAGGAACCGAACAATACTGTTGATAATATCGAATATATTGAATTCGAAAAAGGTATTATGAATCAAATCAGTCAATTGACACCTAAGTGCCGTGAGGTTTTTTTACTAAGCCGTATCGAACATTTTTCGAATGCTGAAATTGCAGAAAAATTAAGCCTTTCTATCCATACGGTCGAAAAGCATATCAGCAATGCTTTAAAACAGTTGCGACTTAATGGTCATCATTATAATACACTACTTTTTTACTGGGCAGCCTTTCTTTATGTTAACTAAAAAAGTACTGTTTTAAGAAAACGTTAAGACTGCTTTTTCGACTACTTGTCTGAATCAAAATTGGTGACTTATCTATAAAAGCACTCATTTTGAAAAAAGAAACCCTTTTGCTACTGGCAAAAAAATACACAGAAGGTACTTGCACACCCGAAGAAAAAATGGCAGTTGAAGCCTTTTTCGACAAAATGCAGGATGGTTCAACTATTAGTCTGCATCAATTCCCTGATGTAAAAGGCAATATTATCTTAGGAAAAATATTCCATGAATTACAAACCAAAAAACAACCTGGAAATTTCAGATTTAAAAAAGCCCTCAGAATTGCAGCGATTTTAATTGTTGCTATTGCAGTTTCTTTTTCTGTTGTAAAATTTGCGTTGACACCAAAGGAAATAATTCAGATTGCTCATAAAGGAGAAAAAAAAGAAGTTTTGCTGCAAGATGGCAGTGTGGTAGTTCTGAACTCCAACAGCAGTATTACATATCCGGAAGAATTCGGGGAAACCCGTAACATCAAGCTTAGTGGAGAGGCCTATTTTAAAGTGTTTCGGGATGTAAAAAGACCTTTTATAGTACAAACTCATGATGTAAAAGTTAGGGTACTGGGAACTTCATTTGATATTAACTCCTATAAACACAGATCTACCAAAGTAAGTGTCCTTACCGGAAGAGTTGAAGTCAGCTCTGCCTCAGGAAACAAAGTAGTTATTGTGAAAAACCAACAAGCTGATCTGAAGCGTAATGCTAATTTCCATATTTCAACAGACGACAGTTCAGAAGGAATCGCCTGGACCAGCAACACTATTATTCTTAAAAACACAACACTTTCTGAAACTGCAAAAATTATTGAAAACTGTTACAATGTGGACATCACATTTGAAGACCAGGAAATCAAAAAATTTACCATTTCCGGAAAGTTTAAAGATGAAAAATTAGAGAATGTACTGGAAAGTATTGCCTTTTTGAAACAGCTAAAAATAATTTACCTAACCCAAAACCATATTGTTATAAGAAGAAAGACGCCTAAAGATTAAATAATAAACCCGCTTCCGGTGCAACGGAAACGGGCATTAAAAAAAAGACTACAAATAAAAATTTATAGCCCAATAGTAATGAACACGAAACTACAATTTTTTTTCAATACCTATATGAAGATGAACAATCTTTATATACTGATAACATTCTTTTTGACTCTTCAGGGATTTGCCATGACAAATTCGACAAAAGAAAGCCAAATCAGTTTAAATCTGAAGGATGCTACAATCACAGAATTTTTTAAAGTGATTGAACAAAAAACAGCATTCACTTTTGTTTTTGATGAAAAAATATCGGGAACTTCTCAGCGTATCACGATTTTTGCTGAAAAAGAAAGCCTTGATAACATCCTTTTAAAAATCTCAGAAAGAACAGGACTTTCTTTCAAAAAGATTAATAATACTATTATAGTGACCAAAAACGGGCACGCGCAGATGACTGTACGCGGAAAAGTGCTTGATGAAAGCGGTTTTCCAATGCCAGGGGTTACAGTCCTTGAAAAAGGAACTCACACCAGTACTTTGACAGACATGGAAGGGAATTTCAATTTTGCAGTGTCAAACTCTTCTGCAGTTCTTACCGTTTCTTATCTGGGGTATCTTTCACAGGATGTTGCAGTAAGCAATTCGCTTTTGACCATTACCATGAAAGTAAGTACAAGTGAGTTAAATGAAGTTGTGGTAACGGCTTTAGGAATTAAAAGAGAAGAGAAACGACTTGGGTTTTCACAACAGACCATAAAGTCGGAAAGCTTATCTCAGGCCAGATCTAATAACTGGTCGTCTGCTTTAAAAGGAAAAGTTGCCGGTTTGAGCATTACTTCGGCTGGTTCAGGGCCCATAAATTCACAGCAGATTACGCTACGTGGAAACAGATCGCTGAGCCCTAAAGGAAATTATGCACTTATTGTAGTAGACGGAGTGCCAGTAAATGCAGAGATGACAACCTCTGGTTCAACAAGCGCCTATATGGGAGAAGATTCTCCAATTGATTATGGTAACGGAATTTCTGACCTTAACCTTGATGATATTGAGAGCGTTACAGTATTAAAAGGTGCCGGTGCGACTGCACTTTACGGTAGCCGTGCTGCAAATGGAGCATTGATTCTTACCACAAAATCAGGCAAGAAAAATAAAGGACTTGGTATTTCGTACAGTACTAGTGCCGCTTTTGATAAAGTCCAGAGATGGCCGGATTATCAATACAAATATGGGCAAGGAACAGGGAATTCGCCTGATGCTCAGGGAAACCAGTATTATTCTTATGGCAATTCTGCCGATGGAACAAGTACTAGTGGAACCAGCAGTGCCTGGGGACCTGCTTTTACCGGACAGAATTTCTATCAATATGATCCGACACTTCAGGGTCAGTCAGCAAACAGGGTTCCATGGACTTCTTATAGAGATAACCGAAAAGATTTCTGGAACACCGGAATAACCTTAAATAATAACATTTCTATACAAGGCGGTGACGATAAAGGATCTATGCGTCTTTCATTAGGTCGCCAGAAAAATGAATGGATTATGCCAAATACTGGTTTTGACAGGGTAACCGCTGCCATCAATGCCAATTATCAGGTATCGGAGAAAATCAAATTGGGAACTACAGTAAACTACAATACCAGAAACAGTGATAATCTTCCTTCTACAGGATATAACAATGGTTCTATTGCTTATTTCATGATTTTCCAGCAGCCAAACATTGATCTTGATTGGTATCGTCCTATTTGGGAGAAAGGAAAAGAACAGATTCAGCAATTGCATCCTTTTAGTTCTTTTATAGATAATCCGTACCTGATTGCTTATGAAGCTACAAATACCCTAAACAGCGATCAGATTGTGGGGAATATTTTTGCCAATATCAAATTGTCCTCCAATCTGGATTTAATGGTTCGTTCAGCTCTTAATACTTACAATCAGACCAGAGAACAAAAAAGGCCTTATAGTATCAACCGATATGCAAAAGGTTTTTATGAAAGACAGGATGTGTACAAACAGGAAATCAATACGGACTTTTTACTTTCTTATAAAAAGAATTTCGGAAGCAAATTCGCTCTGGCAGCTTCAGCCGGAGGAAATGCCATGAGTTATAAATACAGAAGAACAGAGGCGGAAGTTACAGGTTTAGTAGTTCCAGGAGTTTATAAACTTTCAAACGGATCAAGCGCACCGATTTTAACTTTAGGAGATGCGTATAAAAAGATGAACAGTCTTTATGGATTGGTTTCTTTGTCTTATGGTGAAATGCTTTTTGTAGATGTTACAGGAAGAAATGACTGGACCAGTACATTGCCGGTAAAAAACAATTCCTTCTTTTATCCGTCTGTAAATACAAGTTTAATCATTTCAGAAATGGCTGCTTTGCCAAAAGCAATTGATTATTTAAAATACAGATTTTCGTATGCACAGGTTGGTAATGATACAGAACCGTATAAAACTCAAAAGTATTATGGACAAAGTGCTTTTCCGAGTTCAGCGCAGACTTTAACTGTTTTATATAATGATCATTTTAAACCTGAGATTACCACCAGTTTTGAGACTGGTTTTGAAATCAGAATGCTTCATAACCGCCTGACAGTTGATGGGACCGTTTATGAGAGTAGTACAAAAAATCAAATTATTGATATTCCAATGGATTTTTCAACGGGTTACAGCGGTGCAGTGTTAAACGGAGGTGAAGTTAGGAATCGTGGTATTGAGCTTACGCTTGGCGGAAAATTCATAGACCATAAAAATTTCAAATGGAATGCCAACCTAAACTGGTCGCGCAATTGGAATAAAGTAATGGAACTTGCTGAAGGAATCGATGGACAACAGATTATCGGTACCGGAGGAACAGCTTCTATCATTGCAAAAGTAGGAGGTACGACAAGTGCAATTTATGGTTTTGGCTTTGTGAGATCACCTGATGGACAGATTGTATACGACAATGCAGGTCTTCCGGCTTATCCTGAACAAATACAATATATCGGAGATGCGAGTCCGGATTGGAAAGCGGGTTTGACCAATACTTTTACTATCGGCAACTTTACAATGAATGTAACTATTGACGGGCAGTATGGCGGTATGCTTTATTCCATGACACACCACAAACTTGCTGAACAGGGTAAATTGAATTCTAATGAAATGGGCAGAGCTGACGGTTTTATCATTGGAGATGGAGTGATTCAGAATGCCGACGGTAGTTATGCGCCAAATACAAAGAAAGTGGCCACAGCAGACTGGTATGTACGTTATTATAGAAGGGCTAATATTGAATCGAATTCATTTGATGCTTCTTATGCGAAACTACGTGAAGTAAGCCTTCAATATGCTATGCCAAAAAGATGGATTAAAAATACAGGTCTGCAGTCGGTTCAGTTTTCAGTTTTCGCAAGAGATTTAGCTGTTATTTCAGATTTCCCAATCTATGACCCTGAAACTGCAGCACTAAATGGTGACACTATTCTTCCTGGTGTAGAAACAGGACAGATGCCTTCACCAACGACTTATGGTTTTAATTTAAGTTTGACTTTATAATAAGACAATGAAAAAAATAAAAATTGCAGCAATATTAGTATTGCTTACCGGAATGAGTATTTCGTGTACACAAGGTTTTGAAGAGCTTAATGAAAATCCTAATCTTATAACCGAGGTAAGTCCTGGTACACTGTTGAACCCGATAATTTATGGGATTGCTTCTCAGAATGCTCTTCAGAGTGTTGATGTTACCTTCAATTTAATGCAGGTTTCACTAACATATCCAAGTATTACCGGAGGATTGCATCGTTATGATGTCAGCAATAATATTGGAAATTCAGCATGGAACAATTATTACAAATGGCTAAATAACATCAGAGAAATGCGTATGGCCTCTGTAAAAGCCAAAGATGGTAATTATGAAGCGATTGCTCTTACCCTTAATGCCTTGGTTTATGCCAATTTAACGGATCTTTTTGGACCAGTTCCGATGACTGAAGCTGCGCGTGGAGAAGATGGTATCCTGTATCCAAGATATGACAAACAGGAATTTATTTATGAAACGTTGCTGGCAGATCTTGAGAGAGCCAATACACTTTATGATGTCAGTAAACCTATGATTTATGCAGAGGATATTTTGTTTCAGAACAAAGTAGCCAGCTGGAAAAAGTTTACCAATTCGTTAAAAATGAGATTGCTTTTAAGGATTTCAAACCGCACCGAAACCAAAGCTTTTGAAAAACTGACCTATATGATAGAGCATCCTGAAATATATCCGGTTTTTACCACTACAGCCGAAGGGGCGATTTTAAAAGTAACCGGAGTTTCTCCTAATATGTCTCCATGGGGAAGACCGCAGGATTTTAACCTTAATATAAAAATGGCTTCCTTTTTTATTGATAATTTAAATGCGATGGAAGATCCAAGAAGAGCTATAATTGCTACAGGCGCTACAGCGCTTGTGACCAATGCACCTCTTGGTTATAAAGGAATTACAAGCGCCTATGCAGGTTCTGATTCGCAATTTAAGTACAATGCCTCAACGCTCCTGAATACACAGGCCACAAACCCAATGCAGATATTTATTATGACCTACGCCGAGATAGAATTTATCAAGGCAGAAATGGCGCAACGAGGTTATGTTGCCGATGCTGCCGGACACTATATAAAAGGTGTTAAGTCGGCTATTGAGCAGGTGAAAGCCGTAGCTCCTGCCAATTATTTTGATAATGTGCAGGCGCAGTATAATGGTACACTTGAAAGAATCATGCTTCAAAAATATTATGCGTTGTATTTTACCGATTATCAACAATGGTTTGAATACCGCAGAACAGGATTTCCGGTTTTGCCAACTACAACAGCAATGCTTAATGGAGGAATCATGCCTTCAAGATTCACTTATCCGGACAATCAGCAGATTAAAAACTACGAAAACTATATGGAAGCCATTCAGATGATTGAAGGAGATAATATCAATTCTAAAGTTTGGTGGGACAAATAAAAAATAAAAAATGAAAAAGACAATTATATTAAGCGTATTACTGTTTTGTAGTGTTTTAACAGCACAAACAACTGTCAAAGGAATCGTATTTGAAGATTTAAATCAAAACGGAAAAAAAGATAAAAAAGAAAAAGGTATTGCAGATGTTGCAGTAACCAATGGACGAGAAGTTGTGGTAACGGATAAAAAAGGAAATTATGTTCTTCCTGTACAAAACGACGCTATCATCGCTGTAATTAAGCCGTCAGGTTATAAAATAGTGGTTAACAAAGATAATCTTCCACAGTTTTTTTACAATTACAAACCAGAAGGTTCTCCTAAAAGTAAGTTCGAGGGTGTTGCGCCAACAGGTAAGCTTCCGGAGTCGGTGGATTTTGGATTGCTTACACAAAAAGAAACGGCTGATTTTACAGCACTTATTTTTGGAGATCCTCAGCCTTATAATCTTGAAGAAGTTGATTTTTTTACCAGAGGAATTGTTTCAGAAATAGAAGGAATTAAGAATATTCCTTTTGGATTGAGCATGGGCGATTTGGTTGGGAATGATCTTAGCTTATTCAATCCCTATATCCAGGCAGTAAAGAAAATTGGGATTCCGTGGTACAACCTTTTGGGAAACCACGATCTTAATTTTGATGCCAAAGCTGATAATCTGGCTGATGAAACCTACGAAGCTCATTTTGGCCCGGCTAATTATGCTTTCAATTATGGCAAAGTCCATTTTATTATCCTTGATGATGTGTTGTATCCTGATCCTAGGGATAACGAAGGATATTGGGGAGGATTTACTCCGGAACAAATACAATTCATTGAAAATGATTTAAAAGCAGTACCTAAAGATAATCTGATTGTAATGGCTTTTCATATTCCGATTAGTGAACCAGATCCTAAAGACGATTCTTTCAGGGACAGTGATCGTCAAAAATTATTTGAACTGCTGAAGGATTTCCCAAATACATTATCACTTTCAGCGCATACCCATATGCAACGCCAGGATTTTTTCGATCAGAAAGATGGATGGCTGCAGGAAAAGCCACATCATCATTATAATATTGGGACAACATCAGGTGACTGGTATTCAGGAAAATTGGATGAAAAAGGAATTCCTATCTCCGTTATGAGAGACGGGACTCCAAAAGGATATGCTTTCATTCATTTTGCAGGAAATCAATATACGGTAGATTACAAAACAGCTGGTAAACCGCAGGATTATCAAATGAAGGTTTTTACGCCAAAGGTTGTTGCAAAAGGAAAGCGTACTAAATCCGGTGTGTTTGTGAATTTTTTCATGGGAAGTAAAAAAGATAAATTGGTGTACCGTGTAGATCAGGGAGAATGGAAAGAGATGGATTATGTACAGGCTGAGGATCCGTCTTATGTAGAACTGGTTTATGAATGGGAGCTTTCAGAAGTGTTAATGCCAGGAAGACGCTCGTCAGATCCTGAAAAAAGCACGCATGTATGGAGAGGAAGTATTCCTTCTGATCTTGCTTTGGGACAACATACTATTGAAATAAAAGCTACTGATATGTTTGGTAAGACCCATACGTCCAGTAGCAGTTACAGAATTGACAAAGTAAAATAATCAACACAAAAATGATAAGAACAATAAAGGCTCTGTTTCTTTTTACTGTATTGCTGACGGTCTGTCAATGTGCAACCAAAAGTCAGACGCCACAAAAACACGCTGTCGAAGTACAGGGACACCGCGGTGATCGTGGTAATTTTCCGGAGAATACTATTCCGGCATTTCTGAGCGCAGTAAAAAAAGGAGCTGCTGTCATCGAGCTTGATGTTGTGATTTCCAAAGATCAAAAAGTGGTAGTTTCTCATGAGACTTTTATGTCTGCCCAGTACATGTCAGATTCTGCTGGAAATCCTATAGCAAAAGAAAAAGAACACAGTTATAATCTTTACGAAATGACTTATGACAGCATTAAAAGATTTGACAGCGGTTCAAGAGGAAATGCTGGTTTTCCAGGTCAGCAAAAAATGAAAACGTATAAACCATTACTATCAGAGGTTATTGATAGTGTTGAGCATTATATCAAAGCAAATAGATTAAAACCAGTCCGCTACAATATTGAAATCAAATCAGAAAAAGCAGATTACGGTAAAAGACAGCCAGAGCCTGAAGTGTTTTCTGCAATGGTGATGAAAATAATTATTGAAAAAGGAATTGAAAAAAAGATGAATATACAGTCTTTTGATCCGCTGCTTTTAAATGTTTTTCATAAAAAATATCCTAAACCCGCCATTGCATTTCTTGTTGGTGAAGGTGCTTTGACAGAAAACCTCGCAAAGCTTGACTTCATGCCGGAGATTTATAGTCCGAATTATAAATTACTGAACAAAAATCAGATGGATGCACTTCGAGCCCTGAAGATGAAAGTTATACCCTGGACTGTTAATGAAGATGCCGCTATTGAAAGAATGCTTGCACTGCAGGTTGACGGAATTATTACAGACTATCCTGAGAAAGTATTAAAAAAGTTATAAAGATTTTAAAACGATCTTGTGTTTAGGATCGTTTTGAATTGTGTTCAGTTTATTTATTTTTTTTAGAAAAGCCTTCACCATTGTGAAGGCTTTTTGATTTTGTTTATTATTAAAAAATAATGCAAATTTATTTTAATCAGAAATTTATTTTAAGTATCCGGGATTTATCTAAAATCTAAGTTAAATATTTATAAGTTATAATGGAAAGTCGTCATTACAGAGAATAAAACAGTAACAAAAGCGTTGGTTATATAAACAAAACTATATTATGGGGTTATTTGATTTTATGACAGTGGAAATAGCTATGGATTTAGGAACAGCTAATACTTTAATAATCTACGACGGAAAAATTGTTGTGGACAGTCCTTCCATTGTGGCAAGGGATATTAGGAATGGGAAAATTATTGCCGTAGGGAAAGAAGCGAGTTTAATGCAAGGAAAGACACACGAGAATATTAAAACTATCCGCCCTCTTAAAGATGGGGTAATTGCAGATTTTGATGCATCAGAGAAAATGATTAGCTGGTTTATAAAAAATATACCAGAATTAAAGAAGAGTTTTTTTACACCAGCACTCCGAATGGTGGTATGTATTCCGAGTGGAATTACCGAGGTAGAAATGAGAGC
>RCUJ01001546.1_pt1 | contig 12151 bp, 5 predicted proteins | sample 2166321 | NCBI WGS metagenome assembly RCUJ01 (sample SAMN09932808, study PRJNA488358) | compost metagenome | feature: garden; material: soil; isolation source: compost soil in an enriched community after 118 h of incubation | place: Germany: Experimental Botanical Garden Goettingen | collected... | reverse complement strand
TTAATAAATCAGGTATTTCGTGCGCATTTTTTTGAAGGATTCTAAATCACTCTTCCAGCTTTCTCTTATTTTTTCTTCAGAAACTCCGCTTTCAATTTGTTGTTGTAACTTCTTCGTTCCGGCTAGTTTTGGAAAAAAAGCATTGAAAAATTTCGTTTTGTCACTCGTATTTTGATAGGCTTTAAGTAGCCATTTAAGTTCTAATCGATTCAGTTTCGGATAAGCTGTTAAGTCTTCGCCAAAACATTCTTTTCCGTTGTATAAAGGATCTTTTGCACCAAAATTTGGTTTTGGCGTAAAACTAAAATTAGTTTTCGTTAAAAAAGGCGATCCATAGATCTGAAATTGTTTTTCGGTTCCGCGACCCATACTTACGTTTGTACCTTCAAAAAGACACAAGCTCGCGTATAAATTTATAGATTGGTCGTTGGGTAAATTTGGAGATGGTTTTGCTAGGATACTATAGTCCATTTCTCTTTTGTAATCGCTACAAGGAATAACGGTTAACTTACATTGAACCCCGTCTTTCAGCCATTTTTCGCCATTAATCATTTTTGCATATTCTCCAATTGTCATTCCATGAAGCAGCGGAATAGGGTGCATACCCACAAAACTTGTAAATTCTTTTTCTAAAAGTGGTCCGTCTACAATGCGACCATTCGGATTTGGTCTGTCAAGGATTATAAGCGGAACCCCATGTTCTGCGCAAGCTTCCATAACATAATGCAAAGAAGAAATATAAGTGTAAAAACGCGCGCCAACATCTTGCAAATCAAATATCATGATGTCGATTCCTGCTAATTGCGCTGGTTTTGGTTTTTTATTATCGCCGTAAAGAGAAATAATTGGCAATCCTGTTTTTTGATCTTTTCCATCAACTACATGTTCGCCTGCATCGGCAGTTCCTCTAAATCCGTGTTCAGGAGCAAAAATGGTTTGGACAGCAATTTTCTTCTCCAATAAAAAATCTACCAAATGTGTTTTATTAGATAAAATTCCGGTTTGGTTGGTGACGATTCCTGTTTTTTTATCTTTCAATAAAGGCAGGTATTTTTCATAATTATCAGCTCCTGTTTTTATTATTGCGGTATTGATTTCAGAGTTGTTTTTTGCTACTTTTTGAAATGAATTGGAATAGGAAGGAATGAAAAATAGGGATGCTATAATAAAAGCACTTTTGGTGATGAATTTTATCATTTTGTTTACAGTTTAATAGTTAGAAGGCTGAAAATGATTAAATAAAATTTTATTGTTATTGATTGATAGTCAGTGTTTTTTGATAGCTGTAAGATAATCAATTTAAGAAGAATGTTTATCTGAGTTTTCAGATTAAAGGTTTTCATTTTAGTATTTAAAACGGTTAAAGAGACAGTTTTAAAATACTACCTCTGGAATGATTATCTCCAGAGGTAGTTATTATTTATTAATTCAGTTTTCTAAATTCTGAATTACCAACCTGGATTTTGTTTTAAATCTACACCCTGAGCTTTATATAAATCAATATCATTTGTTGGAATATTCATTAAGTAGTGCTTAGATTCAAAAGTTCTGGTACTTGCAGGATATATTTTTACATATCCGTTACCGTCAACTACCGTTTGCGATCCTACTGGAGTACCAATCCTTGCTCCAAGATTTACATCAGGATTTTTTGAAGTATCCAAATAATCTCCTTTTTTCCAACGGTAAATATCTGCCTGTCTTAAAGTTGTCCAGCTCATGAATTCGATTTGACGCTCACGACGCACTTCCCAAATTAGAGGATTAACAACACCGGAAATTTGTTCTAAGGCAGAAGTTCTTCTTGGGTCATTAATTTGTACACCTCCTACAGAAGCATTAGTTCCATTGGTAGTCAAAGGTGCAATTCCTGCACGGATACGAACTTTGTTGATGGAAATATCAAGATCGTTATTTGTGGCAGTACCCAATTCAGCACAAGCTTCTGCATAATTTAAATATACTTCGCTTAAAGTAAACAAAGGGGCATCAGTATAATTACGTCCTCCTGTTGTAACATCAGGACCAGTAGTTGCCGGATTGTTGTACAATTCAAACACATATCCAGACATTGACACTAATGCTGTAGTACCAAAAGGTTTTCCTTTGTATCCGTAATTAGCAGGATTTACCGTTTTACCAAAACGCGGATCTCTGTTTGCAAAAGTTTTTGTAACGTTATCGTCCCCTGTAAATTGAGCATTTCCTGCTTGTTGAATAGGTAATCCGTTTGTTGTTACATAGCTATCAGCTGCCCATTTTGTCAAACCATATTGTATTGTTGAAGTATTGGTATAGTTTTGAAGAGAGTGCATTAAAACGTTGGTTAAATAACGTTTTGTCAATATCACTTCTGTGTTTCCTAGTAATTCAACTGAATTATAAAGACCTTTCCAGTCTGAGTTTAACTTATAAGCCGGATTATTCATTATAGCTAATGAAGCCGTTTTCGCTTTATTAAGATAAGCGCTTCCATCCTGATTTAAATGGTATTTTCTGTATGTTCCTTCATATAGACAAGCGTTACTTAAAGCTGCATAAGCAGTGTATTTATTGACAGTAGCATTTCTGTCATCGACTGGAAGCATCAAATTAGCAGCTTCTTCCAGCTCAGCAATTACCTTGTCAATAATCTGTGCTCTTGGCATCGCAGGAGCATAAACCTCAGCATCTGCCTGAGCTAAATATTGATCGGTGTAAGGAACATCGCCAAATTTTTGCACTAAGCGGAAATAAGTATAAGCCCTGAAAAACTTTGCTACACCAATGTAGTGGTTCTTTCTGTCTTGTGGCATGGAAACAGTTGGTACTTTTTCAAGCATCAGATTACAACGACGAATAAGAGTATAATATTCATTCCAGGAATAAACATTGGTTGTAGCCGCCGTAACAGGCATTTGATAAAAAGTAAAGGCAGATAAGTTATCATCTACTTTGTAATCACTTCCATGGTAGTAGAAAAAAGAAAGTCCAATGGTTGTTCCATTTCCGTAGCCATAAAAAGTATCATAATTAAGCCATGAAAAGGTTTTTACGTTATCTTCTGATTGCCAAAAGTTATCGTTGGTGAATTTATCTGCAGGATCATCTGACAGATAGTCTGAACAACTAACTGCGGTTGTTGCTACTAAAGCTGTAGCAAACAGAAGCAGAAACTTAGATTTTATATTTGAATTTTTCATTGTAAAAGTTTTGAATTGTTAGTATTAGAAAGAAAGCTCAACACCAAAAGACCATGTTTTGGTATAAGGATAAGCTCTTCCCCAGAAAACTTCTGTTTCGTCAATTTCAGGATCTACAGGAAGACGTTTATCAGCCCATGTTACTAAGTTTTCACCCGAAGTATACAATCTCACTTTTTCTAATCCGGCTTTTTTAACAATTGCTAATGGCAATGAATAGCCAAGACTAAAGTTTTTAAGACGGAAATAAGACATGTCTAATAAATATCTTGTCGACGTAACAAAGTTGTTTTGACCTGAAGTACCCGATCCAAAAGTATTGGCTTCATTACCGTAGTATGGATTTGGCCAGTAAGCACCTGTATTTTCCGGTGTCCAGTAGTCTGCCTGGTTTTCATACATTTGTTGAGGTGCACGGAAGAAAGGCAAAACAGCATCAGAAGCAGCCCAATAATCACGTTTTCCAACTCCCTGGAAGAAAGCAGAAACATCAAATCCACGATATTTTCCACCTAAAGTGATACCATATTTGTAACGAGGAGTTGAATTACCAATTTTTTGTAAATCTCCATGATCATCTGCAGTTCCTGCTCCACGAGTTATAGCTCCATCACCATTTGTATCAATGTAATGCACATCACCAGCTCCGTATTTGAAATTACCTCCCATTGTTTTAGAGTAATCAACGCCATTTACTGTTTTACCGTTGTTCGTAATTACATCATCAGCCTGAAGAAGTCTGTCGCTGGTTAAACCCCAGATCTGGCCAATTTCAAAACCATCATAGTAAGGATAAGTAGTAGGTGTAACTAAAGCTAATAATTTAGAGCTGTTATTCCATTTTGTTACAACTGATTTATAATCTGATAAAGCAACATCAACAAATACCGAAGCTTCTTCTCCTAATTTTTTATTAAAGTTCAAAGACAGTTCCCATCCTCTTGTTCTCATATTTCCTGAGTTAGTCTGGGCAGAATTTTGACCAAATGAACCCGGAAGTGTTATACCCGGAGCCAACATTCCTTTTGTGTCACGTTGGTACCAGTCAAACGAAGCACCAAGCATATCAAATATTTTAATATCAATACCTACATCTTTTGTGTATACTTTTTCCCAGGTCAATGCTGGATCAACATTAGTCGGTAAACCCATAGAAGGCGGAAGTGTAGAACCACTGTTTATCCATGAAGGATTTGTGGAGTTTAATATAGATAAGAATGCATTATTTCCGACATTTTGATTTCCGATAGATCCTATAGAAGCACGTAACTTAAGGTCATTTAACCAACCGCGCGTATTCTCCATGAATTTTTCATTCACAATTTTGTATCCTACAGAAGCAGAAGGAAAGAATCCCCATTGCTCGCTTGTTGGAAATTTTGATGAACCATCATAACGGGCATTAAGTTCTAATAAATAAATTCCATTATAATCGTAATTGATACGTCCAAAGAAACCTGCGATTGAATACGTTGTTTCTGCTGGATTCAAAGTAGTATTTGCTGCTCCGGCAGTAAATTGTTCTCCTACTGCAAGATTAAATTCTGGTTTTGATTTGTCCAACAGTGTATTTCTTCGTGCATAATTACGAGAGAAATCTTGCCACTCCGAGTTGAAACCTCCTAAAACTTTGAAATTATGCTTATCAAGCTGCTTTTTATAGTTAGCATAGATATTTACAACATTTGTAGTTGACTCTGATTTCGATTGCGCTACGAAGTCATTTCCGGCTTCAAGCGTTGCCGGTACTGCGGTCTGAATTGTAGTAGCATCATAAGGCATGGCAGACCAGCTATCCCAAGCCAGGAATTTTCCACCGTTTTGTTTTCTGTTTGCAAAGTTAGTCACATTACTTACTTCAACAATAAGATTCAAGTCTTTTGTAATGTCTGCTGTAAATTTAGCACTTAACCTGTTATTGCGGTTAATGTTTTCATTTCTCGACGCATTTGCTATATATCCTCCGGCAGTACGGAAATTATATCCTCTGTAAGTTCCGAAATTCGGAAAATATTGTCCCCAACGAAGTGCATATCCAAAGTAGCCTCCATAACCGGTATCGTCAGTACCAGATCCACCATAATAATTAAATGGTTGGTCATATGAACTGTTAATAGTCATTGCTTTAAAGTCTCCTGTAAGCCACTCAGCCAGTTTTGTTGTAAATCCTAAGTTTACATTGATTCTTTGTCTTTGTTCCTGATTTACTCTTAACATACCTTCCTGGTTTGTGATGGCAAATGAAGCGAAGAAAGAACTTTTTTCTCCCAGATTACCTTGTGCAGATAAGTTGTGGGTAGTTTGAAGCGCATCCTTAGCATACAATTCTTTATTGGCATCCCATACTCTGTAGAAATAAGGTGTTCCGTTTCTAATCTCCCAGTCTTCACCATAAACCATTTCATGACTGGTACGATTATTTGCATATTTTTCTTTCCAGTTTTTAATTCCGGCAAGCAAAATACTGTAGTTTGCACCAAAAATTTCCGGTACAGCACCATCAGTACGGGTTCCGGCTGCAATTAACCCCGGAATTTCTTCTGTTGGATCTAAGAATTTTAAAGTAGAAATTGGATTGGTAAAAGCTGTGTTTCCGCTATAAGAGAATCTCACTTTTCCTTCGCCTGTTTTTCCGCCTTTTGTAGTAATAAGCACAACACCAAAAGCAGCACGAGCTCCATAAATAGAAGCCGAAGCGGCATCCTTAAGAACAGACATCGTTGCAATATCATTTGGATTGATAAGAGATAAATCCGTTGGAATTCCATCAACTAATATTAAAGGAGCGTCTGATCCGTTAATAGTTCCGGCTCCACGTATATTGATAGTCGCAGCACGGTTAATGTTTCCTGAGTTAAAACTAACGTTCACACCCGGCGTAGTTCCTTGTAATGCTTTACTAACATCGGTCAAAGGCCTGCTTCCTATAGTTTTAGCAACGTCGATAGACGCAACAGCGCCTGTTAAGTTGGTTTTTTTCTGAGAAGCAAATCCCACGACAACAACTTCATCTAATTTTGAAGTGCTTTCTGAAAGTTCAACATTTACTTTTTGTTGTGCCGCAATTTTAATCGTTGCAGTTTCATACCCCATATAACTAAAAATAAGGGTTTGTCCTGATGAAACAGGAATGCTGTAGTTTCCGTCAAAATCGGTGGTGCTGCCATTTGAAGTTCCCTGAATAAGAATACTAACCCCGGGAATTGGAATTCCGTCCGTTTTGCTTTTTACAGTTCCAGTAATTGTTTTTGTTTGCCCAAATGATGCTTGAATGAACAAAACCAATAATGAAATAAGGAATAATTTTTTCATGATTATTTGGTTTTTTTAATGGTTGTTAAGCAAATATATTTATTTATTGCGTACAAATGCAATATTTGGTATTTATTTTCAAAAATTAACTAAAATAACGCAAAACAATGCATTTTTATATTAGTAATTCCTGCTGTTTTATTGTTTTTTATAAAAACATGCAAACTATTGCAGTTTTGTGTATTCTTCCTACTTTCGGATTGAAATAATATATATATTTGTCCTGAATTTTTAATTTCAAAAAAATGCTGAAAGCAGAACGACATAAATATATAATGAGTAAACTCGCTGAAGAACAAAAGGTTGTTACAACTGATTTGGCTTTGGCTCTTGATTTGTCTGAAGACACGATTAGACGGGATTTAAACGAATTAGACAACAAGAAATTACTTGAAAAAGTTTATGGCGGTGCTATCCAGATTACAGAGAAATCTGTTGATATTTTTAATATTGATATAAGTGCTGAAGGCGAAAAGAAACAAATTGTAACCAAGGCACTTTCTCTATTGCATGACGGACAAGTCATTATAATGAGTGGAGGAAGCACGAATTTAGTGTTTGCAAAATTAATTCCTTCTGATTTAAAAGCTACAATTTACACTTACAGTTTGCCTATAGCAATGCAATTGTCTCAACATCCTAATATTGATTTGATATTTATTGGTGGAAAAATGCAGAAAAATGCAATGGTAACAATTGGTATGGATGTGATCCAGGTTTTGTCTAAAATTAAAGCTGATATTTGCTTTATTGGAGCCAGTAGTATTAATGTGAAACAAGGTTTAACGGAAATAGGATATGAAGTGTCAATAGTGAAAAAAGCAATGATAGAGTCATCTGACAGGGTAGTTTCTATGTTTACTTCAAATAAATTGAATACTAAAATGCCACACGTCGTTTGTGACCTAAGTCAGTTAGATACTATTGTCACTAATCTTGATCCGGAAGACACAAGACTTGAAGAATATAGAAAATCAGGTGTTTTTGTTTTATAAGGCAGAGCCTTATATTTACTTTTATGCGTTTTTTTTCGTGTTTCAAATTTATATTTGTTAAATAACGCAAAATAATGTAATCGTTCTGTTTTTTGTATCTATATTTGTTAAAACTAAACTTTAACAAAGGATATATTTATGAAAACCAATACTTCTTTGGCTTACGACATACCAGGAAAATTTGAAGAAACACGCTTTGAAAAAAATCATAATGTAATTTTTGAAAGCGCTCTTGAAGCTTCTAAAGTAGTTGCACACGAAATAGCCGAATTAATACGTTCAAAACAAGCCAGCAATAAATCTTGCGTACTGGGTCTTGCCACAGGATCATCACCAATAAAAGTTTACGAAGAATTGGTGCGCATGCACAAAGAAGAAGGTCTTAGTTTTTACAATGTTATCTCTTTCAATCTCGACGAATATTATCCAATGACTAAGGAGAATCGTCAGAGTTATCATTACTTCATGCATCAATACCTGTTCAATCATATTGATATCAAACCGGAAAATGTAAATATACCGGACGGAACAGTTGCCCTTGATGAATTAAATCAATACTGTGTTGATTACGAAATAAAAATAAAAAAAGCCGGCGGACTTGATTTTCAGCTATTGGGAATTGGTCGTACAGGCCACGTAGGTTTTAACGAACCTGGATCTCATATAAATTCCGGTACCAGAATTATAACTTTAGATCATATTACAAGAGTTGATGCTTCATCTGACTTTAATGGGATCGATAATGTTCCGAAAAGAGCGATTACCATGGGAGTTTCAACAATTCTAAGATCTAAAAGAATTGTCTTGATGGCTTGGGGACAGAATAAGGCTTCTATCATCAAAAGAACAATTCAGGGAGAAATTTCTTCAGAAGTTCCAGCTACTTTTTTGCAAAATCATTCTAATGCCACTTTTGTTTTAGACAAATTTTCTGCATCAGAATTAACCCGATTTGAAACGCCATGGTTGGTTGGCGGATGTAGCTGGACAGAAGAATTAAAACGCAAAGCAATTGTTTGGCTTTGCAGAGAAACCAAACAAGCCATATTAAAACTTACCGATAGAGATTACAATAATAATGGTATGTCAGATCTTTTAGCTCTCGAAGGTTCTGCCTATGATCTCAACATTAATATGTTCAACGTATTGCAGCACACTATTACAGGATGGCCGGGAGGAAAACCAAATACTGATGATTCACACCGACCAGAAAGAGCCAATCCTGCAAAAAAACGAGTAATTCTTTTTAGTCCGCATCCTGATGATGATGTGATTTCTATGGGAGGAACTTTTTCAAAATTGATAAAACAAGGACATGACGTTCATGTGGTGTATCAAACTTCAGGAAATATTGCGGTTACAGATGATGAGGCTTTAAAATTTGCCGAAGTATGCAGCGATTTTATAGGAAAAGAAATAGAGGGAGTTAATTTTTCATCGGTTATTAAATTTCTAAATAATAAGACAGAAAACCAGGTTGATTCATTAGAAGTTAGAAAATTAAAAGGACTGATCAGACGAAGAGAATCTTATGCCGCAACAAGATACATCGGCTTAAAAGATGAAAACACGCATTTCCTGGATCTTCCATTTTATGAAACAGGACAAGTGAAGAAAAATCCGTTAGGTCCGGAAGATATAGCAATTGTAAAAGATATTATAGCCAAAATAAAACCACATCAGGTATTTGCTGCCGGAGATTTGGCTGATCCACACGGAACGCATGAAGTTTGTCTGAATGCCATTTTTGCTGCGATGAAAGAATTGAAGACGGAAAAATATATGGATGATTGTTGGTTATGGTTATACCGAGGCGCCTGGCACGAATGGGATATTCATGAAATTGACATGGCCGTTCCGCTTTCCCCATCAGAAGTATTATTGAAACGTCACGCGATTTTATATCACCAATCTCAAAAAGACAGGGTGATGTTTCAAGGAAACGATTCTAGAGAATTTTGGGTTAGGGCAGAAGACCGAAATAAAAACACAGCCATCTTATACGATGAATTAGGTTTGGCAGAATACGAAGCAATCGAAGCTTTTAAACGTTTCGATTACTAATAAAAGGAAGCTTTTTTAAGAAACCTGACGGGTTTTTAAAACCCGTCAGGTTTAATAGTAAAATTGAAATCTAACTATTTCAAATTAACGACCAATAAAATAACCAATTAAATGCCAGATTCTCATCAACTACAGCAATTATCCAATTCATTAGAAGGAACTCTTTTTTATGATGAGCTTCATAAAAAATTGTACGCTACTGATGCTTCTGCTTATAGAATTCTGCCAGTTGCGGTTGCGGTTCCAAAATCAGAAGAAGATATTGTTAAAATTATTCGGTTTGCAGCACAAAATAAGATTTCAATAACACCCAGAACAGCGGGAACTTCGTTAGCGGGACAAACAGTTGGGAACGGAATAATCGTAGATGTTTCCAAACATTTTACAAAGATTGTAGCTTTTGATGCGGTGAAGAAAACCGTAACCGTTCAGCCCGGAGTAATTCGTGATGAACTGAATTTGTTTTTAAAACCGCATGGATTATTTTTTGGACCCAATACTTCGACTACAAATCGATGTATGATTGGCGGAATGGTAGGTAACAATTCCTCAGGAACAACATCAATTCGGTATGGCGTTACCCGTGATAAAATTGTTGAGATCAAAGCAGTTTTAAGCGACGGAAGTGTTGTCGTTTTTAATGAAATGTCTTCAGAAGAATTTATAGAGAAAACCAAAGGCGATTCACTCGAAAGTAAAATCTATAAAACAATTTATGAGGAACTTTCGAATAAAGAAAATCAGGAAGAAATTGTAAAGGAATTTCCAAAACCGGAAATCCACAGAAGAAATACGGGTTATGCTATTGATTTATTATTAAAATCAGAACTGTTTTCGGGAACAGAAAACACTATAAATTTAGGAAAATTGCTTTGTGGAAGCGAAGGAACTTTAGCTTTTACAACAGAAATAACATTAAAAGTAGATGATTTGCCACCAACCAATAGTATTATGGTGGTGGCGCATTTTCATAGTATTCATGAAAGTCTGGAAGCTGTAGTTACTGCCATGAAACATCATTTGTATACCTGCGAAATGATGGACGATACTATTTTGGATTGTACCAAAACGAATAGGGAACAGGCTAAAAACAGGTTTTTTATTGTTGGCGAACCAAAAGCAGTTATTATGCTTGAGGTTGGTTCACATCATAGTATGGAAGATGCAGAACGACAGGCTGATGCTTTGATTAAAGACCTTCAGGAGAATAATTTTGGGTACGCATTGCCTAAAATTTACGGAACTGATATTGATAAAATAAACGATTTAAGAAAAGCAGGTCTCGGACTTTTAGGAAGTATCGTAGGCGATGATAAAGCCGCAGATTCTATTGAAGATACCGCTGTTGAGTTAAGTGATTTACCCAATTATATTGCTGATTTTGCAGCGATGATGCAGCGTCATGGACAGAGCGCTATTTATTATGCGCATGCTGGGGCTGGAGAATTACATTTACGTCCGAAGATAAATTTAAAAACAAAAGAAGGATTACATCAGTTTAGAAATATATCCACGGAAGTGGCTCATTTGGTAAAAAGATATAGAGGATCATTAAGCGGCGAACATGGCGACGGAATTTTACGAGGAGAATTTCTGCCTTTTATGATTGGGGATAAAAATTATGAATTACTGAAACGAATAAAAAAAGCATTTGATCCTAATACCATTTTGAACGTTGGAAAAATTGTAAATGCTTCTAAAATGGATGAAAATCTTCGTTTCGAAGCAGGACGGGTGGAGCCAGAAATTAAAACCATTCAGGATTTCTCAGATAGTATGGGGATTTTGCGTGCCGCCGAGAAATGTAATGGTTCCGGTGATTGCAGAAAAATGCCATCAGCCGGAGGAACTTTGTGTCCAAGTTATCGTGCCACCCGAAATGAAAAAGATACGACTCGGGCAAGAGCTAACGCCCTAAGAGAATACCTGACCCATTCTGAAAAAGAGAATAAATTTGACCACGAAGAATTATATAAAGTATTTGAATTGTGTGTAAGCTGTAAAGCCTGCGCCAGCGAATGCCCGAGTAATGTGGATGTAGCGACTTTAAAAGCGGAGTTTTTGTATCAATATCAAAAAGCAAACGGATTTTCTGTAAGGAGTAAAATATTTGCATTTAACTCAAAACTCAATGAGTTAGGAAGTATCGCACCTTCAATTACTAATTTTGTAACCAATTTATCTTTGGTAAAAAAAAGCATGGGAATTGCACCCGAAAGACAAGTTCCTTTATTGGCGCCAATGACTTTTAGAAAATGGTATGCAAAAAATCGAAAATCGGCAGAAAACAATTCTTTCAAAAACGGAAAGGTCTATCTTTTTTGTGACGAATTCACGAATTATTATGATGTTTCCGTCGGAATTGATGCTTATGAATTATTGACGGGATTGGGTTACGAAGTAATTATTACCGATCACGAAGAAAGTGGAAGAGCTTTTATATCAAAAGGATTTTTGGAAGAAGCACAGGAAATTGCCAATAAAAATGTGGCTGTTTTCAAAGATTTAATTTCTCAAAAAACACCTTTAATCGGAATTGAACCTTCTGCCATATTAACGTTTAGAGACGAATACCTTCGATTGGCAGGAGATAAAGAG
>RCUJ01001544.1_pt1 | contig 12156 bp, 9 predicted proteins | sample 2166321 | NCBI WGS metagenome assembly RCUJ01 (sample SAMN09932808, study PRJNA488358) | compost metagenome | feature: garden; material: soil; isolation source: compost soil in an enriched community after 118 h of incubation | place: Germany: Experimental Botanical Garden Goettingen | collected... | reverse complement strand
TTGACCCAGTTGCCGAGATGTCACTGACCCAGTCTGTTCCTCTCGAACCATTGCCCATGCGAGATTTGTGCAGATTTTGAGGTGGGTCAGTCTTGCTTCAGCTCGTGGGTCAATTCGGCGCCAGCGTCAACAGGACGTGTCAGCGCAGAGGTAAATTGACCAGCTCAGAACTCTCGAAATGAGCGCGATACGTTTTATGTTGCACGTTTAAAGAAGGGGAATGCTGTAGCTTACAAACACCCGGTTCTGATCTTGATCACGGGCGGCTTCGCTATTGGATTTACCGTTGCGCCAGCCGAAGCCAACACCTTTGAGCGCGCCCGACTGAAGGACGTAGTCCAGAAAGATATCCCTTTCCCATTCTTTCTGATTGTCGCCGGATCTCGTCTTGATATTGTCCCCGGAGACGTACATGACCGAGGCTTTCAGGCCTGGGACACCCAGGGCGGCAAAGTCATAGGCGTACTGACCGAATGACGTACGCTCCCCTGCACGGGTGAAGCTCTGGATCAGACGATCTGTATACAGGTACAAGCTGCTACCTCCGGCGCCTTTATCTACCAAGCTACCCTGGTTGACTTGGGTGAAGCTGCTACCGTCCGAAACGCTTTGGTAGCCCGCCGTTATCGCATGACCGCCAAGGGTGTATATCAATGCAGCGCTCCAGAGACGGTTGTCGATCGCGCCATCACCGTTTTTGGTGTAGCCACTGATTCTGTAACCCGATGTACCGGAGCTGTTTTCCCCTGACGAGTCAGTTTTGAAGTAGCGCAGGTCGGTTTTCAGGGATTGGTTGTCCGAGAACGCAAGCGTGTGAATCAGTCCAAAAAACTGCTGGTTATAGTAGTTCTCGAGATGGGCATAGTAGTACTGAGCCGTCAGATCCTTGGTGACTTTCCAGTCGCCCCCGGCGAAGTCGAACTGGTTGCTTTCACGCGTACCGCCCATAGCGGCCAGCCCCGTCTGATCAGTTGAACCGCGACCTGTTGCATGTTCAATTCGCCCACCCGTCAGGGTCAGATCCTTGAACTCGCTCGAGGTGATTTGGCCGCCCTCAAAGGTTTGTGGAAGCACCCGTCCATCATTGGCGACCAGAATCGGAAGTTTCGGAATCAAGGTGCCGTAGCGTAGTTCGGTCTTCGACATTTTGACTTTTCCGGTCAGCCCCAGCCGGCTCCACTCGTCGACGGCGCGGTTGTCACTGTCCGAGGGAATCATAGAGCTGCCGACGTGTCGTCCCTTGCCAGTGTCCAGGGTAATGCCCAGCAACCCCAGGGTATCAACACCAAAACCAACGGCGCCATCGGTATATCCCGACTTGAAGTCCAACATGAAACCCTGCGCCCACTCCTCGGTTTTCGAAGGGGCAGCGGTGCCATCACGGTTGTCGTTATTGAAGTAGAAATTCCTCATTCCCAAGGTAGCTTTGCTATCACTTAGGAAGTCAGCAAACGCCTGGCCACTTAGGGCAATGCTGCCAAACACCAAAGTTGCAGAAATTTTCTTTACGTTCACTTATAACGCTCCGATTTTTTTATAATTTGTAAGTAAAAGAAGCAACAAGAAAACCTTCCAAGCCAACGCAACACACACGAATCCAACACAGAATTCGCTAATGCGAACGCATCAACCTAATTTGCACACTGGGAGTTCCCTCCATCGCATCTAATGGTGCAATCCACCTTTCTGACTCCAGATGGATTTTGGGATTTTTTATCCAGGCAAACTTACCATTGCGCCGCTTACAACATTCATATCTGAAAATTGTGCGCGAGAAGTGATCGCCGCGACCAATAGTAGTTTTTACTACTGCTCGGCACTGCAGGCACCTTTCACTTCTTTGCAGCGCGCACAATTACTCAGTACCTAATTAGTAGCGCCGCGCGAGCTATATCTGCGACCCAAATGTATGTCGACGACGCGATGGTAGTTTTTCGTGGGCCTATGAGTGGAAATTAGTTTCTATAATTTCCTCCATACCAAACAATTCAGCCCCCTAGGAGCGAGCTGAACACGCCCTAGCAATTTTAAGCTAAACGGACAATTGCATCGCGACTGCCTGCTTGCTCGCGAAGTAAAAACTTCTGGATTTTCCCAGTTGCGGTTTTTGGCAACTCCGTAAAGATCACCCTGCGAGGGCATTTGAATCGAGCAAGACGGGCTTGGCAGAACACAATTATTTCTGCCTCGGTGGGAGGCTCAATACCACTCTTTAGTTCAACAAACGCGCAGGGGACTTCCCCCCATTTATCATCAGGCTGAGCGACGACTGCGGCATGTAAAACAGCTGGATGACAGTGGATGGTTTCTTCGATCTCTACGGACGAGATATTCTCCCCTCCGGAAATAATGACGTCCTTGCAACGGTCGGTAATTTGTACATAACCGTTGGGATGCACAACTGCTACATCACCAGTATGAAACCAGCCGCCTTCAAAGGCTTTTCGGGTTGCGCTTTCATTCTTCAGATAACCCATCATCACGGTGTTGCCCTTGAGCAGCAGCTCACCAGTTGTTTGGCCGTCTTTTGGTACTGGCTGCATAGTTTCGGAGTCAGCGACCATCAAGCCTTCGAAGGCTGCTGCACGAGCCCCTTGGCGTACACGGAGAGCGCCTTGCTCACTCGGTGTTAAATCGTCCCAGCCGTCTTGCCATACGCAGCTAATCGGGGTGCCGGAAACTTCTGTAATTCCATATACGTGGTCGACGTCGAAGCCTTGTGAGACTACGGCGTTGAGTACGGCGGCCGGAGGTGGGGAACCAGCAGTCAGCACTCGAACCGGAGTTTTAAGCGGAGGACGGTCTGCGGCGTTCGCAATCATGGCCATAACAATAGGCGCCGCACAGAAATGATCGACACCATAGTTATCTATCGACTCAAACACCGTCTCTGCGGAAACTTTTCTCAGGCACACGTGCGTGCCGGCCGCCGCAGTGATAGCCCAGGTAAAACACCATCCGTTAGCGTGGAACATAGGTAGTGTCCACAGGTAACGAGGAGCCCGAGAAAGCGGCCAGTTAGTCATCTGCAGCATGCTCATGAGGTATGTGCCGCGATGGCTAGCGACGACACCCTTTGGATCGCCGGTTGTACCTGAGGTGTAGTTGAGCGCTATCGGCTGCCACTCGTCACTGGGCCATACGCCCTCGAAATCAGGACTACCGCTGCCAATGAAGGTTTCATAATCGATGTCTCCATTGCTTTTGCAAATGGGCGCCAGGTGATCATTGATGTCGATGACCATAGGGCGGTGCTCCAGGAGATCAAGAGCGGCATCAGCCAGTGCAGCAAACTCTCGATCCACCAAGAGGAGCTTGCATTCCCCATGACGAAGTATGAATGCCACTCCTTCAGCATCCAGGCGGTAGTTAACTGTATTCAGTACCGCGCCGCAGAGGGGGATCCCAAAATGCGCCTCGAGCATGGCAGGGGTATTGGGGGACAGAATTGAAACGGTGTCTCCCGAACCCATGCCTTTTTCGGAAAGTGCTGAGGCTAGGCGATAGCACCGTTCGCGAGTTTCACTCCAGGTTCTGCGAAGTTCACCATGAACTACAGCTATCCGATCCGGGTGCACAAGTGCTGCGCGATCTAGAAAACCAAGTGGAGTCAGGGGCAAATAGTTTGCCGTGCAGTGATCAAGCCCATTCTCATAAGCACCAGGTTTCATGGTGTTGTCTCCTTATTATTGTGATGAAAAGTGGAAAACGCGCTCACCGGCTCCCGATCAGTAACCAAGGTGTTCTCAATACTGGTCTCGTCGGCGTATCCAAGACTCATTCCGCAAACCAGCATTTGATCAGCGGGGATCGCAAGGGCTTGCGAAATAACGTGGTGATATTTTAAAAAGGCTGCTTGTGGGCAGGTGTGCAACTTCCTCCCTCGCGCGGCCACCATCACGGCCTGCAGAAACATTCCGTAGTCAAGGAGACTCCCCTCCTTAAGCACTCGATCAATGGTAAAAATCAAGCCGACTGGCGCATCAAAGAAATGGTAATTGCGACCGTGTTGCGCATGCATCCGCTGCTTGTCACCCTTTGCAATTCCCAGCAGTCCATAGAGTTCCCAACCTACTTTCCTTCGCCGATCCACGTATGGCGAAGTCCATTCGCGTGGGTAATATTCGTATGCGTCTTCAAGGTTGTTGCTGAGTGACGGATTGTTGTCAATTTCCGCGATGGCGCATGAAAGATGAGTCTTTGCTTCTCCAGTGACAACATGGACGCGCCAAGGCTGCATGTTCACTCCCGTTGCGCAGAATCGAGCGATATCAAGGATCGATTCAATTTCTTCGCGTGGCACAGGAGTGGGCAAAAAAGCCCGAATGCTACGTCGTGAAGCTATCGCCCAATCAACCGTTTGGCTAAGCAGTTCAGACGATACTGGCGGTTGGGATAAGCGATTCATTTTCATGCCTTCGATTCCACGGATTCAGTTACAGGCGGATGTATCATGGTATTAGCTAGACAGGGCTGGGGCCTTTCTGACTTGAGTAGAGTCTGCGCGCGACTGGTTAATCATGGTGACTGCGGCAGCGCCAATAAGACCAGCAAGGCTGATAGCCATGAAGTTTTTCTCAAGCGGAAGGTTTAGTGATACCAGCCAGCCGATGAGGATAGGTGCGACGATAGCGCCAATTCTTCCTACACCAGACGCGAAGCCCACGCCGGTTGAACGAATCGATGACGGGTAGAAATCCCCAGCGTACGCATATGCCAACAGCTGGGTACCAAGAGTCGATGCCCCGACAATGAACACCACTGGAAAAAGCAAAGTCGTTGAGCGCGTATAACCCAAAATTGTTAGAGCAATTGCTCCTACGATGTAGAAGCAGACCAGTACGTGTTTGATGTTTAGCTTGTCACTCAACCATCCACCGCCAATTGCACCGGCGATGGCCCCCACATTGAAAACAATCACAAAGTTCAACGCAGAGCCAAGACTGAATCCAGCCATCGCCATAAGCTTGGTCAACCAGGAGTTAAGGGCGTACACCATGAAGAGGCCGGTCATGAACGCAGCCCAAATCATTACGGTGCTAAAGCCTCGACCATCCTTGAACAAGTTACGAACTGGCGCTTCCTGTTTATCCAATACTGTGGCGTTTCCGGTCATCACAGTGTTTTCGTCGATAATGAGAGTAGGGTCTATCTTGCGAGCAATAGCCCGTAGTTCATCCTGACGTCCGGTTTTAAGCAGATAGCCTATGGACTCAGGCATGGTCTTTAGGATCATAGGAATCAGAAGCACTGGCAGCAGTGCCACATAAAAGACCCACTGCCATCCGTGACTTTCAATGAGTTGCTTGCCAGTTAGTGCAACCAAAATACCGCCCACGGAGTACCCCGCGAAAACGAGGGTCACCAGGCGCGTACGGAGTTTGAGTGGAGAAAACTCACCCATCTGAGCGGTGCAAATTGGCAGTACGCCGCCGATGCCAAGGCCCGCGATGAAGCGAGAAATGCTGAAGCTAATCGGGTCACTGGTGAGACCAGCCCCAGCAGTGAAAATACTGAACAAGGCCACACAGATTGCGATCATCTTGGGACGCCCAATACGGTCAGCTAGCGTCCCAAGAAAAATCGCTCCGAGCATCGTTCCGAAGAGCGCAGAACCAGCCATGATGCCGGCGCTGGTTGGATCAATGTTCATGTCCTTCATGATCGCCGGAAGGGCTGCACCGACTACAGCAAGGTCATAGCCATCAATTATCAGAATGAGGACACACCAAAATAGAATGAGCCCATGGAAGCGGTTGAACTTCGATTCAACCGCGAGTGCATAAACGTTTACCGGCTGCATATCACGTCTCCTTCGATCTTGTTTTTGTTTGTGAAGTGCTAGGCGCCCAGTCTTGGAGGCATATCGAGGAGGAGAACGCACCGGTTGAAGACTCGGTGGTCTGCTTGAGATGCGACGCTAGGGCTACCTGCGTCGCATCGTAGGAGTTGGGCTTGCTGTGGCCTATGCCCTACGACATCGTTCTGCTTGACCGATTTAGACACCCATAGCTGGCCAGAAACGACCAATGTGATCTTGGGGAGGAGATGTCCATCGGCATTTTGGCGGGTGAAACGAGTTGCAGATCTCAGTACGTAATCTGGCGGGGGAAGTAGTTCTCTTGTTCCGGAAGTAAGGCTTTTAGCTTTCGTCCGGTTCTTCAGCATTGGAGCGGCGATAAGCGCCAGGGCTCACTCCCGTCCACTTCTTGAAGGCACGGTGAAATGCACTGCTTTCTTGGAAGCCTGTGAGAGCAGCTACTTCGGTTACTGTCATATTTGGCTGGCACAGCAGGTTGATCGCCATGTCGCGGCGCAGATTGTCTTTCAAACGCTGATAGCTAACCCCCTCGGCTTGGAGCCTTCGCTGAAGCGTCGAATATGACATGCGGAGCACTTTTGCCACCTTATCCAGCTCTGGCCATTCCTCCGGATTCAGGCATCTCAATCTCATTCGGATCTGGGCGCTGATGCTGTCCTCGTTACGATATTTTACTAGCAAATTAGCAGGCGACTCTTTCAAAAACGTCGATAGGCTGGCCTTGTTTTGCACGACCTTGAGGCTTAGAAAAATACGGTCAAAACGAATCATCGTAACTGGAGCGCCAAACTGAATTTCTTCGCAGAAGCGCATCCGATAGTCGCTATCGTCGAGCGGTCGATTCGGTCTAAAGCAGAGTTCCTTTATCGGAATGCGTCTGTTGCCCAGCCAGCAGAGCAATCCATGTACCAAGATCAGCCATGTTCCGTAGCTAAAGAGGCGGCGCTCAATTCCTTTGTCATGGATAACGATGACGGCGGAGTCGTCTTCAAGCCTCAGCTCACCGTGAATGTCGTCCAATACGAGGCGTAGAAATTTCAGAATCCGCCGCAACGCTTGCTCTAACGACTCGCAGTCAATCGAAGACTGGCACATCAATCGGAAGCTACCTCGTCGCATTGGATGGCTATCGATTCCGAAAAACTCATCGTCGAGTAGATCTGAAAGAGCGACCCACAGGCGAGAAAATGCAGCAGCCGAAACCCTGGCTTGGGGGGAAGTGAGGAGTTCCGGATCTATACGTGCTTGCTGCAATACGATGGATGTGTCCAGTTGGCGTCGCAATGCGCCATCGAGGGCTTCATGCACCAATCCAATTGAAGTAGTTCCCTTGTCCTGGATGAGCATGCTTATTCCTCTCCGCAGTTGAAATCTGACTTTATGCTGATCTTCAAATCTCTTCGGCAGGTCTGCTTTGAGCAACCTGACGAGCCTAAATTGTTTATCTACGTTCCAGCTTCACAGCATTGCATGTCAACCCGAAGGTTTTTTAGCAGGGAGCCCATTTGCACCCTCTCCTTCTAACCCTCGATGCCTGGCCTCGATTATCCAAAGCATTCAACCAAGCTGAGGCGTTTGAGCATTGTCGAGGCCAGTGATCACAGACAACATCCGTTTAAGAATCTCCAGCGTGGCTTACACCTGAAGTAAACCGGCGGCCGGCCCGATCTGGCCTTTGGGCCTTTTACATGTCAAATAACCGCGTATGCGGTACTGCCAATTTGTGAGGAAACATCATGCGCATCGAAAACTCAGTCTTCCTAATTACTGGCGCAGGTTCTGGACTCGGGCTGGCTTCGGCGCGTGAGTTGGTGGGCCGAGGTGCAAACGTGGTGCTGGTTGATGTGAACGAAGCCGCTGGTGTAGCTCGCGCTGACGAGCTAGGAAAACGTGCGATTTTCGTGCGAGCAGACATCACCAGTGAAATTGATTGCCGCGCAGCAATCGCCTCTGCAGTCAGTGTCTTTGGCGCGTTGCATGGGGTGATCAACTGCGCGGGTGTTGCACCAGCCGAACGGGTTTTAGGCCGTAATGGCGCACATGGGCTTGAGAGTTTTCGCCGAACTATCGAAATCAATTTGATCGGTAGCTTCAACATGGTTCGCCTTGCTGCTGAGGCTATGGCGGGAGGAGAGCCCGATGAAGAAGGTGAGCGCGGCGTAGTCATAAATACGGCCTCTGTCGCAGCTTTTGACGGTCAGATGGGCCAAGTCGCTTACGCCGCGTCCAAAGGTGGAGTTGCTGCCATGACATTGCCATTGGCACGCGACCTAGCTCGTTCAGGCATCCGTGTTATGTGCATTGCACCCGGAATATTTGAGACCCCGATGATGGCGGGTATGCCTCAGGACGTGCAGGCATCATTGGCATCCAATGTGCCGTTCCCTCCACGACTGGGACGGCCTTCCGAGTACGCAGCGTTGGCAGCGCACATCATCGAAAACTCCATGCTCAATGGTGAGGTGATTCGTTTGGATGGTGCTTTGAGAATGGCCGCGAATTAGATCGAGCTAAAAGTCTGTGATCGGGCACAAGCCCCCCAACATGAAACAGAGGATTCAGTTATGAGCCATACCGACCCTATCGTCATTGTCAGTGCTGCCCGAACTCCGTTAGGAGGCTTTCTTGGGAATTTCAAGGAAGTCACCGCTGCGCAGCTGGGTGCGGTTGCAATTCGTGCCGCCGTGGAGCGAGCCAGCTTGCAGCCCAGTGACATTGGCGAGGTCATCATGGGATGCGTGCTACAAGCTGGGCAAGGCCAGGCTCCGGCTCGCCAAGCTGCCCTGTTGGCGAATCTTCCGGAGCAAGTGGTGTGCTCAACAGTCAACAAGATGTGCGGCTCTGGCATGAAAGCGCTGATGTTCGGCCACGACCTTCTCCATGCCGGGAGCGCGGAGGTGGTGGTTGCCGGAGGTATGGAAAGCATGTCAAACGCTCCCTACCTGTTGGAGCGAGCTCGCTCAGGCTATCGAATGGGCCACAGCAAAATCATTGATCATATGTTTCTCGATGGGTTGGAAGATGCCTACGAGAAAGGCCGGCTCATGGGCACATACGCCGAAGACTGTGCTCAGAGTTATGGATTCACTCGAGGCCAGCAGGATGAGTTTGCGATCAGCTCGTTGACCCGAGCTCAGAAGGCAATCACCGAAGGGCGTTTCCAGGACGAGATTGTCCCTGTGCTGGCTTCGTCTGGCCGTGAGACGGTTTCGATTGAAAGCGATGAACAGCCGGGTAAGGCCCGGATCGACAAAATTCCTACGTTGAAACCTGCGTTTCGCGAAGGCGGGACGGTGACTGCGGCGAACTCCAGTTCTATTTCGGATGGCTCGGCTGCCCTCGTGCTGATGCGCTTGTCTGAAGCCGAGCGTAGAGGCCTTACACCGTTGGCCCGGATAGCAGGTCATGCATCCTACGCGCACGCTCCCGGCCTCTTTGCCTCCGCTCCGGTCGGTGCGATTAAACGCTTGCTAGAGCGAACCAACTGGTCAATGCAGGATGTTGATCTCTTTGAGATCAATGAGGCCTTTGCCGTGGTGCCCATGGTTGTTATCCGAGACTTGAATGTCGGACATGAGCAATTAAATGTCCACGGTGGGGCATGCGCTTTGGGGCACCCGATTGGCGCGTCAGGCGCGCGTGTTGTTGTTACGTTGGTAAATGCCTTGAGGCAGCACACGCTAAAGCGTGGCATCGCTTCTGTGTGCATTGGTGGCGGCGAGTCGACCGCGATTGCTATCGAACTCCTCTCATAGAGGAGCGTTGACTAGCTGTAATAAATCTCCCGCTGCGCCTCGGAAATCTTTTTTTTGCGCAAAGGATTTGTCTGTGAACTACCGGCCCCTAATAGTTGATCATGTCGAAGGAGCTGGCTTGATCACGCTTAACCGCCCAGACGCGCTGAATGCGATCAACAAAAGAAGGGATGCGAGCATTTGTGGAGAAACGCACAGCTAAGTTTTGAGCGTCAGTGTCGCGAGTTTAACGCTGCAGAATCCAGGAGATACCGTGGCAGAGAAAGAACTGTATTGGGAAGACCTCACCCCAGGTAGAACTTGGACAGCCAAGCAATCTGTTCCTATCACAACGGAACAAATTATCGCCTTTGCTGCCGAGTACGATCCTCTCGATATACATATAGATCCTGACCTTGCCCGTTCGAGTCCGCTAGGGGTGCACTGTGCCAGCGGGGTACAAACCTTCGGTATCTCGCAGCGGTTGATGTGTGATGCCTTACTGCTTCAAACAAACGTCGTGGCGGGAGGGAAGATCGATGGATTTAGGATGGTTGCTCCAGTAATACCTGGAGACATTCTCAAGCTCTCAGCTCAAGTCGTTCGATCACTCATCCACGCGGAAAACCATGATCGAGGGTGGGTTGTGTTTAAAATTGACGTCGCTACGACGAGGGGAAAAACCGTCCTTGTTTATGAGGTGGCGGTATTGATACTGCGCAGGGGCGGTCAGGGTGGGTCTTCACCTGGATGCGTTGTCCAGCGCTAAGGCTCCTGTGGCCCTCTTATGGCCAGAAGCGCACGGATCGTAGCGGCAGCTAGGCGTTACTCAAGAAATCCAATTCTTATTGGCGTAATGCTTGCGAATTTACGAGGTCTCGCGGCCACTGGCCCTCAAGTCCCATCAATAAATTTTCCAGGGCTCGCTTTGCCATTGCGTTGCGCGTCTCGTTTGTTGCTGAGCCAATATGGGGAACAGTGACGACGTTTTTCAACTTGAAGAACCTGGAGTCCGGCAAAGGCTCCTTCACGTAAACATCCAATCCCGCTGCCCGTATTGCCTTTGCTTCAAGTGCTTGAATCAGTGCCTCTTCATCAACCACTGGGCCCCGAGACACGTTGATCAAAATGCCTTCAGGCTTCATCTGCGCCAACTCGGAATGGCTGATGAGGTTCCTGGTATTGGAGGTCAATGGAACGACCGGGCACACAAAATCGGATTCGCCCAAAAGCGTTTCTTGTGTAACAAACCTTGCCCCCAGCTCTTGCTCCAGTTTGGGCTTGCGGGTTTTGCCGCTGTACAAAATATCCATACCGAAACCGAACCTACCTCTACGGGCGATGGCCTCTCCAATTTTGCCTAAACCGATAATGCCCAAGGTCTTTCCATGCACATCGCATCCGAAGTGGGATGCATCGATGGTCTTTGTCCAATTTCCGTCTTTCGTCCAGGCATCCAGCTCAGGGATACGCCGTGCTGTGGCGAGGATCAGAGCGAAAGCCAGATCAGCTGTTGTCTCGTTCAGCACATCCGGCGTATTGGTCAGCATGATCCCTCGGCTATTGAGAAAGCTGAGGTCATAGTTGTCATAGCCAACCGAGATACTGGAAATAATCTCCAGGTTTTTCGCCGATGCGAGTTCGGCCTCGCCCAGACGACGATTTCCACCGATCAATCCATGGGCCTCGGGTAGAGCAGCTTTAAACTGAGCGTCCATATCACCATTCTCTGGGCTGAGGATAATGATGTTGTACTGATCTTTATAAGCCTCGAGCAGGCTTGGAGAGACGCGACTGAAGGCCAGAATCGTTTTTTTCATGACGCTTTATTTCACCTGTCTCAAGCTCAATTAGAACCGTGTTCTGACTTCAAATAGGTCTTTGCCCACTCACGGTAATTATCCGAAAGCGTGTATTTTGATAGCAGCTCTGGAAGGGAGAGCTCCACTCCTTTCGATCCGCTCTGCTCACGCAATGCCTCGTAACTCGCTTTGATCGCGGCCAAAAATGGGGCATGCCCATTGACCACGATCCGCACATTGGCTGCACTCAGTTTCTCAACATCGCTCAGTGCAGGGTTTCCATAATTGATCAGCATGATCGGCACGGAAAGATGCGAGGTGAGTGCCTCCAAGTGTTGGAAGTCCTTTACTCCGACAAGGCAAATCGCGTCGGCCCCAGCCTTTTGATAGGCCGTGGTGCGTGCAATGGAGTCTTCTAAAGTGGTAACGGCCACATTCGTACGGGCGATGATGCTGAGGGCATCATCTGAACGGGCAAACCGCGCAGCGTAAATCTTGCTTGCGGCTTCTTCCATTTCGATAAGTACGTGCGAATGCTCGTCGTATTTGGCCGGTAGGTGGGTGTCTTCCAGCGTTAGGGCAGCAACACCGGCTTTCTGCAGTTCGGTCACTGTTCGCATTACATTGAGTGCGTTACCAAACCCATGATCAGCGTCCCCAATGATTGGGATTTGGCTGGCCCGCCCGACTCTGGAAACCTGCTCGACATATTCATCAAGCGTGAGCAGAGAAATGTCCGGAGCTCCGAGCACTTGAAGCGAGGCGACGGAACCACCTTGGATTGCAACCTCAAAACCAA
>RCUJ01001543.1_pt1 | contig 12163 bp, 8 predicted proteins | sample 2166321 | NCBI WGS metagenome assembly RCUJ01 (sample SAMN09932808, study PRJNA488358) | compost metagenome | feature: garden; material: soil; isolation source: compost soil in an enriched community after 118 h of incubation | place: Germany: Experimental Botanical Garden Goettingen | collected... | reverse complement strand
CACGCCCGGCGTGGCGCCGCAATCGTTGATGACGATGCGCGCCGCCGGCAGCGGCTCGCCGCCGAATACGCGCTGCAACAGCGCATCCCACACGGCGCCCTTGCCATCGACCGAGGTGTTGACGACGATGCGGGTCACGCCATCGCTGCCCGGCTGCAGCAGCACTTCCAGGTCGCCCGAGCCGACGACGCCGGCCAGCGCGCGCCCTGCCGCCGGCTGCCCGGCCGGGAATGTATAGTCACGCGTTTCCATGCGCTTCTCCTTCTGTCAATCGGTCGAGGAACAGGGTGGCCGCCAGCAGGTCGGCCGCGCCGCCCGGCGACACGCCGCGCGCCAGCGCCACCGCTTCCAGCGCCAGCAGCGCTTCGGTGCCGGCGGCAGTGGCCGCGCCGCCGGCCGCCAGCACCCGCGCAGCACCTGCCTGCACTGCCAGCAAAGCCGATTCGCCGCCGCGCGACAGCACGCAGGTGTCGTCCAGCTGGCTGACTATCGCCAGCAAGGCATTCAGGCGCGCCGTCGTTTCGTTGTCGCCGCGCGCCCGCGAAGCGTGCAAGGCCGGCAATCCGGCACCCGTCACCAGGGGAAAGCCGGCGCGGGCCTGGCCGCGCGCGCCGTCGACCTGGTACTGGCGGCACGCCAGCTCGCCCTTGTTGCCGGTGGCGCCAGGCGCACCGCGGTCGTGCAAACGGGCCAGCGCGCCGGCCCGCGCCGCCACGGCCTGCGGCGCCAGCGATGCGCCGCGCACACCCTGCTGCGCCGCCGCCGTCACCAAGAGGCCCAGCGCCCAGATGGCGCCCCGGTGCGTGTTCACGCCGCCCGTGGATGCCAGCATCAGCGCCTCGCCATCGCGGCCGATGGCACCGATGCGCTGGCGCAGCAAGTCGTCGTCTTCACTCTGCGCGCCAGCGTCGGCCATGGCGGCAAACACGGGCTCCAGCACGCAGGCCGAATGGCACATCAGGGCCCAGTTCAAGTCCGTGTGGGCGCCACGGCTGCGCAAATCGACCAGGCCAGGTTTCGGCGTCAGGGTCACTTCGTCAAGCAGTGCCTGCAGAACTTGCCGGCCCAGCGCGGCGCAGCGTTCCCGCACCGGTGTCATTGTCATCATTGTGCTCATTGCAATCATTACCAGCTCCTGAATTTGGCGGGTGGTTGATACAGGCCGTCCGACCATTCGACCAGGTCGGCGATGCTTTTCGCGGCCAGCAGCGAGCGGTTCGCAGCGCCGCGCTGCACGCCGATATCCTCGGGCAGCGCGATCAGGCCGTCGGCGCGCAATTTGGCCGTCGTCTTCGGGTCGTGGCGCAGGCCGATGGGCGTCACGCCGGCGACCGCCGCCAGCATGGCCTTGCGTTCATCGAGCGAGCGGGCCTTGTACAGGTAGGCGATGCCCTCTTCCGTCAGCACGTGCGTGACGTCGTCGCCATAGATCATCACGGGCGCCAGCGGCATGCCGCTGGCCTGGCCCACGGCCACGGCATCGAGCGATTCGACGATGGTCGGCTGGCCGCCATCCTGGAACGTTTCGACCATCTGCACCACCAGCTTCTTGCCGCGCGCGAGTGGGTCGTCCGTCTCGATCAGGTCCAGCCAGGCCGGTGTCGGGTGGCGCCGGCCATGCGGATCGTGGCCCATGTTCGGCGCGCCGCCAAAGCCGGCCAGCCGGCCATTCGTCACGGTCGACGAATTGCCCAGGCCATCCATCTGCAAGGTGGCGCCGATGAACAGGTCGACCGCGTACTGGCCCGCCAGCTGGCACAGGGCGCGGTTCGAACGCATGGAGCCGTCGCGGCCCGTGAAGAATACGTCGGGCCGGGCCGCCGCATAACCTTCCATGCCCAGTTCCGCGCCGAAGCAGTGCACGCTCTCGACCCAGCCCGTCTCGATGGCCGGTATCAGGGTCGGATGCGGGTTCAGCACCCAGTTGCGGCAGATCTTGCCCTTCAGGCCCAGCTGCTCGCCATACGTGGGCAAAATCAGCTCGATGGCGGCCGTATTGAAACCGATGCCGTGATTGAGCGACTGCACCTGGTGTTTTTCATACACGCCGCGGATCGCCATCATGGCCATCAGCACGTGCACGGGCTTGATCACGCGCGGATCGCGCGTAAACAGCGGTTCGATGAAGAACGGTTTGTCGGATTGCACGACGAAATCGATCCACGAGCCGGGCACGTCGACCCTGGGTAAATCGCTGACGTCGTCGACGATCTGATTGACCTGGGCGATGACGATGCCGTCGCGGAAGGCGGCCGATTCCACCAGGGTCGGCGTATCCTCGGTGCTGGGGCCCGTGTACAGATTGCCCTGGCGGTCGGCCATGTAGCCGGCCACCATGACGACGTTGGGCGTGAGGTCGACGAACAGGCGCGCATACAATTCGATATACGTGTGGATGGCGCCGACTTCCAGCAAGCCATCCTGCAGGAACTGGGCGATGCGCAGGCTTTGCGTGCCGGCAAACGAAAAATCGAGCTTGCGGGCGATGCCCCGCTCGAACAGGTCCAGGTGTTCGGGCAGGCTGACGCTGGGCATGATCAGGTGCAGATGATTGATCTTGTCGGGATTGACCTGGGTCAGCATGCGGGCGAGGAAGTCCGCCTGCTTCTGATTATTGCCTTCGAGGACGACGCGGTCGCCCGGCGCGAGCAGCGCTTCGAGCACGGCGACCATGTCGCCCTGCTGCAGCACGGGGCCGCTCGCGTACTGGCGCACGGCGTCGAGGCGGCGGCGCTTCTCGGTGCGCCGCGTATCCCATTGTTTTTGCCGCTGCGCTGGCGCTGCTGTGGCGGTTGACATCTTGCCTCCGAATTAAGCTATCGAACCTTGACGATAGAGCGAAAACGGGGCCGCGACAATCAACCTGCTACCATGTTCATTACCCTGAAGTTAATGAACTCACGATAATCACGGTGATCATGGCCATCAATGAAGAAATCACACTGAAAAAGCTCGAAGTTTTTCTCAGCTTTATGGAATTGAACAACCTGGCAAGGGTGGCCGACGCGCTGGGCCAGAGCACGGTCAGCGTGCACCGCGCCCTGCACTCGCTGGAAGACGGCTTGCGCTGTCCCCTGTTCAAGCGCGAGGGCCGCAGCCTGATCCCCCTGCATGCGGCCTACACTTTTGCCGAATCGGCGCGACGTGCGCTGGCCGAGTGCGAGGAAGGCGTGCGCAAGGTGCGCGAAATGTCGGGCATCAACCCCGTGCGCCTGAAGATCGGTTCGCTGTATTCCTTGACCTTGCACTGCATCCCGCAGTTGGTGATCGCCCTGAAGCTGCGCCGGCCCGGTCTCGACATCGACCTGACCCTGGGCTCGAACCGCGAACTGCTGCAAAGCCTGGCCGATGGACGCCTGGACGCCATCATCGTCGGCGTGCAGGAGGAAGAACAGCATGCCGGGCTGGTGGCCGTGCCCCTGTTCCAGGACGACGTCTACCTGGCCGCACCGCTAGCCTCGCCCTATGCGGGCGCCGCCTCGGTGGACTTGCAGCAGCTGCGCAATGACAAATTCGTCACTCTCAACGAAGGTTTCGTCACCTCGCAAAGCTTCAACCACGCGTTCGACCTGGCGGGCTTCGTGCCCGACACGGCCATGCGGGTCGGCGACATCTTCTCGCTGATCAACCTCGTCAGCGGCGGCATCGGCTACAGCCTGCTGCCCGGCCGCGTGCGCGCCTTCAGCTCGCGCATCGAACTGCTGCCGCTGGACGCGCGCTACGGCTCGCACCAGCAGATTACCCTGCTGATGCTGAGCAGCCGCGAGCGCGACCCGAATTTGCTGGCGCTGGCGGCGGAGTGCAGGTTGTATGGGCGGCGCGAGCCTGCCGGCGCATGATTACCCATGGAAGGGCTGGGGTCGGACCCTGAGGGTCCGACCCCGGAACTTGCTTTTGGGGTGAGCTTACACCGCACTATCCCAAGGCGCCGATAGCCGCACCGCGCAGTTGATCAACCCCACCATCGAATACGTCTGCGGGAAATTGCCCCACATCTCGCCCGTCACCGGGTGCGTATCTTCCGACAGCAAACCCAGGTGGTTGCGCGCCATCAACATCGTTTCGAAGATCTTGCGCGCTTCGTCCTTTCTGCCGATGCGGGCCAGGGCGTCGATGCGCCAGAAGGTGCAGATGTTGAAGGCGGTTTCCGGTTTGCCGAAGTCGTCGGGCGCTTCATAGCGGCGCATGTAGGGGCCGTCGCACAAGGATGCTTCGAGCGCGTCGACGGTGGCGATGAAACGGGGGTCCATGGGGTCGATGAAGTTGACTTCCGCCATCAGCAGGACGGAGGCGTCGAGGTCGCGCCCGCCCAGGCTTTCCGCGAAGGCCTGGCGCTCTTCGCTCCACGCTTCGCGCAGCAGACGTTCGCGGATCAGCACGGCGCGGCTGTTCCAGTGGTCGGCGCGGTCCGGCAAGCCCAGTGTATGGGCGACCTTGGCCAGGCGGTCGCAGGCGGCCCAGCTCATCAGCATGGACGAGGTGTGGACCCTGGCCCGCGTGCGCAGCTCCCACATGCCCGCGTCCGGTTCCGCGTGCAGTTTGAAGGCCTGGTCGCCCACGGCTTCCAACGCGGCGAACTCGGCTTTTCCGCCCCGGTGGAACAAGCGATGGTCGAGGAAAGCCTGCGCCGCGCCCAGGACGATGTTGCCATAGACGTCGTGCTGGAAATGTTCCTGCGCCTGGTTGCCGACGCGCACGGGACCATTGCCCCGGTAGCCGGGCAAGTGGTCGAGCATGGATTCGGGCAACTGCTCTTCCAGGCCGATGCCGTACAGGGGCTGGATGTGGCCGCCTTTCGAGCGGGCGACGATATTCGTCAGCCAGCGCAAATACTCTTCCATCGTGCCCACTTCGGACAAACTATTGAGTGCGCGCACGACAAAGAAGGCGTCACGCAGCCAGCAGTAGCGGTAATCCCAGTTGCGGCTGCTGCCCGGCGCTTCCGGGATGCTCGTCGTCATGGCGGCGATGATGGCGCCCGTGTCTTCATATAAAGACAGTTTTAATGTGATGGCCGCGCGGATGACCACGTCCTGCCATTCCAGCGGCACGGCCAGGCGGCGCGTGTAGGTGCGCCAATAGTTGATGGTTTCCTTTTCAAAGATGCGCGCCGTCTCGTCGATGCCGCCGGCCAGGGTTTCATCGGGGCCCAGCAGGAAGTTGGCCGTGCCGCCCAGCACGAAATACGTTTCGCTCAGCACATAGTTGAGCGACACATCGGTGTTCAGGCGCAAGGTCTGATCCGGCCCCACGTAGCGGATATGGTGGCTGCCCTGCGTGACCTGCGGCGCCAGCTTGCCCCAGTCGTAGCGGGGGCGCAGGCGCACACGGATGCGCACGGCGTGATCGAGCGGGCGCACCCGGCGGATCAGCATCAGCGGGCGGAACATGCGGTCGCGGCTGAGGAATCGGGGCGCGAAATCCGTGATTTCCACGCCGCGCCCCTGCGTGTCGTACAGCCGCGTGCGCAGCACGGCCGTGTTCGGCTCGTAGAATTGTTCGCTGCGGGCAAAATTCTCAATGTCGATGGCCCACACGCTGCCGTTTTCCGTGTCGTCCAGCAAGGTATTGAAGACGGGGTCGCCATCGAAACGGGGCAGGCAGGACCAGACGACCTGCCCCGCCTGGTCGATCAGGGCGCTGAAGGCGCAATTGCCCACCACGCCGCAGTTGAGGGACGCTTGCGCCGGCGGCGCAGTGGCGGCGGATGCGTGGGCACCGCTGGGGGTGTCATAGGATGTCGTCATCGGCTACTCCTTGAACGGGGATACGGACGCGGCCAGCAATACGGTGCGCAGCACGTCCGGGCTGGCCAGGCGCAGGCTGGCGGCGCTGGGGCCGCTGCCCACTTTCACGCCCTGCCCCCCAATTTGTTGAACATAGGCAAAGCCTGCCTCGTCGGTGGTATCGTCGCCCGCGAACACGGGCCGGCGTCCCTTGAACGGCGCCTCGGCCATGAAGGCGGCAATGGCGCCGCCCTTGTCCGTGGCGGCCGGCTTGGCTTCCAGAACCATTTTGCCATGCAACAGCAAAAGACCGGGGCACGCTTGCACGGCCAGCGTCATTTCCTGCAAGCACAGCTGCTCCAGTTCCGGCGCCAGCCGGTAATGCAGGGCCACGGCGCCGCGCTTGTGTTCCACCAGCAAGCCGGGGTACATCGCGGCCAGCGCGCGGGCATGCGCCAGCACGAGCGATACGTCGGGCGTGGCCGCCACATGCCGTGTGCCATCGGCGCCGCGCCGTTCCACGCCATGCACGCCGGCCACGGGCAAGATCAGGGGCGCGAGCATGGCATCGACCTGCGCGACGGGGCGGCCGGAAACGAGGGCCAGCGCGCCGCCATGCCAGCGCGCCAGCAGCATCAGCGCATCGACCACGCCCGTTTCCAGGCGCACGCCGTCGGGCGTGGGCGCCAGGTCGACCAGGGTGCCGTCGAAGTCGAAAAAGACGGCGCTGCCGGGCGTGCTCAGCAGTTGCAGCAAGGCTGCGCTATCGTCGGGAATCTCCGCCATCAGATCCCCTTGCGCCGCTTGATGCGGCTGTGGGCATCGATCTTGGTCATGACCTTGTCGCGCTGGCGCAAACGGGCCGCGTCGAGCAGCATGCGTCCGGCCCAGCGGTAGACATTGAAATGTTTCACACGGGCCCGCATGCTCTTCATGCGCTCGCGCTGTTCCACGGGCGGCATCACGAGAGCGCGGTACAGGGCGTCGGCGCCCTGCTCGATATGGTAGGGGTTGATGATCAGCGCTTCGTGCAGCTCGCGCGCGGCGCCCGTGAATTGCGACAGCACGAGCACGCCCAGTTCGTCGTCGCGCGCGGCGATGAATTCCTTGGCCACCAGATTCATGCCGTCATGCAAGCTCGTCACCATGCACACTTCGGAGGCGCGGAAATAGCGCTGCAAATCGTCCTGGCCATGGTGTTCCGCTTTCAGCAGGATGGGTACGTAGTTGCCGCTGCCGAAGCGGCGGTTGATGCGTTCGACCATCTTGCGCACCCGGGCGTCGAAACTCTGGTATTCATCGAGCGAAGCACGGCTGGGAGCTGCGATTTGCACGAAAGTAAAGTTGCCGACCATGCCGGGCTGCTGTTCCAGCATGCGCTCGACGGCCTGAAAGCGCTCGACAATGCCTTTCGTGTAATCGAGGCGGTCCACGCCGATGCCCAGCAAGTGGTTGGGCGTCACGCCCAGTTCGCTGCGGATTTGCGCGCGGCAGGTGGCCACGTCGGGCTGGTCCGGGTTATCTTCCGGCCAGGCGATGGAAATCGGATAATCCTCGACTTGCGTCATCTCGCCGCCATAAGAAATGGTCGATGCTTCCGGCTCGATGCGCGTTTCCAGGTAGCGGTCCACCGTTTCGAGGAAATTCTTGCGGTGGAATGGCGTGTGAAAGCCGAGGATCGTGCTGCCCAGCAAACCGTCGAGGATTTCCTCGCGCCATGGGCAAATACCGAACGATTCCGAGTTCGGCCACGGGATATGCCAGAAGGTAATAATCGTCGCCTTCGGCAAGGCTTCGCGCACCATGCGCGGCAGCAAGGCAAAGTGGTAATCCTGCACCAGCACGACGGGGTTGTCCGTCTTCGCCTCGGCGATCACGGCGTCGGCAAAGCGGCGGTTGACCTTCACATACTGCTCCCAGTCGGACGAGCGGAACACGGGGCGCACATGGGCGATATGGCACAGCGGCCACATGCCTTCATTGGCGAAGCCATAATAATAGCCCTGCTCTTCTTCTTGCGTCAGCCACACGCGGCGCAAGGTATAGCTGGGATTGTCCGGCGGCACGGGCACGTGGTCGAGCTTGTCGACCGTCTCGCGGTCGGCGGAACCGGCGCCATGCGCGATCCACGTGCCGGAACAGGCGCGCATCACGGCTTCCACGGCCGTCACCAGGCCGCTGGCGGGACGCTGCACGGCAACACCAGACTCCGTTTTGGTGTGGATGTACGGTTCGCGGTTCGACACCACGAGCACCTGGTCGCCGGACAAGTCCGCTTCCAGCAAGGCGCGCAGCTTGTCCGGCGTCCAGTCGGACGACCAGCCGTTATCACCCTGGCGCTCCAGATGGTATTCCTGCAGCAATTCACGCAAGTCGCCGATCAGCGGCTGCATTTCCGGCGGCGGCGCGGGCGCGGCGGCCGGTGCGGCGGCGGCCACGGCGGGATTATTCTTCGACAGCAATTCGCCGCGCAGGATGTCCTTGACGGCCGCCAGCCAGCCGCGCCAGCTCAGGTGGGCCACGAACACGGTCATCAGGGAAATGAGCACGGCCAGCACGGCCAGGAAGGCAAATATAAAACGTTTGGTATCGGTATTGCGGCGCTCGACAAAGCTCATGTCCTGCACCAGCACCAGGCGGCCCAGCTGGGATGCGTCCTGCATCACGGGCGTTTCGCTGATGTGGACTTGCCCTTGCGGCAATTGCGCCAGGGATTTGTACAGGCCGCCCGTGGAAGGCGTGCTCCAGCAGCCGATCGAAGCGGGGTATTGCGCGGACTGGTACAGCAAATGGCCCGCATTGTCGCAAAAGCCGATGGCGATCAGGCGCTCATCGCGTGTGGCGCCCTGGAACAGTTCGCTGATGCGGGTGGCGTCTTGCGCGGGCAGGTATTCGGTGAGCGAAGGCCGGAGGGTTCCGGCGAGTAATTCCGCCCGGCTGTCGAGATCACGCACATACCAGCGCAGGGTGATGTTGTCGAGCAGGGGTACCACAATATAGGCAAACAGTCCCAGCACCAGGGCCAGTGGCAGGATGAAGCGCAAGGACATTCGGAGTGATCGTACTATCATCGTTTTCCTTTGCAAAAACAAAAAGCATGGCAAGTATGACTATGTTTCCACTGCGGCGACGCCCGTTTGCTTTCCGTATTGAAACGTCAACGTGACATGGCGCAGCGCAGCAATTGGTTCCAGTATCCACGTTGACGCAGGTCTTATCCGTTCGGCAACGCACCTCCCCGTTACGCCATCTGCCCGTAAAATACCCGCTTCCGACATCCATTTCATTTAAGAACAAGGAGTTTTCGCCTATGGATCTCAGCACGTTCCACTCGCTGATGGGAGGCCCGCTGCGCTCGGCGCTGACCGTGCTCGTTTCCGCCCTGCTCGTCACCCTGGTTGCCATTGGCGTGCACCGGGCCGGCATCGGCCTGCTGAAAAGACTGGCCAACGGCCACCCGCTGGCCAGCAACGTCGCGCGCGTGGCCTTCCGCGCCAGCCAGCTGTGCCTGATCGTCTTCGGCTTGCGCATGGTGCTGGCCAGCGCACCCGACGACACGCCGGGTCTGGTCGCCATGTCGCACCTGGCCAGCGTGGCGCTGATCATCGCGCTGACCTGGCTGGCCATGCAATGCATCGAGTCGCTCAGCATCACGATTTCCCAGATCAATCCCGTCGACGCGGCCGACAACCTGCGCGCGCGGCGCCGGATCACCCAGGCCCGCGTGCTGACGCGCAGCGCGCACGCCATCGTGGTCCTCCTGGGCCTGTCCTTCGTGCTGCTGACCTTGCCCGGCGCGCGGCAGATCGGCGCCAGCCTGCTGGCTTCGGCCGGCGTGGCGGGCCTGGTGGCCGGTATCGCCGCCCGTCCCGTGCTTGGCAATTTCATTGCAGGGCTGCAAATTGCGTTCTCGCAACCGATCCGCATCGACGACGTGCTGATCGTCAATGGCGAATGGGGCACGGTCGAGGAAATCAAGGGCACCTACGTGGTCGTGCGCGTGTGGGACGAGCGCCGTTTGATCGTGCCGCTGCAGTGGTTCATTGAAAATCCGTTCGAGAACTGGACGCATACCTCCTCGGAGATCCTGGGCACGGTCTTTCTGTGGCTCGATTTCAGCATCCCGATCGAGCCCCTGCGTGCGGAACTGACGCGCATCTGCGAAGCGGCGCCCCAATGGGATGGCCGGGTCTGCACGGTGCAGGCGACGGATTCGAACGAGCGGGCCGTGCGCGTGCGTTTCCTCATCAGCGCTGTCGATTCAGGCAAGGCGTTCGAATTGCGCTGCCTCGTGCGCGAGCAGATGCTGGCCTTTATCACGACGCACTATCCGCACGGCCTGCCCCGCTTGCGCTCGACGCACGACCCCATCGAGCTGCACGCCATGCAGGCGCAGAACGACAGCGTGTCGCTGCACAAAGCATAAAAAAACCCTGCGGCGCGCTGCCCTTGCCCGCGCGCCGCTACAATGGTTCGCATGAGCACCACCGCCTGGTTCATCCTGATCGGTTGCCTGATGCTGGCGCGTGGCCTGGGCGCCGATGGCATCGCGCGCCTGCCATTGACCTCGGCCATGGCTTACCTTGGCGTGGGCTTGCTGCTGGGGCCCATGTTCCTCGGCCTGTTTTCGTTCGACCTGGTGCAGCAAGCGCCCCTGCTGGAAACCCTCACGGAAATCGCCGTCCTCATCTCCCTGTTTTCCGCCGGCGTCAAGATGCCCGTGCCCTTCAGCCTGGCGCGCTGGCTGCCGTCGCTGCGTCTGGCGTGGCTGTCGATGGCCATCTCCGTGGCTCTGGTGGCGGCCTTTGCGTGCCTGGTGCTGGGCCTGCCCCTGGGCGCGGGCATACTGCTGGGCGCCATCCTCGCGCCCACCGACCCCGTGCTGGCCACCGATGTGCAGCTGCGCCATGCGGGCGACCGCGAGCAATTGCGCTTCATGCTGACCAGCGAAGCGGGCATGAACGATGGCAGCGGCTTTCCCTTCGTCATGCTGGGTCTGGGCTTGCTGGGCCTGCATGAGCTGGGGCCGCACGGGGTCACCTGGCTGTGGCGCGATCTGGTCTGGGCCAGCGCGGGCGCCATCGCCCTGGGCGCGGCCGGCGGCGCGCTGCTGGCCTGGCTGGGCTGGCAGGTGCGCGCGAAGGAGCCGAAACACGCGATGCTGGACGACCTGGCGGCCCTGGGCTTGATCGCCCTCGTGTATGGCGTGTCCACGTGGCTGCACGCGTGGGGCTTTCTGGCCGTGTTCTTCGCCGGCGTGGCCTTGCGCCAGACGGAGCTGCGGCTGGCGGGCGCGCCGAAAGACCGGCACGGCTTGCTGCAGGCCGAGGAAACCCATGCCGTGTCCGCCAACAGGCCGCACGACAGCGACGTGACGCTGACGGTCAGCGGCGAATCCCTCGTCTTCAAGGAACATCTGGAACGCCTGTCCGAACTGACCCTGGTGCTGCTGCTGGGCGGCGCCGTCACGGCCGCCGCCTGGAGCTGGCAGGCGTGGAGCGTGGCGCTGTTCCTGCTGCTGGTGGCGCGCCCGGCCAGCGTGATGCTCGGTCTGCTGGCCTCGGGCACCAGCATGCGCCTGCGCGGGCTGGCCGCCTGGTTCGGCGTGCGCGGCATCGGCTCGCTGTACTACCTCAGCTATGCCATCGCGCATGGCTTGGCGGACGGCATGGCGCGCGAACTGGCCGACATCACCCTGGTCGTCGTCATCCTGTCCATCGTCGCCCACGGCCTGACGGTCAAACCGCTGCTGGAACGCTACTGGCGCAAATAAGCGCCATCTGCGCCTGTTTGTCATTGCTCCGCAGCAATGTTTTGTCAATTGCCCCTATGGCGGGCGGAAATATTGTTAAGATAATTAAAAATGGCAAAAGAGAGATGCAATGAAACGAAGAAGCGTGCTGGGACTGGGCGTCTCGATGGCCCTGCTGCAAACGGGCTGCGCCACCGATCCGGCCAGGCTGGCGTGGGAAACGGCATTTGACGGCTTCATGCGCGATGGCCTGGCCCGCACGGAAACGCCGGGCATGAGCGTGGCCGTGGTGCGCGGCGAGCAAACGATTTTCGCGCGCGGCTATGGCTGGGCCGACATCCAGGCCGGCAAGAAGGCCGACGCCAGCACGGTGTTCCATGTCGCCTCCGTCAGCAAGCTCGTCACGGCCACGGCCGTCATGATGCTGCTGGAGCAAGGCGCCTTCCAGCTCGACGACAAGGTGGCGGCCTACCTGGACTTCCCGCTCATGCATCCGAAGTTTCCCGACGTGCCGATCACCTTTCGGCACTTGCTCAGCCACACCTCGGGCATTTCCGACGCCGTGTACGAAAAAACGACGACGTTTGCCGTGCAGGGCGACCCGCGGTTACCGCTGCGCGACTTCGTCAAGGGCTATCTGTCGCGCGGCGGCGCCTGGTACGACGCGGACCTGTCGTTTGCCGCC
>RCUJ01001535.1_pt1 | contig 12225 bp, 9 predicted proteins | sample 2166321 | NCBI WGS metagenome assembly RCUJ01 (sample SAMN09932808, study PRJNA488358) | compost metagenome | feature: garden; material: soil; isolation source: compost soil in an enriched community after 118 h of incubation | place: Germany: Experimental Botanical Garden Goettingen | collected... | reverse complement strand
TGTCTTTCTCGGCGGCGAATTTGGCGATTTCCTGGGCCGAACTCATGTCGGTGTCCATGTGCTTGAGGCCGTAGAGCTTCTCCAGGTCGACCCAGGTGTCCTTCCAGTTGGCCCAGCTGTCCGGCATGCCCACGCTGTTCACCGCGCCTTCGGCCCGCGCGGCTTGTTCCAGCGCCTTTACGTCCATTTCGCTCGCCATGGCCGATGCCGCGAGGGCGATGGTCGAACCTATCAATGAAGCCAGCAGTCGTTTTTTCATCGAAAACTCCGTTGCGGTGAATGTTGGTCTAGATCAGAAGGAACCCAGCCAATCTAAGCCAACGGCATGACATTTTTATGTCGTCTCTCGCCTTGTGCCTCGCTTTCGCGCCAGGGCAGACTAAGCATATCCAGCGTAGACCATGGCCAGCCCGCGCACGCTGGAAAGTGCCGTAAAGCCGGCGCGCTATCAGTTCACAGCTGTCACCTGTCAGTCATCAAAGGTGCTTAGGATCGCCACAAATCGCGTCCTAGCCGCCTCGGTTGAATATATTTATCAATTTGGACTAGTCCAGTGTGGGGATAACCAATGGGTGACACAGCGCCTCGGGCGGTAACCGCCATTTGCCGGGCTTTGCAAGAGCAGATCGAGCACGGCTTATTGCCATCGGGCAGCCAGTTGCCCGCCGAGCGCAAGCTCAGCGAAGTCTTCGATACCACCCGCATCACCTTGCGCGAGGCCCTCGGTCAGTTGGAGGCCGAGGGGCTGGTCTACCGCGAGGAACGCCGCGGCTGGTTCGTCTCGCCGGCACGGATCACCTACAACCCGCTGGTGCGCTCGCACTTCCATGCCATGGTCGGCGAACAGGGGCGGGTGCCCGCAACCGAGGTATTGAGCGCGCGGCTGCTGCCGGCCAGCGCGGAGATCTGCCAGATCCTGGCGCTGCCGGCGCTATCGAGCGTCTACCAGATCCGCCGCGCGCGGCGCATCGACGGGCGCCTGGTGCTGTATGTCGAGCACTACCTCAATCCGAGCTATTTTCCCGGCATTCTCGATTTCGACCTGACCCTGTCGCTGACCGAGCTGTATGCCAGCGAATACGCCATTCATTACGGCCGGGTGCGTTTCGACATGGTGCCCACCGCGCTGCACAACGAGGCGGCGGCGGCCCTGAAGGTCGCGGCCGGCAGCCCAGCGCTGCGTATCGTCCGGGTCAACCGCGACCAGAACGGCCGCATCATCGACTGCGACCTGGAATTCTGGCGCCACGACGCCCTGCACGTCAGCGTCGAGGTGCCGGAGTAAGGGCGCGGCAAGCTGAAAACGGGGGCGGGGCTCTGGCCGAGCCGTTCGGGAATCGCTAGGCTTGCCCGCTGATCCCGTTACCTGGAGTCCGTCCATGAGCCTGCAGCTGTTTCCTTCCTCCGTCTTTTCCTACGACCAAGCGCGAGAAGTCCTGATCCAGTTGCTCGGGCAATGCCAGCGCAAGCTGAACCAGGCCGATTGGCGTCAGGCCTATGAGTGTCTGGTAGTTCTGGAAGATGAGCATGAAATGGCGGACTGGATAGCGGATACCGCCCTCTTTTCCTACCGCGGCCGACGTCGGGCGATCGACCGCATCTTGCCGAAGCTGAAAACCAGCGATGGACTGGCCGAGCGCCTGAAGGACGGGCTGGGCAATGCCTGCTTCTCGGTGTTCGAGATAGTACGGATCGACAGCGACAGCCGCATCCTGCTCAAGGACCTGCTGGACGACGCCCGCGAGCTGACCATGGTCGATCATGCTCTGGCCCGGAGCGGCCGGCCCGGCGGGGTGTTCGCCGCCCGGCTGCTCGATGCCGGCCCCTGGCATATGGGCTTGGGCATAGTGGTGGTGGTGCGCAAGAGTGCGGCCGTGGCCCTGGGCATGCTGCTGGACAGGGAGGGTCGGGAGGGCTTGCACGAGCTGATCTACCACTGCGAACTGCATGACATCGACCTGGCCACCGCCGTGGTGATGCCCGTGCTCGAGGAACTCTGCGAACAATTTGACCAGTCGCCGCAACCGGTCGCGGAACTGCTGCAGACCCTGCGCAGGCCGGGTGGTCCGCTGGGGGCGTGGCCGCCCTTCGACCGTTGAAGGTCACCTGATGTGCCGCCTGAACAAGCGTTTCTTCGGTCGAGCCCTGTGCGCAGTCTACAGGGACTCAACCATGAGGCCAGGTTCAGTGGGCGGCCGGGGTAGGGTGCGCCGCGCGCACCATCGTCAGGACGTCGTATTGCTTCTGGCGGCGTGCAGGGTCGCCTGCCGGGTTCAGAGCCTGTCCAGCGCCTGCCGCAGCCAGCCGAAGCGCACATGTTCCTGTTCGAGGCGCAGGCGTTCGCCGAGGCGGTCTTCGCGCAGTTCGCGGTAGAGCGCCTGTTCGGCCTCGGTCAGGCGGCCGAGGGCGGCGTTACAGCGCTTGTCGGCCGGCTCCTGGCCCCAGAGCGCCTGGTGTTCCAGCAGGGTGGCGCGATCCATCAGCAGCGAGTGGGCCTGCGGCAGGTGCGCGCGCAGGCGGTCGAGGATGGCCAGACCGTGGGTGTCGATATCGCCCCAGTAATGCAGCGGTTGCTGGTGCAGCCAGGGGATTTCGCCGAGGCGTTCCAGCGCGTAGCCCTGACCGAGAATCACCAGTGCCCGTTCGTGGGCGGGAAAGGCCAGGGCGTTGGTTTCGTTCTCGGTGACGAACACCCGCGCAAGATCGAGCTTTAACTGGGCGATCTGCTCGACCGGTGCGCTGAGATCCTGCAGACCGCCGATTGCAAGAGCAGGATCGAGAATGCGCAGGCGCACCAGCAGCGGCTTGTCGCGCAGCCCATAGCGCCGGGAAAAGCCACGTACGCCGTGGGCCTCGGCATCCAGCACCTCGGCTTGCAGCACCAGATCCAGCAGCTCGCCGAGCAGGCCGCGGCGCTGCTCGATGAATTTGCTGTCCACCCCGGCGATGTCCAGCTGGCGCAGATAGATGCCCGAATGCGGGTGCGCACGGAACCAGTCCAGCACCGCCAGCACCTTGGCCCAATGCTCGGCCTGTTCCAGGGCGCGCAGCGGATAGCGCGCCAACCAGTCGTGCAGCTCGGGGAAACCGGCCAGGGTCAGCCGGCTCACCTCAGCGAAGCGCTCGGCCTCGCGGCCTTTGCCGAGCAGCGCCAGGGCGGCGTCCAGGCTGTCGAGGCGGGCGCCGACGGGCACCTGATTGCGGCCGAGCTGGCGGTGGTTGATCGTCTGCCAGTCCAGACGGTAATGGCCTTCGCCCTCCTGCAGCTGGCGAATCCACTGGCGCACCTCATCGAAACGCCCGGCCAGCGCCTTGCTGTCCGGGCGCTTGAAGCGCAGGGGCAGGGGAAACAGCGGCTCGCCGACCAGTTGCGCGCGCAACAGCACGCCCTGATCCCACAGGCGTTGCACCTGGGCGCGGAGGTCGGTGGGGGCGGTCCAGGTCATGGCTTCAGACTATCCTCGATCCGAGTGGCTAATGCTGCTCCCTGTAGGGGGCAGCGCCCGTTCTCGCCCATTCTTGGAAAATATGGGTTCCCGACATTTTTCCTATCTCCCCCATCCATGGGGTCGCCAGCGGGCTTGCGGCATTTCCCACATCCCTGTAGGAGGCGCGCCCCGCGGCGAAAGCAGCCCGCAGGGCTGCCAATAGCGGGCCCGCCAACAGCTTCGCCCCGAGGTCGGGCCTCCCACAAGGGGCAGTGAGTGCACAGACTTTACTGACCGGATACCCCCGAAGGCCGAAACCTTGGCTGCGCTTAAGCAATTCATGCACCAGCCTCGTTTCTAATTCCCTCGAATTCGATGGAATTAAAACCTGGGTTATTGAGCTGTTCCCAAACGCCAAGGAACAGCACGGTATCCTTGTTCTTGAGCCATTGTTCGATCAGGGCGCTGCCGCCCTCGAAGTTCCTGACCATGTCGGTTAGCGAGATATAGTCCTGCTCATCGCGGCTCGTGATGCCGACCTCGGTTCCCTTGACGATGATTTTCTGATTTTTCATGCCGGCTCCCGTCCGTTGGTGATTAGCGTGCTCAGGTCTCGCTCTTTCTCTCCTCCTTCTCCCGCCGATATTCCTCGATGCTCAGGCAGCGCAGCATGGATTCGCGGCCCTGTTGGTTGTGCACGAAGCCGACGCTGGCGACGTAGGGTTCGATGATGTGGATTTTCTGCAACGGGGTGACGATCAGCAGTTGCAGGTTGAGCTTCTTGAACAGTTCCAGGCCGTAGCGGGCGGATTCGTCGGAGCCGCGGCCGAAGGCTTCGTCGATGACCACGAAGCGGAACGAGCGCGAGCGGGTGGCGCCCCATTCCAGGCCGAACTGGTAGGCCAGGCTGGCGGCCAGCACGGTGTAGGCGAGTTTCTCCTTCTGCCCGCCGGATTTGCCGCCCGAGTCGCTGTAGTGCTCGTGCTCGCTGTTGTCCTCGCGCCAGCGCTCGGAGGCGGAGAAGACGAACCAGTTGCGCACGTCGCAGACCTTGGCGGCCCAGCGCTTGTCCAGGTCGCTTGAACCCTCGCGGCCGCGGAAGCGTTCGATGATCCGCCGCACTTCGAGGAACTTGCTCTCGGCGTACTGCTCGTCCTCGCTGCCACTCAGGCTGCCCTCGGTGCAGGCGCGCAGGCTGGTGCGGAAGTCGTTGATCTCGGGGTCGCCGTTGTTTTCCGCTTCCAGCTGGATCAGCCGGCCGGGGTTGTAGTCGATCTCGCGCAGGGACAGGTTGATGCTGTCGATGCGTTCGCGGATATCGTGCTGCTCGCGGCCCAACTGGTTCTGAAAGTTGGCCACCTCGCGGATGGTGTTCTCGTTGAGCAGGGCCTTGAAGCGTTGTTCGTACTGCGGCAGGCCGTCCTGCTCGAGGCTGTCGAGCATGGCCCGGTAATCGCTGGCGGCGGCCACGCTGGCATCCACTTCGCGGGTTTCCAGGGGGTAGGCGTTACGGTAGTCGCTCATCGCCTGGGTGATTTTCTCGCGCAGGCGTTCGAGCTTCTTGTTCTCGGCGTCGATACGCGCCTGTAGCCAGGTGCGCATGTCCTTCTCGCGGTTGTCGCAGGCTTCCACCGTCAGGCTGTGTTCGCCCAGGGCCTCATCGCGCAACTGCTCGAGTTGGGCGAACAGGGCGAGCTGGCTGGGGTCGGCGGCGTCCAGGCGCTGGCGGCATTCGTCGAGCTGCGCCTGGGCGGTTTCGCGTTTTTGCTCGTTGCGGGCCAGCTCGCGGTTCTTCTCGTCGAGCTGTTCCTGGCACTGCCGCAGTTCGCTTTCCAGGGTGCGCAATTGCTCCTGCAGGGTGCGCAGGGTGTCGGATTCGGCCTCGAGCTGGCGGCGCTCCTGCTCCAGGCGCTCGATCTCCAGCAGCAGCGGGCGCCAGTCGAGTTCCTGGAAGTGCTGGAAGGTGGAGAGCTTGTCGAGGTTGCCGATGCGCGCGTCCAGAGTCTTCTGCTGGTCCTGCAGGCGGGCGATTTCGGCGCCTATGTCCTGCAGGCGGCTCTGTATATCGCTGGCCTGTTTGTCCAGGGCGGCGATCTTCTCCTGGTTGCTCCAGCCGAGCACGTAGCGGCTGCGGTCGTCCAGGCGGGTGCGGTCGTCCTTCTCGTGGCGTTCCTGGCCGGCCTTGATCTGGCCGTTGCGGCTGACGGCTTTTTCCTCGCGGCGGAACTGCTCCAGGGAGGCGCAGCAGGCGTAGTCGAAACGCCGCGCCAATTCGCCTTCGAGCCAGTCGTAGAACGGCGAGTCGGGACGGATCGACAGTTTGCGCACCAGCGAATCGGGATGCAGTTCGGGCAGGCCCTGGGCGCGCCGTTGGCGCACGCGGAAATACACCAGGCGCTGGCCCAGGTGGGTGTCTTCGACCCATTGCGCGACCTGGGCGTAGTGGCTGTCGGGCACCAGCAGCGACAGGCCGAAGTTGTGCAGCAGGCGTTCGGCCACGCCCTGCCAGTCGCGCGCGTCTTCGTGCACCTGGATCAACTCGCCAGCGAACGGCAGCTCCTCCTCGTTCAGTTGCAGCGCTGCGCACAGGCGCTGGCGGATTTCCAGGCTGCGCGCCGGGATGTTCGAGCGACGCCCGCGCAGCGAATCCAGTTCCTCCTGCAGTTCCTGGTGCTGCTGGCGCAGGCGATGGAACTGCACCGAGCTTTCGGTCTCGCTATTTTTCGCCTGGTCGCGCGCTTGCAGGCTGTCCTCGCGGGCGCCGGGCAGGGCCTGCAGGTTGGCCAGGAAGGGCTCGGCCGACAGCGCCTGCGGCAGTTCCAGGGCGCGGGCCAGTTCGTCGTACTGCTCGGCACGGCTCTGCCGGCGTTGCTGCTCGGCGCTCTTGGCGTGGATCTCGGTCTTGATTGCGGCCAGGCGGTCGCCGCCGTTCTGGGCGATGGCGCGGTTCAGCTCGTCGCGCCTGGCCTGGCCCTGTTCGCGACGTTCACTCAGGACACGGCGTTGCTCGCCGAGGCGCGCGCTGTCCTGCTCCAGATTGGCCAGGCGCTTGCCGAGCAATTCGCCCTTGAGTTGGGCGAACCAGGGCGACAGCGCCTCGCGGCAGGCGGTGAAGTGCTCGGCTTCGGCGGCGACCCTGGTGTGGCGCTGGCAGTCCTCGCGCAGCGGGCGCAGCCGGGCAATCTGGTCCTTGGCCTTGAGCACCGCCTCGTGGGCGCGGTTGAGGTCGTCGAAGTGGTTGATCAGCGCGCCGATGCGTTCCTGCATCGGCAGCTCTTCGAGCATATGCTCGCGGACGAAGTCGGTGAGATTGCCCACCGTTTTCATCGACACGGTCTGGCTGAACAGCTCCAGAGCCTGCTCGTTGTCGATGCCGAAGCGGCGGCGGAAGGTCGCGCCATAGGCGCTGAAGCTCTCTTCGAGAATCACGTTGGGCAGCTCGCGCAGGCGCTTGCGCAGGGCCGATAGGTCGCTGCCGAAGTTGGCGAAATGCTCGGTGATCGACAGCGCGCGGTCGGCCACCAGGTAGAAGCGCGCCGGCTGGCCGCGGTTCTCGGTCAGCCAGAACACCTGGGCCAGGGTCACGTGCTGGTCGAAACCCTCGTTGTAGAAGTGGCCGAGGATCACCGAGTAGCTGTTGTGGTCGCGCAGCGCCACCGGCTTGGCGCTGAGCCCGGTCTCGCTGCGTTCGGACTTGTAGTGGCCGAGCACGTAGGAACGCAGGCTGCGCTCCTTGGCTTCGGCGCCAGCGGCCTTGTTGTAGGCGATCTTCTGCGCCGGCACCAGCAAGGTGGTGACGGCGTCGACCAGGGTCGATTTGCCGGAGCCGATGTCGCCGGTCAGCAGGGCATTGTCGCCACCGGCCGGGAAGCGCCAGACGCGCTGGTGGAAGGTGCCCCAGTTGTAAACCTCGAAGGAATGCAGGCGAAAGCCGGCGCGCTCGTCGCTGCTGGCGAAATCCAGCAGTTGCAGGGTTTGCGGGGTGGTCATGGGCTTACCTCGTCAGCGCTCTGTGCGGCCCCGCCTTGCTGAGAATAGTCGCGCAGGCGTTGGTCGAATTCGTTGAGCCACTGGGCGTCGACGTAGGCCTTGAGGATGCGCCGCACCTCGAACTGCTCGTCCTTGCCGCGCAGGCGGCGCAGGAAGCCGAGTTCCACCACCTTGGCGATATTCGCGTCGATGCGGTCGGCCAGCTTGGCCTCGTTGCTGCTTTCGGCGAGGAACAGCCGCAGCAGGTCGGCGATCTGCTCGCGGGAGAGGATCAAGCGGGCCTCGCCGCTGCCGGCGTCGGACTCGGCCAGGCGCTTGCGCAGCAGGGCCAACAGCAGGCTTACCGGGTAGCTGAGCTGGCGGCGGGCGATCAGCCGCGGCAGGGCGACCTGGCCCGGCGCTGTTTCGCAGTCTTCCTGGCGCTGGCGCAGGTAGGCATAGCCTTCGGCCTCGTCGAGGATCAGTTGCAGGCCGAGCACGCCGAGGTAGTCGCGCACCCGGCTCTGCAGGTCGAGCAGGTTCTGCCACAGGGCCGGGTCGTCCTCCTGGTAGAGCACGCCCTTGAACAGGGCGATCAGCGGCAGGGACAGGGCGGAGTCGGGGGCGTCGGACATGGGCTTCTCTAGCTAACGGCTGTGCTGTGCAATTGGCAGACCGCTACGGTCTTCCTGCAGAAGGGCGGGTGGGGTGGCCATTACGAATCATTCTCCATGGAAGCGCCATCACCTCCTGCCAGTTCGCGCTCGATCTGCTCGATGCTGGGCAAGCTGGTTTGCAATTCGGCAGGCAGGGATTCGACCAATTGATATTCGGCTACGCCGATGGGCCTGGCGTTATCGCGCAGGGCGTATTCGGCCACCACCTTGTTCTTGCTCTTGCACAGCAGCAGGCCGATGGTCGGGCCGTCTTGCGGATGCTTGAACTGGGCATCCATTGCGGTGAGGTAAAAACTCAACTGGCCCAAGTGCTCGGGCTTGAACTTGCCGGCCTTGAGCTCGATCACCACGTAGCAGCGCAACTTGAGATGATAGAACAGCAGGTCGATAAAGAACTCGTCGCCACCTACATCCAGCAGCACCTGCCGTCCAACGAACGCAAAGCCTGCGCCCAACTCCAACAGAAACTCGGTGACGTGTTTGATCAGGGCGTGTTCGATCTCACGCTCCTGCGCCTCATCGCTCAGGCCTAGGAAGTCGAAGCGGTAAGGGTCTTTCAGCGACTCGCGGGCCAGGTCGGACTGTGGTTTCGGCAAGTTGACATCGAAGTTAGTGACTGCCGTGCCACTGCGCTCAAGCAGGCGGGTTTCGATGTGGATATTCAGCACATTGCGCGACCAGTTGTGCTCGATGGCTTTGGCGGCATACCAGCGGCGCTCTATCTCGGTGTTTAACCTGTCCAGCAAGACCAGATTGTGCCCCCAGGGCAATTGTGCAACAGCCTGTTGCACAAATTCGGCCTCCGGCCAGGCTTCGGCGAAGGCACGCATGTATTTGAGGTTGCGCGGGGAAAACCCCTTCATATCGGGAAAGGCTGCGCGCAAGTCATGTGCCAGCCGCTCGATCACTTTGGCGCCCCAGCCCTGTTGTGCTTGCCGGGTCAAAATATCCTTGCCGATCTGCCAGTAGAGCAGCACCAGTTCGCGGTTCACCGCCAGCGTGGCGCGCTGCTGGGCGTTGTGGATGCGGCCTTTGAGGTCGGCCAGCCAGTCGCCGTAGCCTTCGGGTGACATGCTCAGGCTAACAGGGGTGTCGCTCATGGCCTTTCCCTCGTGGCTTTCTTGGCGGGTCTAATTCGGGGCATTCCGGCAGTCCAAACTAACGACTGAAAACGATCAGGGGAATGGCGGCGCGGCGCTGGATGCCCTGGGCGTCGTGCCAGGTGATCAGTTGCGTCTGGCCGTCATCGAAGGCGCTGTGTTTGTCGCTGGCGGCCAGTTCCAGGTAGGCGACCAGCTCGGCCAGGCCCTGCTGCAGCGGGTGGCGTTGCAGCAGTTCGCCGAGGTTGATCCGCGTCTCGCTCTGCAGGGCGCGGCGGATCTGCCCGAGCAGGCGCGCCTTGTCGATCTGCACCTGATCGAACAATGCGTCGTGGTCGCCTGCCGGTTCGCCTTCGAGAAGGATCTGCTGCTCGATCCGTGGTTTCAGCGGCGGGCTGTACAGCGGCCGGTCGAGGGCCAGGTTGAGGTCGGGCGTGGCGTCGTCCAGGCCCAGCGCCAGCTCGCTCGGCGGCCGTTCGCGCAGTTGCAGGGCCTGGCCTTCAATGTCGCGCAGCAGACGCATGATCCGCCGGTTCTCCAGCCAGGCCTGGTCGTCCAGGTAGCGGCGCAGTTGCTCGGACAGCCGGGCTACGGTGCGCTGCGCGGTTTCCCCGGCTTCCAGCCAGTCGTAGTGCATGCGCAGCAGGCGCCGGTCCGGTTCCAGGCTCTGCACCGGGGCGAGGGCGAAGACCTGCTGCAGCAGCTCGGACAGCTCTTCCTGGCGCGCCGGCGACATCAGGAAATCCCAGAAGGCGCGGAAGCTGCGGCCCTGATCGGAGTCGGCAATGGCCTCGTGTTCGCCGAAGATCTCGCCGATCAGCTCGCCCTTGCTGCCTTCCCAGGTGGCGATGCGTTCGCGCACGGCGCGGTCGAGGTCACGGAAGTTCTGCTCCACCTCGCGAAAGTCCGCCAACAAACTGCGGGCGCTGGCGGCGACTTCGAGAAAGCGTTCCTTGACCCGCGTCTCGTCCATCAGCTCGAGCTGGCCGGCGCGGATCTGGGTGATCTCCCGGTCGATGCCGGCCTTGCGCTTTTCCAACTCAAAGATGCGTGTTTCGGGGTCGGTTTCGCTGCCCTCGACCATCTGCTTGAGCAGCTCGAAGATGGTCAGCAGGCGCGACTCGGTGCCGACGAACTGGCGCTTGCTCAGGCTGGCCAGCCATTCGATGGCCTTCTCGCTGGCCGCGGTCAGTTCGAAGTGCGCCTCGTCGCCGCTGGCCGGGTAGTACTTGCGCAGCCAGCCGTTGGCGTTATCCGCCCATTCGTCGAGGTAGGCCGCGGCCGGCCGCGGAAAGGCCTCGTCGCCCTGGGTCTGGCGCAGGGCGTAGAGGTGGTCATCGAGGCGCGAGACCAGGCTGTGCTGGTCGAGGCTGCGCAGGTTGGGCACGCGGAAGGTGCGTTCGAGGAAGCTGACGATCAGCGCTGCATGGGGTGAACAGAGCAGACGCCAGGCCGGGTGGTGCTGGCGCAGGCTGGCGAGCTGCTGGTAGTCCATCAGGGCAACTCGGCACTCGCGTAGAACGCGCTCAATACCTTGACCAGATGGGCCAGGTCATGGCTGCCGGCCAGTTCGCGGATCGAGTGCATGGCGAAGGTCGGCAGGCCGATATCCACGGTGCGCACGCCGAGCTGGCTGGCGGTGATCGGGCCGATGGTCGAGCCGCAAGCCATGTCGCTGCGGGTGACGAAACTCTGCACCGGCACCTCGTTTTCCAGGCACAGGTGACGGAAGAATCCGGCGGTTTCGCTGGTGGTGGCGTAGCGCTGGTTGCTGTTGATCTTGATCACCGGGCCGGCGTTGAGCTTGGGGCCGTGGTTGCCGTCGTGCTTGTCGGCATAGTTGGGGTGTACGGCGTGGGCGTTGTCGGCAGATACCAGCAGCGAGCGCTGAATCGTACGCACGAAGCCGTCGCCTTCCGGCAGCACGCGGCGCAGCACCTGTTCGAGCATCGGCCCGTCGGCGCCGCAGGCCGAGCAGGAACCGACTTCCTCGTGGTCGGTGCAGACCAGCACGCAACTTTCCTCGTCCGGTGCGGCGAGCAGAGCTTGCAGCCCGGCGAAGCAGGACAGCAGGTTGTCCAGCCGTGCGCCGGCGATAAAGTCACCGTTGAGGCCGATCACCGCTGCGGCCTGGGTATCGTAGAAGCTCAGTTCGAAGTCGAGCACCGCATCGGCGTTGAAGTCGTGTTCGCGCGCCAGTTGCTCGGTGAGCAGGGCGCGGAAGTCCGCCGCTTCGGGGTCGACCAGTTGCGCGAGGATCGGCGGCAACTCGCTTTGCGGGTTGATCGGCCAGCCCTGGTTGGCCTCGCGGTTGAGGTGGATCGCCAGGTTGGGGATCACCGCGATCGGCGCCTGGAAGTCGATCAGCTGGCTTTCCACTTTGCCGGCGCGGCGGTAGGTCACACGGCCAGCGAGGGATAGATCGCGGTCGAACCAGGGCGCGAACAGGGCGCCGCCGTAGACTTCCACGCCGAGCTGGAAGAAGCCTTGCTTCTGCAGTTCCGGCTGTGGCTTGACCCGCAGGCAGGGGCTGTCGGTATGGGCGCCAACCAAACGGATACCGCCTTCCAGCGGCGAGCGCTTACCCAGTTTGAAGGCGATGATCGAGGAGTCGTTGCGGGTCACGTAATAGCGGCCGCCGGCTTCGGTATGCCAGGGCGTGCGCTCGTCGAGCTGCTGGAAACCGGCGGCTTCGAGGCGCTGGGCCAGGCTGGCGGTGGCGTGAAAGGGGGTCGGCGAGGCCTTGAGAAAATCGATCAGGCCTTGGTTCAGTTGTTCGTGCATGGGGCACTCCAGGCGGCAATGGCCGGAGTTTATCGGAATTGATCGGCGCATTGGGCCTGCGCTTTAGCAGGCCGTTGAAAAACTACCTGCGTTGGCCTTCTTGATAAAAGAGGGGCGTTAAAAACAGGCTCGGCAAGCCGCTTGCGGCTAACGCGCTTCAGCGCGGCCCGTAGGGCGAGCGAAGCGAGTAATGCTCATGTACAAAAGTACACTCCGCTTCCTCGCCTGTTTTTGCCTTGTCTTGCCTACCTCGCCTACGTTTTTCAA